>JGI24159J19872_10014702_pt1 | contig 10107 bp, 8 predicted proteins | sample Ectturendosymbi4_FD_19872 | JGI IMG/M metagenome (IMG submission 19872) | reverse complement strand
GGATTCAGCAACGTTACCTGAACAACAGCCAATTTACCAAGGCAAATGCTGACAACGAAGCTATTCACAATGCATTTGGCAATGATTGGCTTTAGGAAGTTGCGGGTCGTGTGAAGATCAATTTCTTTGACGTAATTAGATAAATATGAATATTGAAAGATGAAATGTGTGAAATCAGTTCTTGGTGAGTTCAGTTCTGGTGTTTCTGTATGCCGTAACAAAAGTACTCAGTCAGATGTGGGGACCCCCTTTTTGCCCGGGCCCCCCCGGCCGGGGGGTACGGGGGGCCCTTCCTCCAGCTCTGCTCCACAAATCAGTCCAGAACTCTAACTGATTCAGATCATTAGATAGAAAAGTGTGCAAAGTATCAGTATTTTTTAAGAAGATAATAGTGTAGTATCATCCACAAATAAGAAAATGGAAAACCTAATGTTTTTGCTAATGGCGTTAACATACACCAAAACGTGTAATGAACCTGAGGCACACCGCAATTAATATGCAATAGACCAGAACGAAAGCCTCCTAGACGCAAAAACTGCGATCTACTTGATGAGTACGACCGCATAGGAGAAGATAACCAGAAACATCAAGCTGGCACAGTTTAAAAAGAAGACCGGAGTGAACAGCATTGTTAAAAGCCTTTGAAATATCTGAAACCACAACCCGTGATGAGTAGCCACTGTCTATAACAACAAGAATTTTATGGGTAACATCCAGTAAGTTAGAAGTTGTGGAATAATGTTTGCAAAATCGAAAATTGCGATCAAAAGCAGGTTAGTTAGATTCAAGATACATGTAAAGCTGACTACAGGTCAATTTTTCAAAACGTTTTGATACAGAAGGAAGAATAGAGATATATCTGTAATTTTACATCGGTCAGAGATCTTCATTTGCGAAGAGGAATCACGGAAACTGTTTTCCATGCTTGGGAAAATGGGACGTTGATTGGATGAAATTGAAAAAGAAGCTAAATGGAGTGGCCAAGGGTTGTGCGCAATTTTGGAGAAGACGATTAGGAAGGTTATTAAACCCACTCAATTTATTACGATTGAGAGATTAGCACACGGCAAAGGTCAAGCGGCTCAGTGGAGAGAGGAGGAATGCGTAAATTTGCAAATTTCAGTATAAAATTGAAAACCAGGGAGTGACAGCACTGCGCCATGAAAGTATTCTTGTGTAAAATTCTCGTGTTTTGTCAAATGAATACTATTTTGGAAAGAAACAAGCGTATTTTAAGAGTATTTTTGTTTTTTATAATTTTCCATTTGCTCTCAACGTTTTTACTGCCCAGTGCCGCACCGCTGCTCCAGCGTCCCTGGCCTAAATCCAGGGCGAGTTGGGAGGCGTGCTAAAGTTGAGAGGAAGAACTGATTAGATACGAATTTTGGATCATCAAGCAAAGAACTGCTTGTAGGTTTGATCCTTTTTGCGTTGACCGTATACCGTATTTTACAGCGTTGTTCGGTTTGTTCTTTTATCCTGAGTACATTTTGTGGTTTCTTTTTGTATGGCGGTTCCATCGTGGTTCATGAAGTTTGTTGAGTGACTAAGTCAACACATGTAGTGAGTGACACGCGCACACACACACACACACACACGCGCGCACGCGCGCGCACTCAATTCTTCTCAGACGTTTCATCATGCAAATATTGAAAATAGATAAAATGCATTGCATAAATATTTTTGAAAAACGCTACGTTCTGAATCTAGCTTTCGAAAATCTGGATAAGAAATTCTTGTAAAAAATTTTCTTTAAGCAAAAACATGTACTTGTTGCGAACCTGTTTGTTTTCGACATCTGCCATCCAATCTATACTCTGAAAATGTTGGTGGTTTGCATTGTGGTTTTGCTACATTACTGCAATAGGTGTTTTAAAACCCAGATTACAGTAAATTTAATAAAAACACTGCAATTAAATTGTTTTTAGGTGACGTCTCGTGAGGCTGGTAGCGATCGCAGAGAAACCGCTGACAGAGTGATCAAATGTCAGCGTGACATTCAAAAAACGCAACGTCAGCCAATTGTGCGGTTCTGTAACGAATCACGTGACATGCTGCCAGGTATAAGGTGACTGTATTTGTGGTGGGTTGCTAGGGTTCTAGCAATTCTCTGATAAATCGTTTGGTTTCTTATTTCATCGCATAACAGGAAATTGCAACACGACCCGCATTGGCTGAATTTAATCATACTGCTTTAAATAGCTTAGCAGAGAATAATATACACAAGCTCAAACTAAATTGTTGTTTACCTTCCCGTAGTCTCGGGGTATTTGAGTCGAAACTCTCTTTTTCTATTACAAAACGTAATTTCATTCGCCTAGCTGTCCGGGAACTGGCATATGATAAAAAGCAAAGTGCATGTTTTCAGCATGCGGAAACTTATCATCTGGGTCACGCAAAAGCGGGATTTACTCTGCCAAAACGTTTTACTTGAATATTTATTTTCAAACCCTTTCGTGGATTTTTTCATTCTTGTTCAAAGCATTACATACAACGCAAAATAAAACGCCATTTCGTATGTACATTGAGACTTGAATCCTAAAAAAACTGCCATGTCTCGCTTTTCTTTGATTTCTACTTTGCCCATCGCCGAATAGGTCCAAAATCGTGAGAGTCTGGTAAGTTTATTGGCTCGCAACATTTGACCCATAAGTTGAGTCCGAGATATCTTGAAATAATCACAAACCATTCATTTTACGAACAAGTTTCAGGCTTGCCTATCCATTTTCCGCATTGTTCCCACTGCTAAACGTAGTTCACCGCAAAGAGACATTTTTCGTCTGATCTCATTACTTTTATCCAAAAGAATAAATATGCTCGAGTAAAATTTAACTCGTTTGTGACTGAACTAGGATACAATTATTGCAATAAGAGTTTTTACACACTTTAGTTTTAAGAATACAACGCGCTAACTAGGTTTTAAACAAACGTTGTCGCCTGTTCCAAGAAATACAAACAAAAAAAACAACTGAAACCCACCGCTGTCAATGCTGTCTAAATAGCTTTATCTATGACGCCGCGCAAATAAAATTACTGAGAAAGAGAAATCTCAGTAAAAATTGTCAGTCTCAAGTGTTTACGTAAATGCCTAGAAATACTTGGCAGTGGCAAGTCAGCTGTTCTTTACTAAACCTATCATCCTACGAAAGTCATCAAAGTCTCATTGGCAGTATTTCCCTTCGTGTTTTATTTGCACGTGTATAAAAACAACGTGTTTGCTGACAGCGCATTTGCTGTCGATCAGATTTAAACTTCAAGGAGGTGACATGGAGGGGAGAAAAAGCCAGCAGATGTACAGCAATGGAAAATCTGTTACCCAGCTTTTCATGTCATCTGCTCGAATGTTGCGCAACTTGACAGACGTGCTAGTGCTTAATTAGTTATTCTGATATTTTTTTGATAGAAATCGTAAACCGCTGACTTTTCTATGCAAACGTGCATGACAGACTGTCTGGAAAAGTTGTCACTTCAACCAATGAAAATGCCAGTAATGACTAAGCCATTAAATCAAACAGTGCGCGAGGTTACTTTTCTGAACGCCCGAGGTTGACGTTCTAAACGCCTGAGGTTGCTTTTCTGACAGAAAGATAGCCTCAGGCGTTCCTCAAAAAAAACGACCTCAGGCGTTTCCTCCGTATTTTAAGCACAAAATTTGCACAACGTTTTGCATTTCTTTGAAACTTGAGACAATTTTTCAAATAACTTTACGTCGCATCCACCACAAAATTAAACTATGACGGTGATGCGTGCGCCGCAAGTGCTTCAATGGCTGCAGTTTTGATACAAGTAACGAGTAACGACTTTCGTCTTGAAAGTCGTTACAAGTAACGACTTTCGTCTGCAAATGCCTGGCGATTCAGACATGTATTATTCATCTACTCCGGTATTTTCCAACCAGCGGCCGGTGAAGACAAGCACGGGTCCGCGAGCTATAACCTGCTGTGATCACGCTGATACTCAACATTTTACTTTTCGGTACTGGTCAAAGTAACAATTGCTCTTCCAAGAGCAGGGCTTCCGTTCGTCGGTTTCGAATATGAGATGAAAATATTCAGGGTCGTCGGAGCAGCAGTAGGGCAGGGGGCAATGAAAGTGTTTCCCCCCCTGCCCTACTGCGAAAAGGCACCTCCACCCCATTTCCCCCTTTTTAAAGGACAGGGGGTAATGTCCTCATCATGCCCCTGCAGTGGCGGAGCCAGGGACGCGGCTGGGGCGATCGCCCCCGTAAAACCTACGAAAGTAACCTTATTCACCATAATTTTGTACAGTTCGGAAAACAACATTCGCGATATAGAGCCATTTCGTCGTCTATTGTTTTGTCACACCAATTTTTTTAAGCATACTTCATCTCTCTTACAGTAGTGAAGCTGTTATGAGACTTGCCTACCAAATATTACTGAAACCGCCCCCCCTGAAGTTACTGGCTGTATCCGCCCCTGTGTCCCCGCTCTCCGGCGTTCCGGATATAATCTACCACGTCAGATTTCTAACATATTGCAGCGCTTACACGTAACGTATGGAGGGGCTTCCATACGCTGAGCTCCTTTGTGACATCACCACCGCAAAGGTTTGTTTCTTAAACAAAAAAAGTGGGGATCAGAGGTCGGCGAGACAAAGATGAATCTACGTGCATAGGTCGGCAAATACGAAAAAATTGGGAATCACTGATCTCTTTCACACATTCCTTGTTCGGTGGTCTGACTATATTTTCCTGCATGCTCACATCGTTCTGTAAACGAACGCCAATTCTTTAAATGCATTTGTATCAAATGCAAATGATACGTTTTGTAATGTCACAATGAAACGTTTTGTTTTGTAAACAAAACGTATCATTTACGTTTTGTCACAATGATACGTTACGTTTTGTAATGTCACAGGTGTTGTAATGTCACAATGATAATAGCTACCAGGCCCGTAACGAGCTTGGGACACCAGGAGGGGCGAAGAGTTTTCCGAGAGGGGCCCAAATTTTTAAATATGTCCAATATTTTTAACTATGTCCAACACATTTTTCCAGGGGGGGCGAAAATTTTTCTAAGGGGGTCTTCGCCACCCCTGGTTACGGGCCTGATAGCTATAGTAGCAAATTGGTAGCAACCACTACAGGACATGTCGGAAACAAAGTTATGCAACAGAGCACTCAGGCATCAATCACTGCATGGCATTTCTGCGCAAATGAATAATGATATAACGTCGGCCCAAAAATCAAACGGTGACCCACTTTTGGGTCGCGACCCAGGTTGAGAAGCACTTGCCGATTGAAATTTGCCGAAAGAAGTACTTGCGCTTGCCGAAGTGATTGAAATTCACTTTTCGCGAAACACCTTTAAAGTCCATTGATTTTGCACATGGAAGCCAGTCCAAGTGCAATAATTACACGGTGAAGGCCGTAGCAATTAACTTATGCATGTACTACTGGTATGCGTTTTCACAGAGGTTGGACATAGCGGCCAGAATATCCCAAGTGGGACCGTTTGAAATACTGCCGTAAAGTTTTCAATGCACTATGCGTTTATCCTTTTGCTGTACCATTGTTAAATTTAATGAATTTTGAGTTTTTGGTAGCAACAAAGTATGTTCAAATGCTAATCCTCTTGGTGTTTATATTTTGTGAAAGCAAAAATGTCCATTTATGGTTTTCATCGGCTACGCTTAAATGAATAAGGGTCATTCGCGTAAAAATCAACACAATAACATGTTGGTCAACATTGCGCGTGCGGGCAAACAGATTGCGAGCTGTTTGCTTTTGTGAGAAATGCTTCCTGTTGTGCTCTCATTTATCGTGCAGTATGGTCTTATTTTATGTCATTTCGTAATCGTGACCTTTCAGCTGTGTAGCCTGGTTGTTCAAGCAGACACGCTGATCATGTCCACATCTGTAAAGACAATTTGACACCATGCTGCCTTGTTGCGCTGCCTGTTCTCACAGACATTTGTGCAGCGCACTTTCGCAGCTAATTTTGAACTGCTCAACGTGTGGATGACGGAAGCAGTGACCTCTGATGCTCACGTTTCGTGAAGGCTTGGATAGATAAGTCGCACCACAGATTCCATGTTCACTCACCTTGATACTAGAAGCTGTAAATGCAAAGCAGTGCAACGTTCACTGCTAATGATGATAAATTTCTTATTTTTCTGAGAACGTACTAATGTGCGTTACAAAGCCGGTTTATTAATAACCACAATAACCTATTAATCAAATCAAGTAAGGAGCCAAAAATTGTAGGTAAGGTTTTATACCTCAAGGGCATTGTGGTAAATTTAGTAGTTCCGTCTGTGAAAATCGAAAATATTAGACCGCTGTATTTTTCATTTACTGATCATGGTGATGAATCATAAAATCCAAAATGAAGGGTTTTTGAAAGTTGTTTTATGTCACTAATAGATCTAAACATAACCTCACTATCAAAAAAGTAAAAATACGGATGTGTTATGGTCGTATATATGTAGACTTTGCAGAATACCTCTTAGCGAAAAGTATGCGATAAATAAGTAAAAAGTCACCACCACTGGCACGTATCACGGTCGCAAAATACAGCAGCAGCGTTGCCAAGTCTTTTTTTGAAAAGCAGCCCAATCAGATGCGAAAACCTTCTGCTCCAAATCAGCCCAAACCTCAAAATGTTATTTATTAGCAACGTATTTCAATAAATGCCAATTTACTCTGCATCACTTAAATCACCCTCAATCATAACATACGAAAATTAAATCACCCTCATTGTTTTAATGAAAGATGTAGTTTTTCCAAGTACATCAAATCAACACAAATTCCCTTTTCAGTTTTTATTGACGTATCTCACTAAAGCTAGTGTTTTTTTGTACTATAGGTATTAGTTAATAGCAGGGGCAGATCCAGGCAGTAAGTTTAGGGGGGGCGATTTCAGTAATATTTGGCAGTCAAGTCTCATCACCGGTTCACTACTGTGAGATGAAGCATACTTCACGACACTGCTGTGACAAAACAACTGACGGCAAAATGGCCTTGTATCGCAAATGGTGTTTTCCGAATTGCACAAAATCATGGTGAAAAAGTTACTTTCGTAGGTTTTAAGGGGGGGGGCGATCGCCCCGCTGGATCCGCCACTGATTAATAGCGATAATTCACCCTTGTTACGAAATTGAGTGAAACGTGCTTTTTGGTCTTTATATTTGTCATAGATAGAGAACACCTACTTATGATAAAATAGAACCATCTCCACAGTCAGTTTTATAAAGGAGATGATCAAAATTTGTGATAAATTTGAAAAATGGTTCGTGTCAACCATGAGATCTTTGCAGAAAATAAACTTTGATGACAGATGATTTTTCTGATCTGCTCATCTAAAATGGGCTCTGAAAAACATCACTCATAGCATGAAAGACAATGATTAATATTGTTCTTTTTGTTTTTCTTCTGAATTATTCTAGTGTTGCGAAAAATATGTGGGAATATGGGAAGCTGGCTTTAAGAAAATTTTTGTGTCTGTGGAATTCCCAAAGTCGAAAGATTCTCTTGGGAACCAGTAAGCTACAATAGATGCCCAAGCCCATGTTTTGGAACACCTAGAGTTTTAGTGGCAGCAGAAATTATTTGCTAGTGTGCTACATTGTTTATTTCTTGGTTCTAGCGGCAACGGTGGTATTCTGGGCACAAGAGCTTTTCACACCAACAGTTTATTTTCTCTGTTTTGAAAAGGGTTCTCTGAGGTACTTTTCTACAAGAACACTTCAACCCACATGGATTGTCAATGAAGTGGCGGAGTTTTAAGAAATGTAAATTGATTTTTTTTAAAGTAAAAATACGCATGGGTTATGGTCGTATCTCGTAGATTTTGCAGAAAACCTCTTAGCGGAAAGTAAGAGATTTTCCTGACAAGGTTTTCCTGACCTGTAGAGTGGGGCAGATGCATGAGATGGACGGCAGGATTTGTCCCCCACAAGATAATCGACTGCTCTTAATTGGCGCTCGTCTTCAATAGAAGTTTTTTCCTAGAGTCTTTTAATACAGCTCACAACATGTTGTAATTGTTAAAAATCAGTTTCCCAAACATTTTATAACGAAGCGAAACCTCACTCCTGCAAGGAAAATTATCGTCATCACGAATCAGGACTACGGCGTGACTTTAGTCAAGTCAACATCACCTGTAAATGAAAATGTCACCATCTTTTTTGTAGTACAGTGCTAAACAACCAGCATTCTATCGTAGCAAAACAACGCTCTCTCTGCCTTCTTGCTCTTTCAAGCTTGCGAGACCACAAAACGCTCATCAGCAAAATAAGTTTGTCTTGCAGCTGCTGGAAAGGAATTTGAGAAATTTTTTCTGCTGTTCTCTTCCGTTGTTTATGTTGTTTGCCACGGAACTGANGAGCAATGCGTTAGNGTTGCTTGAAACGTAAGAAATGTTCTTGAATTCGTGATGTTTTGCTCANAACAAACAAGCTTGTAAAAAAGTGGAAAGTAGAATCTGATTTCATACAAAAAATAAGCTGTGGCGTTTGCATTTAAGCAATGGTTCCTTACTAGGGTGTCATGAGATCTAAATATGTGGTTAGCAATGTTTTCGGTGTCAAAGTATGCTGAAGTTTCAGAAATGTGAATTGCATATGGTGGGTTTTCTTTAAAAAATAAGTGCTTCTTCACACTTGGTTAACGTNCAACCCTAATTAACCGCTTTCATTATAACTACAGTAGCGATGAAANATTCAGATAACATCTTACGTGTTTCCAAACTGTGAAAAAATTTATTGATATTCGCTCTTTTGACTTTTACAAGAACTGGAAAACATGTGTGAGAATTGAAACGGCATATAGATTTTTGTTTTTCTAAGAATTGAAACAGCATATATTTTTTGTTTTGAAGCGGCATGTATATTTTTGTTGCTTTTTTTCTGTGTTCCTTTTGTTTTTTTTTTGTGTCTCGCGAGTGTTTGGGAGTATCGACAAGAAGGTTTTTTTCGGGCTCGCAACTGCAAGTTTGGGAATGCTTTCAAGTATTTACAGACACANCGTTTGTTCTTTATTGTTTCGCACCCGGGTGTTTTTGCAGCAAACAATACAGTATTTATTACAGGTTTCAGAAAAAGCTCCACACGTTCGTTTTTATTAAACGAAAGGAAGTTTCATTATAATCGCTTTGTACTCCCTTCGTCATGTCACGGGTGATCTGCGGGCGCCCACCCTGCTTACTCGGCGCCGTGGGTCACACGGCTGCTTTCTCAATTAATCACCTGTTTATCTCACATTCAAGGGCATACCACAAGGGTTAGTAGTGGTACACAAGATTTAAAAACACGTTAATCATAACAGACGACAGAGTTTTTTTGCTTGGGAATAAGAAAATTGCAATATTTCGCTTGGGAAGACACGGCGATAGAAAAACATATATATGGAGTGGTATTCACAAAACAAATGCATGACTTTTAGAAGAGTAAAAGAGTGAGAGTAGAAGCNAGTTTTGCCTCGNCATCTGCCGAAGAGCTTAAATTTTAATTGTTTGAGCGACTGTGAACTGGAGCTACGTTATAAATTTTCTGGTGTCTTAAAAAAAAATTGGAAAACTCGATCCTGCAGGTTAAAACGGTTCTTGACAAATGGTTAAGGTTAGGACCACCAATCTCGAATGATTAAAGAATTTGACTAAGTATCAGCAGTACCACCATCAAAACAACATATATTTTATCATGCCAACGACCTATAGATTAATGCGTGCAGTCAGTAGTCTGAATGCAGTGTCCGTATATTGAAATAGTGCGACTTGAAGCGTATTACAATAAAATATTGAGTAAACACGCCCACCAAGTATTATTAATTATTTTATTTTCCGCAACTTTGTCGAAGCTTTGAAGTCAGATTCTCCCCCGCTAGCTCATTTCAAAATATCACCTACTTAGGACGCGTTGTCTAATTTGCGCGTCGATGTACGAGGTGTTTTCAGAGCCAAACCCTTTGGAGACGATTACGTTGCAAGTTAGTACCTCGGCATTACACTTCCGCTGAAAGTCACATTTTGATTATGACGCCAGACATATCACGACAGTAACTTTTACCAGGGGCGCAGCCAGGATTTTTCTAAGGGGGGGGCTGAAGTTATGGAAGCAAAAGCCTTGTAAAGGAAAAATTGCTTGTGA
>JGI24159J19872_10014701_pt1 | contig 10108 bp, 8 predicted proteins | sample Ectturendosymbi4_FD_19872 | JGI IMG/M metagenome (IMG submission 19872) | reverse complement strand
TAGTCACAAACAAAATCCAAACACTTATAAAAATGAATACTTCCATAGATAACCATCTCTCATTTGTATGTGTAGAAGCCGATTATTTTAACCTGCAAAACTGTTTAAATTTGGTTTGGATTGGGTGTGTTTTTAGTCTTTTTTCAACTGAGGATTTTCATTAATATTTCCTAATGGAACTTATAATTTTCCGCAAACTAGTGAAAACTCTCACACCTTACACCCAGCTTCCAAAATAAGTTTCATCGCAGCATATATTTTGACGCCTTTCATTGAAAATGGCGAAAATTACATTACTTCGTCACCGACGAACAAAAACGTGTACGTTTGAAAACGATCTTTGAGTCTCAACTAGGGACTTCAAACTGTAGCTGCGGCTATTAGTAAATCCTAGAAGTGCAATCTCTGATGCACAGGGAGTAGGCCTATATATAGGAGCTTGGTGGTACAGGGAATGTATAATATTTATTTTCTGCAGAAAGCCGGGTGGTAAAGTTGGTTGGGCACGTTCCACGAAAGCTACCAAGCTGGGCTCGATTACCGGTCTAGTCATACCGAAACTATGATAAACGGGCCTTGCACCCTGTTTAGCCTCGTGCTATGCCTTGATGGATGGATGCAAGGGCTCAAGCGTGTGGAGATGGGCACCTCAGACCAATCGTGACATCCCGATTGGAGCAGGGCCGGATTTAGACATGTGGAGACCCAGGGCAGCCTTTCTGTGGAGACCATCACTACCTCAAGAAACTATTATTCAAGGTCGAGGAAATATTATTATCAGTTGGCTGTAACTATGTAGTCATGAGTAAAGTCATACATTGAACTTAGTTAAATGATTCACGGTTCATGACTATGGAGGCCCCAGTTTGTGGAAGCCCCTGTGCAGGTGCCACTTTGCCCTCCCCTAAATCCGGACTTGAAAAGGAGTACAAAAAGCGAGTATAACTTATTCGTGGAACAACAGACAAGAGGGTTAAGTGATTTAAAATGCGAGAATGCACCAACAATCTAAAAAGGAAAAGCGCACAATAGAAAAAGGAAACAAAGCCATGTAAACCGCATTCAAGAGTAGTCCTGAGATATGTTTCGCAATCATGAAAACATTTTTGGTATGAGAAAAATGAAACCAAGGGCGTACGCAAGGGGGGGTGTTGGGGTTAACCCCACCCCATTGAGCTTGATATTTTACACAAATTATATTACCTGNGCAATGGAGATTAATTGTTTTTGTATACTTTTTGCTTCTTAATTTGTCGACGTAATGCAAACACCAAATACCACGGAGTGAATTTGCATGCAAAGTTGAATGAATATCGTAAATGGGCCAAAAAGTAATAATTAGGTTTTGGTGGGATTCTGGGTTATTGTCTGCGTCCAGAAACCATCTCACCACTTTCTGCAGATCTTTCGTCCCCTGCGCATGTTTAAGATTGTNTTCCGCGGTAGTTCACTTTATCCGAACACTTGTCTTTATGTTGTCTGCTCAGGGCAAGCGCTGAACTCATTTGCTATATTATCAATTTATATAGAATGATAGAACTTTTGCACGAGCTCAAAAACAGCAGTTTTTAACATACAAGCATTCAGGCATTTGATGATGTCTCAGCAGGGAAAAAGGAAAACTAAAAGTTTGCTGGACTTCTATACATAACAAAAAATTGAAAGTTTTCTTGCGTACTTTATGCGCATTCTCAATTTATGTGTAGTTTAGCAAGATTCGCTCTTGCAAACCGGGGTGTGCGTCAGACAGTCCAGCCGCACACTTTCTATGCTCGACTGCTCGAATTTGACAATACATTAGCGCAGCCTCGTTTTGCCGTTGTAAATTGCTCTGACGCAGTGATGAGTGTGTTTTACTACCCTGTTTTAACATGCAACCTGTACATTTTTGCAGTTATGAACTGTTGTTTGGTAGAGTTGAGTGTATTTTCCTCCGATACTCTAACTTGGAGCGCTTATAGTTTATATTCAGTGCAATGACACATAAAATATGGGGAGTGCGTGTAGAAGAATATGCCTATTATGTCAACAAACTTCGCCAAAACGTTGGTTTGTAAACATGAATGCGACGACAAATTGTGACGTCACAAAGAGCGCACACCAAATATAAATGACCACCGTATGCCACTGAATGAACCCCCCCATGAAAATTTTCTGCGGACGCCACTGATTGAAACAATGCTGGGTTTTACCTAAAAAGTTGTGTATGAAAGCTGTTTCCAAAATTCCTTCAAACAGAACTTCTTGAAAGTAAATGTTCGATGCACCTGCTGGAGCTAATGCTAATAAATGCGGGTTTACCAACGACGGTAGACATGTCATCAAGCTGTCGTGCTAATAGGTGCAAAACAAAAAAGCTTTGGTCATGTTTTTTGCGCATGGGGAATTTTAATCGCTTAAAATGCTGCTTGTTTGCCCACATCAAAAATATCATCATGGGAAGCTTAGGACTCTGACCTTACTTCTTTTCTGCGAGGTGAACCTGCTTGACAAAAATACATATACCTTGGATTCGAGTGTTTTTCTCTAGAGTCTAGATGACAAGAATCAGGCTGTACAACTTTATATTAAACTTAAGCGTCCTGTCTATTGAAACGAATCCATTCGCAGCTACGAATCAGATACTACGATTTTATCGATCCACATTACTCGCATCCTAGGTGGGCACCATCAGCTCTCATTCAAATAGATGGTGTTATTCACTTGAATGTCCCATTATGTCAGGAGTTCCCTGTTGCGGCGCCAGCCTGCTTTGATGAGCTGACACTTGCAGAGTATTTGAAATGCCTACAGAACGACCTCCGCTAGCCTGACACCTTGCGAGTTCCGCGCATCAACAGGACTGTAGCTCGTATTTTCTACAGCAATTGCAGACGGAGTGGAAGATAATCAGCGCAATCTTTGTTGTCGCAAATCAAGCAGCAAACTTCAACAGCGATTGATAGCGAACACAGACGTCGAGCTAAGAAAAAGACGGCATCACATATCAAATGCTGTCAAATTAGAGTTAGAGCGCTCTCCGAAATAAATGGACTCGTTTGAGTCCGGAAAGGGCGCATAGTGCGTTTGGTGACCGGATGGAAGGCAGCATTTAGCGATAAACTCAAGTGAAGTCGATTAGTCGATGCTCGCCCGTACATTCCCAAACTTTTTTTACTCCTGGACCCCTGAAACTTAGTTCTGATCTCGCATCCCTTACAGTTTACAGCATTATCAAGAATTATCTTTCGAATTCAAATATTCAGAAAATGATTTGAAATTTTTAATATGTTAAAAGAAGCAAACGTATGGACAAGAAAAGATGACACAAATAAAATTGTATTATACTCAACAAAAAATAATCACTTACTTGAAAAATGTACAAAATAAATAAAAGCAAAATCTAACTTCCAAAAGTCTGCTAACTTGTTTCAGTTAAATGACGCTTTTGTTCCTGTTACTTGCTTGTGAGTTTTTCAAAACGTGGAAGTTTGTTGCTGATAGTAACACGCATGCATGCCTGTGCATTCAAGCAATTTTTAGATTTCGTCTTTTGACAAAAAAGTGGTAAATCCTGACTGGCATAAGTATGCTTTCATGTTGTCGCAAATGGAATGAGCACAATCTTCCTGCTGCGGGAATTTATATGTCGAACGAAACCGATTCATATAAAGCACCGTTTTTGCTGTTCAAGCAATTCAGCTTGAAACTCTGAAAGACCTTTACATGCTGTTTTTCGGAAGGCTCTGCGCTCTTCGAAAACCCTGGAAAGCTACATATGTACACGCCCCATTTTTAGCCTGAAACGTTGTGGTGCTATCATATCCTACCTCTGCAACAAGTTGTTGTGACCAGTACATTGCTTCTTTCCATTGTAGGCCTACTTGTGTTGCAATTCAAGTCATTTGAAAATAAAGACATGACTGGCATTTTCTCACAAGCGCTGAGCCAAGCAACGTTGAGTGCCGTGAGTTATATACAACTGGGAATTTCCATGCAAAATAATTTTATCTTATCATCAAGCTATTTTTGCAAGAATTTATTGCTATGTACGTTTGAAACTCATGATAGACATAGCTATGATTTGACTGTGTTCGTGTAAAATGCTGTTTATATTCAACACAATAAGCTACATCGTTACATTCTTTGAGCTACATCGCACATCAACAGATGAAAGAATATTTTAACAGACAAAAGGCCATGAATATACAAGTAATAGTTTGCAATGTCTGAAACTTCTTACAAAATATCCGTTCCAGTTTACTCAACATCCAACGCAATTATAGACTTAACAAGCAATGTTGCAAAGATGAAAGCAAATACATTGACATTCAGCGTGCAGGTTGTCGCACTTGAGACCACCTGCAGACATAAATATTGTCGTGAGCATAAGATATTCAAAAACCACCATTGCAAAAATATGAAAGAATGCTTAGCTTGATTTTACTGGTGAGCTTTCCACGTTGTAACCAAAATAACTGGAGTCGTTTTGAAATTTTGAAGCATAGAAAGCAGATAATTTCTTACGAATAAGAAACAATACTGTAGTTGGATACAAAGAATAGAAGGTGAATTATGTTCACTATGCACCTACAGCACATCTTTCAGAAGGTCAAGCCATACCACAGCAAGTCGATCAACAATTCGGGACGTATTGCATGATTTATGGCCCCTGTTGATACGCTTGAATCAGATGCGGCGCTGGGAAATGGAATACAATGTAAGGTCCAATTTTTTTGTTGCCAGCATGTGAGTGTGCAAATATCAGAGGTATCCAAAAGTTAACCTCAATCCACGGCCTTGATAATATTTAGCTAACCTACCGCTTTGGTTGGACTTCCGGTTGCTTTGAGTGTACCACGGAGTGGATAAGGCCCTTCTGCTTTAATGGCCACATAGATGTTTATTGTAGAAATGCTAATGCTACGCTTGGTCCTTCTCCGAGACCCGGCTAGAACAAGTCCAGACTGGGTGTCATCGTTGATTGTAATGACAATAGTTCCCTGAAAGTTAATACAGAGCAGCTTTTCGGAAGCTTATTAACACGCATGAAAGCAAAGCCCTAAAGCAATTATAAAAGCAAATTTAGCCTTACCTATCTCCATAAAAGGTAATATTATTGCCTGTATAATATGAAAGAACAAGTTGTTATTCTTCTGACTGTGTGTGATTCCGTAATTTCTTCAAAAGCTTTTTACACTGCGTGTGATCTACGTTATCTTTTGCGTTGCCTTCACGGCAAACGTTAAAATGCGAAGCATACACACAATGAAAAACAATACACAACTGCAGTACCTAGTTTACTTTTAATTTTAAGCTACTCTCATTTATTGTGTGAAATCTGTTCAGAATCAGGTCTGAATAAGAATGAGTATTTGTATATGCTCTTATTCCTTAGGAGTTGTTGATAATATCAGTCATTGTCCTCACATGTGTTGACATTTTTTCTTTCGGCACAGCAAATAGTCGTAACATTATGGTCAGGGTTAAGGCCTGAAGCGATAAAAGATATGCAGGGTTTTGTTAACTTGCTCTAGTTTGTAAACTTGAAAACCAGCAACATCAACCCCATGCGAACGAGCTTTTCAATTGCGGACAAATGCTGGACAGCATAAACAAAGAGATATTAGGCACATATTTTTTGCGTCTTGGTGTTTATCAAATGCAATCCGGCCATTTTTGGCCAAATGAAATTATAAATGCGTTCAACTAATAATTCTTAATTGAAATTCAAGGTTACAAATGCATATTGTAATTTAAAAATTATAAATGAAGTTGACAGTTGAAATATGTTTGAAAAAGCGCAACAATCAGAAGCTCTGGGTTTGCTTTAAGCTTTAGAGGAATCAGCCGACTAGGCTGTGCCTTCTTTTTGCTATGTTTCAAATTTTCACATATCTGTATGCAAGCAACCAGCCTGTGTCACCTTTGTGGAGACCAGTTACTTGATGTTTAAAAGTAATTGTAATTGCATTTTGAATTTTACGTCGCAGAATATATTTAAATGTAATGTGATTGGACAATTTAGAAGGTAATAGTTATTGCAATTGTAATTGAACCGAAGTTGTGTAAATCATTCAACCCTAATGTGAACATTACAATTTTTTATTAGAGTGAGCAAAAACTCAAATTTTCATTATATTTGTTAAAAATGACACACGACACAACAAGGATCAAAACTCTCGACAACTGCAAAAAAAGTGTCGCAGTGTAATAAGCTGTTAGTTTCTGCACAAGTTTTTCTGATGAAACATATGAAGTAAAAATATTTTGAAAGTCCTTTTGTTGTTTTAACAAAAGTACAATGTCTTACTTCTGAGAACGCAAATGAAAAGTCAAATAGTGCCGAGTTCGGGTTTTCTGAAGTTTTTGAAATGTAGCCATCTCCTCTTCCACCGCTGCCTTCGATAACATATACCAGCTCAATAGATCCATTAACTGGTAGTTGGACTCTTGAGTAACGAGTTTCTCCAGCTGGGACATCAATCTCCACAAATGTGTTATTCTGTGTAAATCCACAACATGAGAAGAATCGATTTTGCGATTATGAAGAAAATGTTAAGCATCCTTGAAAACTTTGAAAGAATCAAGTTTTCAGCAAGTAATTGAATTTGTTGATACGTCTTTAAAAATCCAAGTTAACTACGGCGCGCTTTCAATGGAAGAAAATGCAGACATATTGCTGCAATAAGCACGGCCAAGATTCACATTTTGTCCTTTTCTGCTTCCATGCGTTAGTTCAACGCACTGTATAGTGAAGGGCTGCGAACTTACTGTAGCCAAGGGTTGAGCTGCCTAGCGCGTGGTTCATTCTCCTGTTGTACTTATTTTTAGGAATATAACGACCAGTTAATGGTGTGCAGGTTCAAATGCGTCATAAATTAAGGTGATGAATGGAGACATATTACGTACAACGTCAAGACACTACTGGTTCCCGGTACGCTTCTTTGTTCGGAGTTTTGGTGAAAGGTAATTTCACTTGAGCCTTGGATCGACATCGTGGTGTACAAAACCGGTTAAATTGCAGTATTTAAATCAACGAAAAACTACACAAAAGAAGCAATTACTTTTCACTTGCCAATGGGAAAAGAAAGAAAAATAAAAATGGACTTATCTATGGCCTTCAAGTGGAAAATATTATGCTAGGATAAGTGACAACAGCCCTATCAATCAAAGAAAAAATGACAAACAAAGTGTTAAATCTGAATTGCTTCCTGATCAACAATCTCATTTCACAATATATATAACATAATATGGTGAGTCATTCAAATACGCTGAAAATTGACTGAATTCTTTCGATTTCAGCTCGATTTCAAGTAGATCACAGTGGCGTTCCTTCAAAAAGATTTAGGTTTGTTCTCGCGGTTCGAAGAAGCGGGTGAAAACCCTCCCACGTGAGAGCCAGCGGACGTCTGTGTCAAAATATGTAAAACTGCATGTTCATTTCCAAGATCTTCACAAAGTGGCTTAAGAGACTGTGATTTAGAGCACGGCCCTCGGCAAAGTTGATAGTCTTTACAAAAATATCAAGGACTATCTTAAATTTCGGAAGCACAGTTTTTTTATGCCAAAGCATGACGCTGAAGCAAACAGTGAGTACATTGAAAGTGTGGAATCTCCGGTTTCATCAATGCAAAAAGCGCAGATTATTTCCCAGCATATGATAGCCATCAGTGCACACAGGGCCAATAATTTGAATATCCAATTCATGCCATTTACAAACGAAACATTCAGACTTTTCTAACAGAACTATCAAATCTTCTCGCATTTATGATTATATACTTGGAGTGGGTGATGTGAACTTGGATTTAACAAAATATTATTCAAACAATGCCATAACTGACTATATTGCTTCTCTGCCTAGTTGTGTTTGTGTTTCACTGATCACTCAACCAACTAGATTTGCAACACACCGGCACAAATATCGTGATGGACAGAGATTAAGTGATATTGGTATAGCTTTTTCTGAAAATTCTGATCATCTGCTTGTTTTCATAAACTTTTAATTTTCATTCACTATGCCCAAGAATAATAGACCCAAAATGAGATGCCTAAAGTACTTCAATCTTCAACTATTTAGTTTTTACCTTGGTGAAAAGACAAGTGAACTCACTTGTGGCAGTCAAGACATCAACAACAAATGTGAAGAATTTAGCAAAATTGTAATACCACACTGGATCATCATGCACTATTTCGCTTTGTATCAAGAAACGAACAACACACATTACAAAACCCTTGCCTCACTGAAGGCATTTTAAAGTCAACTGGAACTACGAATAGATTGTTTTCCAAAATTTCTTGAAAACTGAGAAAAAAAACTTACATAAAAAAGGTAAAAATCTGCTTGCGCAAAAGAAACGCCTAAAAGTTGAAACAGGCTTCGCTGTGGCCAGCAATAGTTCCATTATGTGTATGACTCCTCCAAAACGGCAGTTCAAAATCAACCTTTCAAGTATCGGCGCTGGTTTAGCTCTTTGGCTTCGCTGATAACAACATATGATCATAGGATATGTTTCTATAATACTAATGGTGCTAGCGTATGTTTTAAAGTGCAATTCGCATGGTTTCTCTCAGTATTGCTTTAGTTTAGTCTTTCATCATTTCATACGTATGTTTTGCTGGCAATTTGAAGGACTGAAGATACGTAATTAACGCGACATCGAATTCCTAGTGAAACACTTTATGAGCAGATTTAGCTGTTTTCGCCCTTGCGGCGAATTTTAACTGAAAAATTGTTTCGTACTTCCCTTGCTCTGGAATCTTTTCACAATATGCGTAATGCTGTTTTCAACTGAATTATGAAAAAACTTAGAACACTCTTAAGCTGATTCCCTCAGTAGCTGATTTTTAAGCGCTCTGTCGAGCTGTCCTTTCCAAATATGCATATGTTTCATGTTTTTTGAATAAGGGGTAGTGGTTACTGCCAAGATGGCAGTGCATTCCTTACGTATGGAAACAAAAGCTGTGCGTGAAGTCTCCAATGCCATTTTTACATAAACAAATTTGACATTTTGATGGAGAGCAAGCTTTGCAATTGCGTCCCATGAGGGAATTTGTTGATAAGACAAGCCGAGTTGATGTGCATGACTCACCTTGGGTGTTCATACTTAACTTGTAAAAAGGATTTTCCATTTTGGCCAGAGGACCCTGTGGGCATAATATTACCGACAGGTAACATATTTTCATTTCTCAGCTTTATTGACTTCTGTTGCATGTAGAACCACCCGCTTCGAGTAGAGTAAAATTTGATCTTCAATCGACTCTCAGTAAAGTCCACTGGCGTAATGTCTGCATTTTTCCTCCTTTTTGGTATTTTAATTATGCGTACCGCCCACATTTTTGGAGGGAAAGTTTGTTTCTTTTTGAAAAAAAATCGGAATGTAAGTTTCTTTTTTCGGGTCAGATGATCTTGAGAATAATTGCTAAGTGGTTGAAAAATGCGCCTGTGCTCTGAAAACGTTTGAAATAATATTTAATAATTTTGGCATATCATGCATATCATGCCAAAATTTTACATTTGTTCTGGTGACTAAAGCGGGAAGACAACAGTGCACGATCAAAGGCGAAACGATATCTTCTTAGATGTCTGTACCATGCGGTGTCGTTCAGGGTTCTGTGCTTGGAACTCTGCTTGTTTTTATATACATTAATGATATTATACAAGCATCGTCATTTGCTAGTACATTGTTTGCTGATGTATATATATTAAATATTTATTTAAATATGTCTAAACATGTCCAACAGCAAAACTTTAGAAATAAAGTTGGACATCAACTTCAAAACGTTAAATATTCGGTTAGGGCAGACAAACTGTCTATTAATTACAACAAAATTAATTTCATTATACTAAACACACCTAAATATGATATTGCCACATCTATCAAAGTTTGTCAAATCTGTGAAAAAATGACATAGAATACCTAGCATCATACTTGACAACAAGCTTAGTTGGACACCACATAATGCTAACTTAACAACCCAGCTCTCTGAAGCACGTAGAATATTGACCAAATAAAACATAGCACTATTTAACCTGCATTGCAAGCTGTATATAATTATGCTGTCTTGAACTTGGGCAGGACTTCAAAAACTGCTATTCAACCTCGTGTGACATTGCAAATCAATAAAT
>JGI24159J19872_10014700_pt1 | contig 10108 bp, 5 predicted proteins | sample Ectturendosymbi4_FD_19872 | JGI IMG/M metagenome (IMG submission 19872) | reverse complement strand
ACCCGGATACGGCCAACCGAGCTTGTGTGAAGACTGCCGTTGGCCATAAGCCGGATCGTAAGCCGTAACCGGATTCTGTGTGAAGCCGCCTTAGGGCTGTGTCGAAGACCGCCGCGAAATCGCCAAATTCATCTGCAAGTGTGCTGAAAACGTCATCGCATAAGCGGCGTCGCTGGAAAACAGCGAAACATTGGTTTTGTTGGATTCCTAGGAAACGTTGAGCAAAAATGGTGTCGGAAGTACCGAAAATGATTGTGTTGTGAAATTTTTTGTTACTAAATCCAAACTTAAGGCGAGTTTGGCCGTTTGGCGAAATCTTTTGCCTTAGATTTTTCAGGGAGGGCTGCAGCCCAGCAGCCCGTCTAGACGAGCCGCCCCTGCAACCTTTATATTTTTTCATCTCGAAAAAACTCTTGATCCACTCCTAGAGTAATTGCAGGGCGAGTATCTCACAAGGAAATGTTGCTTTACTTGCCTCTCGTTTCATGAGATTTCTGGCGCAGTTGCTTTGGTCAAGCTGTTTTGAAAACATTGCGTGCATGAATAGTTAGCACTGTGAAAGCGCTATTCACTGAAATTCGTGAGATAGAATTACTGAACAGTTTGGCCAGCAGTTTTCACACAGCATAACTAAACTTCCTTTTTTAAAGCTGTTTGTCGCCTTTTGGTATACATTACCTGAACTTCGTAGCGTTGAACACTTTAACGCTGCGACTTGTGGAGCAACCGCTGTAGCATCCTGAAGAGTTTATCACCAAAAACGAAATTAAAGTTCCATTATGTGCGTCAAAGCAAAGTGGGCGTATTACACACGCTTGGTTTATGGAGGCAACGCCTGTGAAAAATCAGCAAAGAAAAAAGATATTTATGCCGCATAAATTTCAAATATAAGAAGGTTCGGCATTTATTGTTCAGATTTAGGGAAATATGTGAAACGGAAGTCACGTTCCTCAAACAAAGGACGCCTTGGAAAAATCCCTGTGGCCGGGGATTTCAAGTGCTTTGCTTGCCTCGTCGAAGCAACAAGTATGGCTATATGACCGGGTGTAACCTCTAATACCTGGTAAAACCCCGTCATAATTCACCGCAGTTTACCGGTGGTGTAATACCTTATTTGACCAAATGAAGGCGCTTGGAAGCATTCAAAGCTCGTTAGTAGTTAATAAATACCCGGTGAAACTACGTTTGCCATGAAACAACATATCCTCAAAATGAGTGTACGCTTCTTCAGCAGGACGGAGAAAATAAACCATCATGGTGCAAAACATTTTCCACGCAGACACCTGCGCTGAATGTTTTTCAGAGAAGCCTTAAAAATACTGATGTAAGCTAACTGACGTGTGGATAATTTTATATTTTCCCTATGAGTTAACCAAACGCTTACTTATCTTGTGCTATACCTATTTTTATCAAAATCTGTATTTTAATCATCGATTTTCTATTCTGAGTTTTTACAAGATCGGAGAAGTTTAATGTTCCCAACTCAAGTCATATGAATTGTTTTTGTTTTACTACGATAGATATTAAATTACAGTGCAACTTTTACAATGCTCTATTATTCAACAGAGCTCATTGACAAAATACCATTAAATAAGGTGGATTAAAAATTAGCGGGGATCAAGATTATACGAAGCGTTGTCGTTTGTAACGTTTCCATTTGTGTTTCAATACAGCCATTGGCCAGTTGTGATTGCGAATGTATGCTTACTTTGTGGCACGCTTACAAGATTTGAAGTAGTTAAGACAAACACGCGCTGTACCATTTGCAGTGTCGTGCCGCTACGTTGGCACTCCCTTGGAAGCATCAAAATATGGGTCAGCAACCTTTCCGCATAGTCGCGAGAAAAAAACAAACTCTGCAAAATAAGGCGGACCGTTGTAATTTTCCACCAACAATTCCGTTCATTGTGCTGTATGATGTTGATAATACTTGGCAATGTATGGAATTTTAATGAGATTAACTCCTAATTGTCACAGTTCATAACGAAAGCCTAAAATATGACATATAGTACATTTACAGCACAGTGCGTTTTTTCACAAGTATTTCGTAACAAGTATGCAACACAAGAAGTTGCAAGGAAGGCAAATTCATAAAATATAATAGCACTAGGCAGGCCATAGGGTCACTACAATTTGTAAAGGGGCTGTGGGCCGGATGATTTTGCTCTGCAGGCCGGATCCGGCCAGCGGGCCGTAGGTTGCCGACCCCTGATCTAAAGCTTAAAAATGTCACGAGACAAAGCCCAGCAGAGAGGGGCCAGTGAAACCTTATCCATTGCTTATATGTTTTTTGCGCTAACCTGGTTATACTCACAAGTTAGGGACGCGATCAAATCGAAGAGGCAAACGTCCCCTTCAAGTCCGATGCGTCATTGCCTGCAGCTTGTGTGCATGTATGGTTAAAATAATGTAAATTTGATCCCAGAGTTGACAAGACTATACCGTAACGATTATGTGATACGAAGTCAATTCCATATACGCCGAGCTGCAATGCAAAAATGTAATGCGCAACGTATCATTTCGACCAACGAAAGTTACCTCAGTAATTTACTTGTTTTTCTCTGTGCAACAGTGCCGTCTTTGAACCGAGTTGGCATTTCGTTGTAATTTCAATTGCTAATATTGTGGACAGATAGATACAGTTGCTTCAGAGGTGTTGAATGCTTTTACTTGCACACAACAGCGTCATGAAAGGTTCGCGATGAAAGCGTACCAATCTCGCGCAGCCTACTACTTGTGTGTTGACACATCACGTATAGCTAGCAACGTTGTGATAAAGTGACCTGCAATTGCACAAGCTTTTGCTTGCAACGACACACTACTGGCTAACCTTGGATCAACAGTAATCTTTTATCGGCTTGAAAACTTTTTCCGATTGTTGTCGCAGCGCACCAAAGCACTCTTAGAGCATATAAATATGAAAAAATGAATAAATAAAAAAAGCTTGTCACCCTTTCTTGCAAAAACAGCAAATGCGCCCTATAGGCTGGTGTGAGCCAACAGACAAATAAATCTGCTGAAAATACGAATGAAGAACATTTGTAGAATTTGTTGCTTTCCTGATATATGACGAAACTGACAATGTTTTAAGGACAAAGCTCAAATAGCGTTAAAAGTTTTGATAGCAGTGGTGTTAGAAATGTATTCATCATCATTATCAGTATCTTTATTGTCATCATCATCAATATATCCGAGGATACATTAATGATTTTGACAAATGCAGTGTATAATGGGATGTTTGTGCGCTACCGGGGCTTTGGATTTAAACAAGATGATTATAAGCGAAATAGTAGCAAGAATGAAATAAAATGGTAATTGCATAGGAACGAGTTCGTTGTGATTTTTGGTGGACCAACAAGTACATACTGTACATAAGCAGCTTTGCATAAGCCCATGAGTTTAGATTAGTTCAGCCTCATTGCGTTATCTTCGGGGTTTCACAGTCGAGTTTCAAGCTGCTCAGATAATTTACATTGTTTCTGCTGATTGACGAGATGTTGACACAAGTTCTTGTTTTTCGATCTTCTGCGTGGATTGCTTTACATCACCTTTTCTCTTTTATCCCATGAAGACACAACATGACGGACTTTCACCAGCTGCGTTATCAAGCTTGGGCTCTTTGGGAAAGAAACCACTTGTAGATGAGAAAATCTTCTTCTTTTTTTGCCAGAGCATACATGATGTATCGTACAATCTTTAATACACAAGTTTATTGCCACAATAACCAAAACATTGACCTTCAAATGGCATTTCAGCTTGTCCTTGCGCCATCATCAGTGAGAGAAACTCAATCATCGCTTTTATGTCGAAAATAAATTTTGCAAGTTTAGTGTTTATTCCGATGTTGTTTTCGCTACAGCGCATGCACTGAGAGCGTTTAGACTTTGCATTGCGTTTTATCATTATAGGGGATTTTTTCTGATTCTTTCCACAACGTTGAATGGTAGATGATGCTCATCACCTGGCATCTTACACCGGGTGATAATTTCTCCTTGCGACGTTTTCATAATTGCATCTTAAATTGTGCTTTCTTATCATGATTGTCATGCTGCACATGAGATCGTAGCTAATGATTTTGAGATTTTTATGCTAAAAGTTAGTGATAAGTTTGTTTTGACAGGAAGTTTGTCAAGAGCATATAGAAAAATTTTTCATATTGTATGCGCACATTCATGTTTCGTGGAAGGCACCCCTCTAGTTGATAAAACTTTTTTCTTTTTCAATTTTGTTTTCACTTCACTCTTACTGCATTCGTGAATCCTTTCTGGTACATTTTTGTGGAACGTGTAAACAAAGACTTTAGTTAGACAATTTCTAGCACGTGAACAAAAAAATAACATGAATGTGCAACTGAACATGTTCCGACATGTTCCCAAAAAACGGATTAAAAAAAACAAAAAAGCAGGTGGGTTGGTTTTTTTCTCAACCCTGATTACCTTTCAATCCTTTTTTGTGATTTTCCCTTGATCGCACGATCTGCAACAAGTCACGTCGCTATCAGTTTGATTGGGTGTGCGCCGCACACCTAGAGTACACGTCCCTGGTAATGAAGAAGCTGAGAATTACTGGCATTTGAATACGTAAAAACTAGTGTTGACAAAGAAACAAGTTTCGGAAAATTAAATCCATACAACATATGTTAGTAGCCTTGCAATAGGAAAAATCGTCTAGTTACAGCATTTTTATTTTTGTAATTTCACTATTTGGATGACCCCTGCCTTGGATGCCCGGGACCGTCGCCCCCTTCGCCCCCCCTCTTCACGCCACTGTATCTAATGGAAAGGAATTTACGAATGCAAATTTAGTGTGAAGTTTATTTATTCTTTGTCAGATTTTTTAATCCCGCTATCAACCTTACATCATTTCATAGGTTGCCAAATAAGCGCTCTCAGTTGCCGCATTTGGTGTAAAACTCATTATACATTAAAACTGCGTCAAACTAATTTTTGCTGTTGGTTCCTCACAAGTGCTTTTTTTTAAATTGTTTTTTGAGGTACATTACTGTAGTTCGGTATTACATCACGATAAGGAACGTCACCACAACAAACTTTTCTTAAAGTAAAAAAAAGCTTTCTCAACATAACAAACTTTTATTGAAGTAAACAAAGCTTTCTCACTTGTTCAAGTAACTTATTGCTTTGAAACTTTATTTCCGGTTAGAAACTTCAGCTTTTCTAAGTAGACGCGCATTGTTTGCTGGTATATAAAAGCTGTTGTTTCTTGAAACTGAAAAAGTACAAATATATTTTTTCAAAAGAAACATCTTTGTTTGAGCTTTTTGCGTTACATACCAAGCCAGGCATGCTGTAAAGTAAGCGCAGCTAACAGCGTGAAAAATTTCTACTTCGCAGATATTGACTGAATAAAAATCTTCAATGGTATTGCTGCTGCGATCCTCAAAAGGCATACACGTCAGTGGAGACTCCGTAGCCCGAGTCTTCGATTGCGATTTAAATTTTAGAACGTGAGCTTATTTGGTTTGTTTATTTGCGCCACCACCCACTTCACTGACTAAGGTTGTGAATTCGGGCTCTTTTCTTTGGGCTTTGTCACTTTTCATACATTTTCATTCCATGTCTGGCCTTTGGCGTTCATGTTGCAGGTGACCTGCATCAAGAAAATATCGTTCGCAGTTGGGCATTCTCTCGACTTCGTCCACTCGCGTTGCGCTTTACTCGGCTCCCTCCGTTTGTGACCCAGCTGCCATTTGCAATTAAGTATTTTTTCATATAATTCAGATCAGATTGAATGTTTTTGAAGAAATGGATTTGCAACGAAAATTGGATTAAATTCCAATCCAATGGACAATTCCCATTCGAAAATAATTTCAAACGAGCGATACTGAATGAGCCTGGTACGCAGACGACTAACTGGCTCTTTGACCTACGTTACGCAGCAATTGACGAGTTCTCATGAGAACATCTCATCCATTGTTACTTGACTAATGTCAAAGAGCAATGATATTGCCAGTCAGAAGAACTGATATGAAAATTTCCGTGATGCAAGCCTCAAACGGTTGAATTCAGTCGGTATAAATCGCGTGAAGAACCGAGCGACGCTATTGACCTGGAGTCGCCCTGGTGCAGACATTCGGTAAATACTTGATTGACTTCATCAGCTGCCGAGGTTGGTACAGACGTTCGTTGTGGGCTTTCGTTCAGACTTGCATTTACACTGTCGTCAATAGGTTGTAATTATCCGTTTCTTGCATATTACTGGATGCTGAAATACTTTATATTGTTTGCCTGGTTGTCAATGGAATGAAAGCGTGACTTCCTAAAACTTGCACCATGTCTAGGTAAAGCGCTACATGCTGTGAAAAGCTTTTTCATAAAAACAACGAGCACGACAATGAACCGGACAGTACACAACATCAGTAAAGGTTTTCTTGACCTAAAGTGCGGACCGGGAAAAATAACGGCTGTTTGTAAAAGTTAGCAGTTCGCATTGGACTACATTGGGGTTAGATATGTTTAGCAGCTCCAATTATTTTGGCAAAGTGGGTTTCGAAGCCATTTTACCATGACTGCAAACTTGCAATTAAACAAAATTCTGTGGTCGTGGATTTCTAAGGTACTTCATTATCGAAGCAAAGGAAGGATCAGTGAGAATGAAATAAAAATCGATCATGGTTGTAATACACCCACCACGATCAAAACATTCCGCTTTTGCACTTCATAAATTGTTTTAAGTAAAAACGAAGTAAAGAAGCTTATCGCCCGCAGTTTGACATTTTCACCTGCTAATAAAAAGCTTGCGCCAGAAATGCAAAAACAAACTTAATTAAACTGATGCAATGCAAAACTTGGTAGTTGATTTTTAGGCGTCTATCCTATATTACAAGCTGATCAAAAATACAAACATCTGATTGAACACACCGCAACCACGTAATACCGTTGCTATTGTAATGGCTAGCGCTTTTATTTTATGACCTAAAAAACTTCATAATGTGACTTTATCTTTCAGAAAAGATAGCTTTATGTGACCCAACAAAAATATTTCTTTTTTCAATACCTTTCTGGTGCTTCTTGTTGGTACACGCTGTTCCCCACAAAAGCACTTCTCGTGCAACAGCACACTTTGCAACAGAGTTCCTCATTAGGTGCAGCTGTAAACTCATCAAAACCTTTTCTAATCGCTTTATTCTTTGTAGCACTGGACAATTTTACCTTTGCCATTCTGACTTCTGTTTCTAACTTCTCGAAACGACAGTTGACACTTTCTTTCGTTGAAAGAAAATCAGAAGTAGATGCAGAAGTGGAACGAAATCTGTCCTGTCACAAAACGCTGTAATGATGTCATATACTACATTATCTACGTGCTCGCAAAAAGAACAGCGAAAATTTTCAAACTGCACATTGGACAATGTTGTGATTGAATATTACAAACGTAAAGTCTTTTTATCTATTTCTGTCAACAACTTTGTTTGTAATGCTTCAGAAATTGCACTTAGGAAGCAGGAAACAAATTCTTATTTTTGGATCAGAAACACATAACTTCATATTTATATAATTTAAACTTACTTTTCGTAAGCAAAACGTGGGGTTCCAAATCGGCCTTTGTAGCCCAAAATGCTTGACGAAGCAAACACCCGATTCAGCAAAAATTGATTAGAAAATCTCTGTAAATTCGAATCGATTGTTCTGAAGAAATAAAAAGGCTGAATTTGTGCCATCCTTTGTACGACCTATTTTGAGGTGAGGCCTTGACAAAGCGGGCATCACCAAGTTTAGTAGGTTTCAATACATTTTCTAACAATATGGGAGTTCGCTGAACAATGTGTATATACGGTGTTCATTTGCTCGCTCACAAAAAAAATTTGCTTGCAAATACTTTACCTGGAATAGCAAATCCTTAGCGCAACTTTTTGAAAATCAATCATAGCAGCTAAACGAATTGTTGAGGAGGAACCCGCCTTCCCAGTGAACTAACAACATTGTGGAACATTACGGGTAACTTTGAAATGCTCTTCATGAACAGAAGATGTTAAATTGCATAAGCAAGCTCTAACAACGTTTTTAGTATAAACTGACTTTTCATTACACAATGAATAGCCTCGACAAGCAAAACATTGAGTAAGGTCATATAAACCATCATTCTCGAAAGGCTACTTTATCTTTGCCATTTTGGATTTGAGTTGTTCGGGTAAGATAAACATAGCCCTTCTAAGACATCCTTAGCGTGCCTTAGCAAGTGCATTGAGTTGAGAAGCGCGGATCCATTCAGAATTAACGCACAAATAAATTATTCCTCGTCCGTCTGTTACCGTTCTCTTGTACAGGCGTTTTGGAGTCCATCTTTCCCAGGTCATTGTTATACGAGCAAAAACAACCTCGATTGTCACATGTCGCCGCCTGCTTTTGGCGCCGCATGACAGCCTGACAATAAGCGGGGACCACAGGCGTATCTAACCGCAGGCGACAGTTTCTTGCCCCAACCCAAGCTTAATCACGATTTGACTCTGATAGCGGGTTCCGCTAATGGACTTTCGGGCACAGCAAGGGCTGGGTTTCGACCTGCACTTTTACATTTTCAAACTAAATTTGTCGTCCAATAGTAGGTCAACGCAAACATAGGACGACTGAACGCCTTTAGGTCTGTATTGGCATGTGCTGGTGTTGAAATGACATAAGACAGAGCGGCGATAGAATCAAGAGAGCGTTGACGTGGTTTGTTTGTCTGCAGTTTATGCACCAGGGATTCCGTGAGTCNCAGTTCTATGCTTAGTTGCCATCGCGAACTTGACAGTTCGACTGAGTTCGAATCGCATTCTTCCAACTGCCAAACCTCCTCCACTGCTGTCGAGCGTTTGACCAGAGAGCAGTATGCTTGTAAGATGCCGAGCAGCGAGTAATTTCTTCCTTTGCGTGACAGGTTTCAAACATTTCCGGACTTGCTTGTGAAACAATTCACAGAAACTCTGAATGTTGTTTCATTAAATTGCATTTCAGGTATTTTGAGCGTGTGACCAAATTTGATAGAAACCGGATAAAACCGGTTTGGTATTTATCGAAGATTGTGAAACGGCTATTGTGAAATGAAGCTACTGTCGTTTTTTTGCTGAGCATGAGGCCACAATACGCTGTAGATTCGAGCACGTTATGACCATGACTTCGGTTCGGAAAGCTGCAAACAAATGTTGTGCTGCGTACATTTCTTTCACGGAAACAATCGAAGTCCTAATCGGTTGCCATATAACGCTCTACTGCGGTCCTGTGCTCAAAGCGGTTAACCGTTATTTATCGTTTGATGTTTATCGCTCTGCTTAGGCCCGGTTATGCGCTGCAGGTGCCATTCGTTACTTTAACCAGTCAAGTTGGTAATAATCGATGAGAGATGCCATGCACACTTCACAGATAAGTGTACGTAGTGCGGTTTGGCTCATTGGTGAATGACCAATAAACAGTAATATGCAACGGCTCACTCCAGAAAATTGACCGCGCATTTCCTAAACAAAAAGCGCCAGTTACTTATCTCCGATACCTTTTTCTCATTTTCAGCATTATAAAAATTGCTTAAATTTGGAGAGTATCATGTTCAACATTTCCAGGCCCAGTAGGTGGTGCTTTGCCGAACACAGCTTTGGCAATTTGCAGCCCTCGTTACCAGCCATTATGCTACCAATCCCAAAACGGTAGCGTGTATAAACAGCATGACGGGCACGGTTACGAGGGGTTAACGGTTGCTAATTAAATTACCAAGCGTGGTAACGTCACGACCGCTCGTTCAGCTGCAACCAAGTTACTGGAAAAACCGTTCAATTAAGTAGGTTGACCTTGCTTTCGGCAAATTTGGCCTTGCCAGTACGGATCTTTTGCAGCATATTTCAAGAAATTGGAACGATGAAAACTTTATTTCAAAAATGTCGAATTGATCGATAGAGACGAATGATATTAGGGCAATTTTGAAGACTTTAGAATAACATTTGGTGTGGACCTCTCAACGGCTTGATTCACAAAATCTAAAAAAATTCGGTGCTGCGTCATCGCAGTTGTGTTGCATTTCCGTGATCGCATTGATGTGCATTGCAGTACAGTTTATCATCGGCATTAACTTTCACGAAACTGATACCTTAGTAAAACCGCTGTCAAGTTTGCACGGCATTAAA
>JGI24159J19872_10014699_pt1 | contig 10109 bp, 4 predicted proteins | sample Ectturendosymbi4_FD_19872 | JGI IMG/M metagenome (IMG submission 19872) | reverse complement strand
ACATTACAGTTGCTGCTGGGGGCCCCTTTGAAAGCAAGGTCCTTATACATTACAATTGCTGTTGGTGGCCTCTTTGAAAGCAAGGTACTTAAACATTGCAGTTGCTGTTAGGGGTTCCTTTGAAAGTAAGGTACTTACATATTACAATTGCTGTTGGGGCCCCTTTCAAAGCATGAAATTNTACATTACAATTGTTGTTGGGGCCTCTTTGAAAGCAAGGTGCTTACATATTATAATGGCTGTTGGGGGCCCTTTCAAAGCAGAGTACCTACACATTACAGTTTCTTTTAGGGGCCCCTTCAATGAAGTTTAAATGCAGAGTACTTNCACATTTCAGTGGCTGTTGGGGGCCCCTTTGAAAGCAGAGTACCTTCAAATTGCAGTTGCTGTTGGGGGCCCCTTTCAAAGCAGAGTACTTACTTATGATCTACTTTGTAGTACATTATATGTGTGAATAATAAGTTTTTCATCAAAACTAAGGAAAATTTACGCGCGTATCACCTCAAGGGGGGCCCCCAAAAAGGGGGAGTCCGAGGCAAGTGCCTCGCTCGCCTCCCCTTAAACACGCCACTGGGTATACGTTTCAGACATTATTTTTTCTGATCTACGGATAGTCAAAACAGTGTTAAACGCTAGCGCGCACAGGGGTGTAACAAGGAGGGCGCAATTTCCCCTGGCGCCGAAAAGTCCCAAAAATGTCGCAAGTACTTTCTTCAATACAGTGAATTTGCTTCCGAAAGAGCTCAGGTTCAAACATGGGGGCGCCAAGCTTGGTTCTTGCCCCGGGCCCCATCTAACCTCATTACGCCCTTGAGCGCGCAGCATTCGTTTGGGCAGTGGTCCCCAATCCCAATCCCCGGGCTACGGACCGGTACCGGTGTCGAGCGAAATTTCTGATTTCGCACCATGTATGCATGCACAGAGTAATATTCTACATACCAAATAGGCTCATAAAACTGATTATTAGGGTTTAGGAATTCGTGTTTAGGAAAGTGCGTCAGGTGAGAAAAATAAAAATAATTGAGGTCAAGGACTAAGTCCGAAAATTTTCAATGGTTAAAGTTATTCCCGTGCTATAGCTTGTTGTGGGTACCTGATATCTAACCAAATGTTTTAATTTACACAACACACATCAATTTCCAGACTTTATTTCTTCATTCTGAGAAGCAAAATAACTGAAAAACAATATCAGGTCAGAAATTTCCCTTGACACCGGCTGCAAAATTACAATTTGTACTGGTGGCGATACCACTCGCTTTTTCGGCATGTGATTGGTCGATTCTTTCCATGGAAACACTGTTGCGTGCATAGAGAGCGTTGGAGTGTAGAGCTAGAGTGTTGGACCGGAGGTGCAGACCAGAACTGTAACTCGGGCTGGCCTTTTAACGTACCAACACTACCTTTTTCGCCAGTGACTGTTTAACCAATTAAGTGGAAATCTTCAATAAAAATAATTGATACACTACCAATAGGCCGCAGTTACGCATTTCTTCACTCGGTAAATTTCGCCTTCGGGCCAAATCGGGCTTCAAAAATAATTGTTGGGCTGGGGCCGGTTTAGGCTTCAAAATGAAGCCCATTTACATCTCTGCTGTAGATTTTACTGCAACAGCCTTATCTGATGGCTCAAAGTGGTATCTTCATTTCAACTGTTCAAAACTTACATCCATCATAGGTTATTCTCGGGCCGCGGTAAAATTGTCAAGCGTTGGCTGGTTCGCAGTTTCAAAAGGGTTGGGGACCACTAGCTTATAGGGTATATCTTTTAAACAATTATTGTAGATAGAAAAGATTGTTTGTGACCCAACAATATTCTCGGTTATGCGTAGCTTGTGAAAAGTGGGGTCCATCTTTCAGGACCTGCTTCAAACTTTTTGTGAATTAATGATGTACAGTAAGGTGATTTTAAACCAGGGTTGGGGAACCAATTTACTATCACGGGCCGCATGATTTGTGCATTATCGCTGGCGGGCCGCAAAATGAATTGACTTTATCCTAAACTAACTAGGAGGAAGAGTGACTTCACTTAATACTATCTAGGTATCTGCTCATCACGGAGTTTCGTTTAGACGCGATGTTGTACTCTAGCTTTGGTAACGAAAATTCTGGTGCGGGTCATAACAAATGTTCACGCGGGTGGCATTTGGCTCGTGGACCGCAGGTTCCCCATCCCTGTTTTAAACTACGGTGATTCCCTGAAAGGTCACGCAGTTTGACCAACAACATTAGAGGCCTTCTAAACGTAGCCACTTTTGCGTGATACTCAACGACTGTTGCAGAGAACCTGAGGTATTTAAACAAGTGAAGACTTTTTGGCTCACGCCTATTTGACTGTCCCACCCCAAACGTTTAGTCTGGATCCGCCACGGAGCTGAAGTAACACTAACGCAAGTGGTGTAGGAACCGGGAGTTCAAGCGCATCTCCAGAAGTTTCGATTTCTCAAAAATTTGGGCAAAGAGGTTACATTTTTAACATTAGTGATTAAATTACATTTTTTTGTTGAGTGTATAAATAAAAGTTCAATATGTCATGGAAAACACGTTAGATGTAAAACTAGTTTCTAGTTGCTTCGTGTTTTAGCATGTGAGAGTTGATGTGGAACTGACTCACTTGAAAGTTTGGGCAAAAAAGGCATTTCATTTGCGAACTTTATTAATTGTACACTGTGGGAATCGAGCCTGCTGCAGGGCACCTGCTTCATATTGACTGAGATCATAATAGCATTTTTTCATGAGCGTTCCGGCTCTAAGCTCTTTTCGAGGTATTGAGGTTATACCGGCATTGTGACGCTCCCTAGAATCATATACGTAATTGCTTCACCATGCCCGGCAAGCACGGAAAGGCTGTGGTTTTCATTTCAAGGACGGTGTTTAGAGTTGAACACAGTTTGCCAGAGTTATGTGGCATTTATGTCCTCACCTAGGTGTGAGCTTTCTTGCTGACATCAACACCAGCTACAATGTGAATGGAACGCCAAACCTCAGAACTGTGAAGCAGATTCTCAGAGTAGCCTTCTGACAATGTTCTTGCACAGCCTAGCATACTTTTTTCAGTTGGGTTATTAAGAATCAAACTTTAAGTACCAAATTTTCTATTTTCAAGTCTATGGCAACATAACAGCTACAGAAAATTTGTCGCATAGAAGTTTTTCGGGCAATATATCCTTTGCACCCCTAAAAATTGCCTATTCCTACACCTATGCTTACACAAAAGTTGTTTTTACTCAAAAAAACATGGATGCTAATTTCTTCCATTGTACGCCACTCATATTTTTAAGTCGCACGAAATGATGAAAAATTTAAATGTAAAACGCATTAAGGCCAAGTTCCAAACCCTGGACAAAGCGACAAACATCCCTCTTTGGATAAAGCCTAACCGTGCAGGCGTGCACGCCTTGGCCTGTGTGGACATTAATCTAAATGATTCTTAACACGAACTCATTGATGTTTCTTGGCAACGCAAATACGCGCCCCATTTGTGACAGTTAATTTTTAGTCATATGTTAACGATACCGAAGCGGCATATCTGATTTGTTTTCAAGGAGCAACTTGCATAGAGAGCCGCAATACTTTTAGTAGAATACAGAGTGAAACCTCAGGTTATCGGCAATTTTCATTCGCTGCTGAACAATCGTAAGATCACCGCAAAATGAGAAGTCCGTTGCTTGACAAATTTTCATACAACCGAACGAAGATTCGTACAACTGACATTTCCGCTTCAATTTACTCAAAATTCTATATTTCAAACAACCCCACTTCGTGAGCAACACTTCATCGACACTAGAGGCATCAGTGAAACTGGCCAGACATGCATCAAAGACTTTCCTTAGCCAGTAGTTCTGCACAAACACTGAAGTTTGTTTCAATTTGTATATACAAAAGCTTTTGTAAAACTCGTACTTGCAGATTAAAAATAACCGCAAAATCTTTACAAATTCTTTTTAAAACGAGCTGCAATCTTTGCTTCTATTGGGTTTGTTGCGAACTCAGAAAGCACTTTTCCCGATAGACCGTCTGAAAATTTCATGACATATACCTATTATACGGATCATCCTACTTGCTATTTACCATGCAAGATGAAAATGAACAAATTGCAGTTACGGTTAATATCGGCATTAACCGCGTAACACTAATTTAGCAGCGAGTAAACAAGGCAAACCATTTTGCCATAGATGAATTCGACAGCACGGTCACGACGTACAAAATAAAAGTAATTCCTTCACAAGTGGTTTTGCTTTGACACGCCTTTTCTAATTGATGGCTACCAATTTTTGCCAAAGTTCAACACCAAGTGTTACCTTATCATAAACGGATAGCTATGAGACCTTTACTGTGATACAGATGTGCACTAGACAAGGTCAGACGTTAGGTTTTGGCCGTACATCCTCCTGGGCAGAGTTCGACAATCTTTTTCTCACCTTTTCTGATGTCTACAAAAATTGAAGCTTCAAGAGGTATGACCAGAACTATATCCCATAATGATTAAAAATAGCAACATCGAGTGTAAACAAATGAATAGAGACATAGTATATTTGCAACCAATAATTTCCCTGCACAGGTAAGCCCGACGTCCTTCCTTAGCGCCACTACAACGGTTTCATGCCAAGCTTATATTCCATCATCATGTGCGGGTCGCCCATTACTTCGCAGTTGTCTTTACAACCAAAAATGCTTTCCGGTCCGATCGTGTCATTATTGCCTAACAAAATATCTTGTGCGAAATTGGAACTTGGCAAACACGGAAGTCGCGTAAACGCTTGATTTACCAAGTTCATTTCCATCTGCAGCTTCAGTGGAGCATGTAGACCCTGCAAAAAAGTCAAAAGTTTTTGAGCCAGGCAAACCAAATCGAAAGCAAGTCATTTTCCTTCATTACATTACCTTAATCTGCATTAAGGTTTATCGCAATATTGCACTCAGCACACAGATGATAATTGGAAATATACGACGATTAATAACATGAAGATTGTGTATTTGAAAGTATTAAAACATAATAGAAACCGTAGCATTAAGGTGAAGTTCATGACATTTACTATTTTAGTCGGTTGTATGTCTTTGGCAAACCTTTATTTCATAACTGCAATGCACTAGGACTACATCCGTAGGCTTTCCTGTATCGCGCAAGTTGCAAGCATAGCCAGCCTATGTCCACTTTTCAACATGCCAACAACATATTTATTTTGCATTGTCAGTCTGCGACACACCAGAATGCAAAACCACTATGTTTACAGCACCATGTCTAAGCTCAGCTCCTGTAACACAAGTTCTTCTTGCCCTTGACATGGGCACCATGTGGATTTTTTCCCGAGGTCGCCAAATGGATTTTTGCGGGGGGGGGCCAAAAGTGGTGAAATTTCATTTTACCCACTCACAACTAAGAAAAGCTTCTTCTACTGAAAATTTAATAGGTAAATGTCAAATTTCAAAATCCAGGAGGCCACAGGCTCCCTACCCCCCTTTCCAATGCCCAAGACCCTTGGTGCAAAGATGTTTATTATTGTTTATTTTTTAGCGTCTTCACGCCCACGCATAACAAAGTATTACTTATGCATTCTTGACACTAACAAAGAACATGAGCATAGTTATGTGCACATAGATGCATTATCTTCAAAGCTTTCGGGAAATTATATATATTAGTACCTACCTTCAAAATTGGGACATGTATGGAAATTCTGACACATATTCTGCAAGTTATATAACTTTAACAATTGGCCTTACATGCTGTAGTTTGTGTTTTTTCATAAAATGCAGTGAAGTTTTAAGTTCTCTGCAAAAATTAGGAACGTTAACCTAAAATAGCATCAACTAATCCTTGCCAATTTCAGAGCAAAAAAAATATGTTCTATCCAAACAAGCATAGTTCACAAAAAGTTTTGTATTTTTTACACACAACATACCTACAGTAATAATACACACCTGACTGTTTCGTAGCATTGCATAATTCATTTGCTTTGCTCGCAAATCATTTTCAGATAACATAGATTCCAACGGATGATGAAGTTTCACATTGTTTTGAACTGTTGCTAATCTGTGTGAAAACAAAACTTTCTTTTTTGTTACCATTAATCCAATTCAAGCCTGGACATTGCTTTTCACAATTAACAAAACCAAGCTTCAAATGTTGCTATTTGTGTGAAAAAAAATTAACCTGGCTCTCATCCTAACTTTTCTTTTCTAGTCTTCTAAGGATAGGTATGGAGGAAAATTGTTACTGCGGGAGGAATAATCAGACAAAAGTATGTAAAAAGCTGGACCGAGGTTGTCTCAATTTTGCTCAATGTCCAAAAACTAGCAAAACATACAAATTTGAGTAAATTTGTTGAAACGTTCGGTAGATCAAAAATGACTTTTTGTGGAGGGCATTTGGACAATTTTTGTGACCAAACTATGCAATCTAGTAAACAAATACAAACAAAGTTGGTCAAAATTCCAGAACTGTCCAATGGCTATAGTAGTTTTTTCATGTAAAGCAATAAACAATATGATAGTAAAATAATGATCCAACTCTTGAACTACTAAGCATAAGTTGTTGTTTTGAGTTTATGAAAATCTGTACATTTAAATCATAGTTGGCATATTTGATTTTCTAGAAGCCAAAAGCAGGGGGCCCAAACTTTTCTCAAAGATGGCCAAATTTGATCATGTGAAGGCACCCTCTGGCCACCACACCCTTCTAACAGTTTGAGTATATCACAGTCAGGGAATTTCGCTGAGGATTTACAGGAGAAACCATTCTTTTGGGGCAGTTTTTGTGCTCATATTTATTCTCAGCAATATGCAGAGCTGGATTTAGATGGTGGAAGCCTGGGGCCCAGGCTTGGTGGGAGGCCGCCATGTGTGGATACAAAATGTTTAGTTTGGGGATGATCAATGAAGTCACTAGCATTTCCATATATCATTAATATTTATGATGTAATCTTGTGACCTCACAATTGTTAACTCAACTGTAACAAAACTTTATGATGCAACATGGTGTTTGACAATGACTAGCTGTTTGTGAAACTGTTGCAAAACCAGTTGATAAAAGTATCGCATCTTTTTTTGAAATTTTGCTTGAAAAAAGTTTTGAACATTTTTTGGAAAAACTTTCTGGGCGATCCAACATTTTCATAATCTGTAAACACCAGTCCTTGCTCAGCAATTAATTTTACCACAGAAACCAAACGTTGCAGGCAGAGGCCATTTTTGATACTGTTAGCATTGCTTGACCTGACTGGCTAGTTCTGTATCAATTTTTCATAGTGATTAAATATATCTGCAACTAAATGTAATTGTGGCATCAATATGTTCCACTGAATGCTCGTGGCTCCTCAGGCGCACAAGAGTGTGCTTCCAGTCAAAGATTCCTGTTCTAACAAGGAAATGTGCATATGTAGTCGTATCTGCACACATCAATCTACAAGCAAAACAATAAACACAACTTTGTGAATGAGAGAAATAAAGCCAGCTTCTGTCAACAACTTCGCCATTCTGGTGACCAACAAGATTTGCAATACATTTCCATGACAAGTTTCTGTCTTTTCTGTGTTGTGGAACATCATGTTTTAAAAATGACTTTTCATCACAATGTCAAAAAGAACCTGTTTCTTATTTCACGCAATATTCCCCCAATTTTTTCGGTATATTAGCTGGCCAGAGACTGATATCATTGCCTCCAGTGATAGCATCAGCCATCTCATCTGTTGTGTTTTTCGATGATGCATCTTGACGTTCTTCTGCTACTGCACTGCTGGTTAAACTAGGTCTATTTTCATTGTTACGTAGAGCTAAGTCTGTAACAACATGTTCTTCGATTTTCTGTCCTCTTGCAGGTTTCGCAGAAATGTCTCTGCTGGACTTCACTATCACTGTAAAATAGTCACTTGAATGTTTCTGGAGTTGGCTGCCACTTCTTCTTCTCTCATTTTTGCCTCTTTTGCTTTTTTACTTCTTTTAGAATCACTTGGATAAGCTCCACACTTATAAAGATGACAATCCCCCTTCTGTTCATGTTTATTTATTAATAAGCTCAATAAGGCTTTCACATTGTCATTGTAAAAAGGGAGGATAACTTGCAACTGTCACTTACTTGAGTGTATTATCTACACTCATCACTTTGGCTGCCAGTGCACGAATATATCATACCTAGAAATCGGTTGACTTATCAATCGCATAGCTCCTCAGTGGATTGCACTAGAGAGCTGTTCAAACCCTCAAGACTCTGCAAGTCTTCGAGTCTGCAATGAAAAAACACTTTTTGGTTTTTGGTTTCAGTTTTTTTGTGAGTGACGTCATAAATGAGGTAGGCTTTTGGCCATACCTGACTGGCTTTCAGGAAAACAATAAGTGTAATTTATTTCGTCACAATATCAAATAATATACAAGTGAAATACTGCCGTCTGGCAAGATGAAGCAAGGAACTGCCATCGCTCTGACACAAAAGCATAATTTAGTCCAGTGCTCTTCAACAGGGGTTCCGCAGAACCCTAGGGTACTGCAGAACATGTAATGGGGTTCTGCGAGTTTCAAGGATTCCTCGTTTTTTAGGAGAAATGATTTTTGCTTTTTTGCTAGTATGTTGATGTGTCATTACGAAATTTTTTAGATTAGCGTCTCGCATTCAGACTCCATGTAGGCCAGTTAGTTATACAGGAGGTTAAGTGCAGATAGCGAAAAAGAAATATTGATAGTTGTTGCATCACTTGTTCATTGTTGTGCAATTAAGAAGAACGTTATTGTTGCATCAAAAGCTGTAAGATGTTGACGATGTGCAGTTCACATTAGAGTGGACTAGAGTAGAAAATAGATTCAGCCTGAGTCTAGTAGAGAGTAGACTGAGTCACAGACTAGAGATGCCGTTCAGTTCAACCTTTGTGGGAATAAAGTAAAAAGAATGTGAAACCCAACGTTTTACTATTTAGTCAAGCCAGATGAAGCAAAATAGCATATTTTCTTATGCGAAGCGAAATAATAACAGCGAAGGTGTCGACGGTAATGAGCAATGTAGTTCAAATGTAAAAGAGGCACCTAATCCGAAGCAGACCAAATGTAATTCAGTTGCCAAAGTTAGAAAATCGAACGGCACGTATTTCAGATACGGGTTCTTTTTGCCAGATGGCCAAAAATGTAGCAGATAAATTCCATAAATGCAAGAACAACTGAGTTATTAAATTTCTTGCTTTTTAACTTCTGTAGTAACTGTTCATTTGTTGAAGTGTCTAATAACGACATATCTGATTTTCTTACAAGTAATTTGTGTTTTTTCAATTTTTCTTAATGGGGCTCCATGACAAACGGGGAAGTATATCAGGGGTTCTGCGATGACAAAAGGTTGAAAGCACTGATTTAGTCTTTGGTGGACCATATAATATATAATAATGGTAGAATTTATTACAGACTCATGGTCCATATTACAAATGCAATCATACAACACAAGAGCACAAAAAATGGTTGGCCATAACACATTACAGAATTGGTGTTTGCATGACCAACACAGATATACAACACAATTCTAAACCAAAGGTGCAGCCCATGTGTAGTGTGCTCACAGGCTACATTTGGCCCGCTGGCCATACTTTGGACACCCCTAGCCCTAACTAGTGCATACAACTAACTACAAAATGGCTAAAATTTTTAGGAAGACTTCTTGTACTGATTGGTGCAGTTAACTCCAGCAAATTTGCTCACTGATATTCCTAAGGAGATACTAGCACAAAACTTAACCAAGCTTTTGCAGGTTGGCAAAAACACATAAAATCAAATTGTCCTAACCTATATGCACTATAAGCTGATTTTACATATTTATGTGATGTGCTATATAGTTGGTGTATGAACACCTGATCAGTCTTCTATGAATTGGCTGCAAGAGTGATGCCATTACTGATGATTTATTACTCCACATATGCAGTTTTCCTTTGATTCCAGTGCTCTACTTTAGTTGCTCCTAAACATACATGTAGATTCAAATGCAAGATTGCACGCCTGGGTTGTTTTAGTCATAGACCGAATTTCTTTTTGGTCTGAAAAAATACATTAACACTTTGAGAACCGGGGTACGATATATTCGTACTTTGATTTCAGCCTAAAACAGCAGTTTTCGGTTGCCTTACCAACGCCCTAGCTCCTCCGTC
>JGI24159J19872_10014698_pt1 | contig 10109 bp, 7 predicted proteins | sample Ectturendosymbi4_FD_19872 | JGI IMG/M metagenome (IMG submission 19872) | reverse complement strand
AAAAAAAAACTGCATGAAATCAGGGTAAATATTCAAGGCTAGCCTAATCCTTTTTCTTCTGTCGTTCGATCCTTAGCATCAAACCCAACGGTACATCATTACATCAGTGGCGATTCTAAGGGGGGGCCTAAGGGTGGGCCATGGCCCCCTAGTTTTTTTCTCAATTTCTCGTTTACGTTCGTTTGGCAGACACATACAGTAGATAACTTTCGGCCAGCAATATTTTAGACAACAATTTAGAAAACCTCTAGCCTGCGTTCAATATTTCCCAAATGCATGATAAGCTGTGTTGTTGTTTTTGACGGTCGGGTAAATAAAGTTGATTATGACGAGACACACCAGTGGTTTCTCGGATCCTGCGTGAAATTTAGTCAGACCACGGTCCTGGTGTTAAAAAATTCATTTAGAAACTAAGAAACAGTCGCAAAAGTGGGATGATTGATCTTTCGTGCTTTTCAGTATGAAATGGAATTGGATTATATTACTGTCAGCAGATTGTTGCTTGTTCCCGTAGCAAAAGGTTTGTGAAAGCATTAAGGATTGTTTTCAGTTAATTTATCTGAATTTATTCTGACTGCTGTATTCCGTTATGCTGCCTTGTGTATACGACTTGGAAACATCTTACGTAAGTGGTTCGTGACTACAGTTTTAACTCTACCCACATGTCCTGCAACCTCATAGAATTTTATACGCATTTTCTGTAATGCCTCAGAAGCAATTCTTTCGCGTATTTCAGCTCTTTGCCCCAGAGGTCAAATATTTCTATCAGAAAACACTTGAAAGAACCCGCAAATCATATTCATTTGGTGCAAAAGATTTAAAACATGAAATAACTTTGTCAAAGAATTTGCTTCGGAAAAGTCGAAGCTGCTCATGTCGCCCGAACAAGTTTTTTCATTTATAGCTAGTTACAAAGCTGCGTTTGATTGTTACAGGTAGCTGTAACTCTTCCCGTCACCAGCGCTTCATGCGAGAGAAGTTTTTCAAAAATGAAATTAGTGAAAACATTTCCCAGAAATTCCATTACCACTGAAAGATTGGGTAACATTGCTGATCTACTTTCAATCGAAGGGTACTAACTGAAAAAACATTTAGATGATTTCGTTGATGAATTTGACAGTCGACGTGATAATCGAAGGATTAAGTTACATTGAGGTGATGATGATATAAAATTCTAACATAGACTGTGCAGGGATCTGTGTGGGAATTATATTGCTCGTTGTCTATTTGTCTGAATCTTTTTAGGTTCAGAGTTAGTGCGTGTTTCGCTTATTACAAGACAGTCTTAAATCAACGCTTGGTTGAAAAGTCAGCTTTTGAGGATCAGTTAGAGGAAATTCAGTGTGAATATTAAAATTAACGACTTTGTTGGGAATCTTCTGCAAACGACGTTTTACGCCTGCTGTTATGTCTTGCTATCAGGTACACGCCTAAGCGCCGATGCACACCTATCTGCGACGCTGCTATGCTACTTTAGGTGTGACTGATGCCGAAACCTCGCTGCTGTTAACTGCTGCATACTGCATTGAATAGTCCTCACCCTATCCCCGCTGCAGATTGGCATAACACTCGTAATAGTAGTTGCATAACTTCAGTGGCATAGCAAGGGGGCCCGGGGAGCCCTGGGCCTCGGGCGGCACCTTCTGGGGGTGGGACTTTGTTGATCAAAATGAAATTTTGAAAGGAGTTTAAAATTTCTAACTGCTGTTTATTACTTTTAAATAAAGTTTTAAACGGTCTAACTTTTTTCAGTTCTCGTGTTGAGAAGCCCTAGACTGGTAGGCTAGCCTAAAAAACACATCTGGGTGTGGAGTGAGCAAGTTGATGACATGTTTACTCAAAAATCTGAGTCAAATCCAATATGCTGAAGTACCCCGATGTTTGTTTTGAATCAGGGTTATTTGACACACCTACTTGGGGAGCAATTGCGCCCCAGTCCTTACACCCCCTCTCCAGACAAAGTCGTTTCCCCTTCCCAGTCAAAACTCCTTAGAACAAAGGAAAGAGATGGCATTCGACTGCAGATGACCAAACATTACTGATTTGGTATTTCGAGGTTTATATTGCCCCTTCTCTGAAAATCTGATGAAAAAGGCCCTTCATGAAATCACCGCAAATAGTCAAGGATAGCTTCATCCTTTTTCTCCTAACGTTGGTTCCTTAGCAACGCCCCAACGGCACATCATAAGATCACCTGACACCTAGGCATTGGCGACGAACATTTCGTTAGGGCGGCAATCGGAGGATTGGGTGTTCGATCCTGAGCCCCTGAGTGAATCGCCGTAGTGCTCTTTGGGAATAGTGTTCACCTCAGCCGCCCTGACAAGAAACATAGCTCAGGCGTTGGCGTACCGCTGCTTGCCGTCACCAAAATAATAAAAAAAATTATTGGCACATCTCATACTATTTTTTAATGTTTAGCGAGATATTTCCAATAAGTGCCATAAGCTGTAGCCTGATCATTAGGTGAGGTAATCAACATTAAATTTTTGTGGTTGAAGTGAATAACTCTGAAAAGGTGACACTGCTCAGTTTCAATATAACTGCTGTTTTTCTGCATGACGTAATGGTGTCGGAAAATGGCATTCTTGAAGCGGGGAGTGCAGTTGATGTGTTTGTGTGGTTAACTTGCAGGCCAGATTGTAAGTTTGAACTGCACGTGGAGTGAATCAGAGCCAACCCTGAGGCATTCGAGTTTCTGAGAAGTCGCCTTTGTTCAACGGTATTAACATTTGCAGTCATAGAAAAAGTCATTTCAACAAGAAAAGCTTAGAAAAGGTGTTGGTCTTATTTTGATGAATTTGGAATGGTTTGCTAATACAGTTTTTGAAAGAGATGTCCCTTGGTAACCAGTTCCGTCGCCACACGGGGCTTTGCTGGGCTTAGCCCCCGCCAGGCAAATTTCCAAGCCCCACAAACTGAATTATGAAGCACTATAAATATTTTTTTTAATCAAATTTTGGAATGTCCAGCCCCCTGCACAAACGTAAAGTCTCCCTACTTAAGACCTTCAGGCGACGGTTGTGTTGGTAACGGACAAAGGAAAGGAATATCACTATGCATGTGTGATTGGAAAAAGTCCAAGCGTGTAGTGCTGAAAATGAGGTTTGGGAACGCCGTTCTTACACCAAATAAAAAGGAAGACTGCACCAAATAGTTCGAATAAAGTGAGCATTCACCTACAAGAATTTCCACACTAGATCTTCTTGTTTCACTGCAGACTTTAGTCTAGCAGTGCGAATCTAGGTGTCAGTATCACATATGTGAGATCGCAGCCATGTTTTAATGTAGTGCAAAAGGTGTGGGAACGCCGTTCCCACGCGCTCCCACCCCACGACACCGCTGAAAAAACCCAACAGCTAGACCAAGTTCGCAGGTCACTGATGAAGGTTGCAAGTTAGCATTTCTCACCCAGAACCAGTTTTAAACCTATTTGAGCAATATTTTATCAAAATGGATCCCGCACCTATATAGGGCCTTGCGCAAGTGCCGACAGAGTTAACGTTTGAAGCCTTTTATATATTCTAAGGGAAATAAACCACTACAGAAAGGTTATGTGAACAATGAAATGAAATGTTTTTTAAATCACTGAAAGGAATGTGTTTTTTTAAATCAATGAAAACAATGAAATATTTTTTAAATCACTGAAATCATACTATGAAATTAATATTATAGCCTGCTATATGCAGTGTATATACCTTTTTTTAGTTTTAAACAGGGATACTACACAAAATAACATACTTACTGTAAATGTAGGCATACCATATCTTTGTGTTTGAAAAACGGGACGCTTTGGAAGAACGAGCCTTATCAGATAAATGAGGTTCATATCCTACTTGGAGTATGTAGTTATTTTGGATTTGGATTCCTATAGTCAAGACACCAAGAAAACTAAAATAATGCATTTTACTAAGAAACAAAACAATGTTTAAATCATTTGTAAACTTACGCATTTGCCAAATCATATTTTTCTGTAGGCAACACTTTTTTCAAGAAGTCTTTGTTCGATTTTAATTTCCCGTTAAAATCACAGCAGGAAAAATCAGGATTGTATTTACAGGTGATAAGTGCTGTCACATTCTGGTTCTGTTATGAGACCACATGTTATTCATGATAGAACAAATTCTCTCAACGGGAGCTGATGTCCCAGGTGTAAGACTACTGGCGGACTGAACCGGGACTTGTTGGTTGACCAACCGGGATGCCGGTACAAAGCCTTTAAACCGGGACTGTCCCGGCTAAAACGGGACGTATGGTCAGGAACGCCGGAACGTCGATTGGGCTGGGGGGCAGTAAAAAAGTTGAGGACAATGGAAATTCATGAAAAGCAAAAGAATCGTTTTCAATTATGCTTGCTACTGTTCAACAATAATGTTGACCACAAAAATAATAAAGTAAACTATAGAAAATTTGTTTCAATTCGATCGTGATAAATCAGAAAATTCCGATGATGTTGTTATGAAAAAGACGCCTTTTCCCCAGTTGCAGGGGCGGATCCAGAGGGGCAATCGCCCCCATAAAATCTACGAAAGTAACTTTATTCACCATGATCTTTTACAACTCGGAAAACAGCATTCGCGTTATAAGACCATTGTATCGCCCATTGTTTTGTCACAGGAGTGTTGTGAAGTATACTTTATCCTTCTTACAGTACAGAAGCCATTATTATACTTGACTACCAAATATAGCTGAAATCGTCCCCCCTAAACTTATTCGCTGAATCCGCCCCTGCCTAGTTGTCCCTCTTTTGAAAGGTCAGGGGGTAATGCCACCGCTTTCCGGCTTCCTTGCTTACCGCTACCAGCAGTCACTGTCTCAAAGCATTACCTGCCAAGATGTTTGCGCTCAACAGTCACATGCGGGCGCGGAAAAATGCCTAATATCGTCACTTGAAGTGAACATTAGAAGATTTGTTGCCATGTTATTGTTACACAATAAAGACTAACAGTAAAACAATCCGATCGTAAGTTTGGCAACCTGCCTCTGCAGGCAAAGCAGTGGAAATGAGTGAACTGCAAACTCACCACTGCATGACACTGGAACAATGAACCTGGCTCTAGTGCAGTGTGAGTCTTGTACCGGCTAATAAACTGTCATTGCAATAAACAAATCAATCAATCGGAATTGAACTGCTGACGTCAAGTTTTCGAGAAAATTTTGGTTCTTAGTCCCAATTTCCAGCTGAGAGGGGCAAATGCCCGTTTTGCCCCCCCCCTTGTGCACGCCCATGGTTTTGACGTACCATGAGTTCAAAACTGTTTGCTTGACTTCAGTGTAAAAGCGCTCCCATAATGGTCATTCTTTGCATTTATATGTTCAGAAATAATGTTGACTTCAAAACTAATAACAGAACTTATAGGAAATAATTCTCAATTTTATGTGTGCGCGAATAGCTGCAGTTAATTTGTTTCAAGTCGATCTTGAAAAATCATGACGTTACATATGAAATCTGTTATGTAAGGTCACCTGCGCCCCCGTTACCACCCTTTCAAAGGGCAAGGGGGCGGTGCCCTTGTAATGTGCCCCCGTTCCGGCGTCCCTGCTTATGGTATGCCTACTTAAATGTTCACATCTGCAGTATGCCGCCATCACATCCAGTAATTTTTTTGTTTGATCCCTTGGAATGAGTAAACTACTAAAAAGCCAAGCGGTGGGCTTACCGGACACTAAAAACAACAGAAAAGATCATTAGACGAAACATGTTGGGACCATGCGCGCAACCAGGGGAGGATTTGCCTCCCCCGAAATTTTCAAAACATTACATAGCAATTTTGACATTTGAAGAAACTTTCAAATAATACAGTTGAAATTTTGTATTCTAATCATTTTTACCTAAATATTACTTTGTCTTACTGCCTAATCATCTCCTTACAAGATATATCTTGAGACAGGCCATCTGATCTAAAATATTGTAAATGATTGGTACTTAACCACAAATATGTTGAAATTGACAGATCGTTTTAAAATGTTGGTAGCCTATTTCAAAGGCATTTTTTATCCTTTTTTTCGTGTACCACTCTGAAAATTTTCAGAAATTCAGTGTGTGTGTACACTTTGATTTTGTTTCTTGCCAGCTTCTGAAGAAGAGATTGCACACACTCCTGAATCGTCAACGTTAAATACTGCATTGCTATCACACCTGTGGAGCAAACTTTGCACCCAGTAGACTGTGCCTGGTGACAGAAACAGCATAGCCTACTCATATGTTCACATTGTGTTAGCTTTACATTTGCCTGGGGTTACTGTAGGCTGCTATTTAAGCATTTTTGCTTTTATATTCAGTGCTTAACCGTTGCAGGGGTTTCACAGCCAAGTTGTAACTTTGTAAGGGAAATTCGAAATTCACAAGAGCCTCAAAGTTATTAGGTGTTGTTTTGGTAGTCCTAGCAAAAGTGGCTAAGCCCACCCACATCTGGTGGGGCGAACCTGCCCCAACCATTCGTAATAAAGTTAAATTTGCATTCCTGCTCAGGCCCCACAAGAGGGGGGTGCAGCCGATGCGCCTCTCAGGGGCCCACAAGAATCTGGGGGGCCAAGGAACCTCAATGTTCAAAATGGAAAAAGGTAATTATGCACAAAGTTTTTATTGTTATAACTTTATTCATACAATCTTGTGCAAATTAATTGGCTAAGTTGTGGTTTTAGTCGATGTACAATGTATCGCCATTTCTTTTGATGTGTGGTTGGGATTATCTCAATTGCTCCTGTTTCATTGTTAGCCCAATGCACTATGTAATGCGTAAAATGACAGAATGATAAAAAAAAAATTTTATGATGTTACATATGACTTTAATCAGCTTAATAGTGTTATAGAATGAAGCCAGTTCTTTCTTTTTTATGTAGTTGAGAGCAGGGGTGGATATTAGGGAAGGCGAAAAAGGCTGTCGTCTCAGAGCCCCCTTTTTTCAGAGATGTCGCGGGGCCCCTCTTTGAGAGTTTCCCACTTAGTTTTTACATTGTTTTGTTAAAAAGCTGATGAGCCACTCTGGAGTCACAAGCTCTGGAGAAAACAATATGATTTCATATGATCTTCAAAATAAAGCAAAAATATGTGTCAAAGGGGGCTCTTTAACAACTTTAATGTGTAGACAAAGAACAATGTAAAATTAAATAACTTCAAACAATTTACAATGTGAAATGGACTTTCACGCAGAAGCAAATTTCAAGACAAAATGAAAAATTTAAATTGCTTTCAGCAAGCAAAATTTTTGTGCAGCATGTGTAAAATATAAGGGTCCNTTTTTGGTGTAACGTGAACAAATACAGGGGCAATGGGCCCTTTTTCAAGACCACATATTGTGCAAATGACATATCACAAATTGTACAATGTTTTGGGGCAGCTTTCTACGATTTTTACTAAGTCTAATACTCGCCCCTGGTTGAGAGTTGTACATGTTGGAATTTCTGTGATTTTTAATTGCAGATGTCGTACCTAGGAAGCAGAGTTGCATTGTTACGCTTTCGTAACACTGAAATTATATTCAAACAGCCATTGCAAAAGGTGCTAAGAAGACGAGTTTTGATTTACAGAAGGATTTGTTGCATGCTGAGTTTACAGAAGTTCAAGTACAGTGTGACGCCACCCACCGTAGGCTGGTAGAAAAGCTAAGAATGTGCAAAAAATAGCCTAAATATTGGACTGTAGAAAACCGGAAAGAGTGCTGTTTTCAGATGAAAGTCATTTTTTGTTCCAGGGAAACACAGAAGATTTATCAGGATCAGAATCGTGAGCAGTTAAGTACCGCCCATTGCAATGAGCTAGTAAAGGAACCCAGAACGATGTTCTGGGGCAGTTTCAGTTTTTCAGTAGCAGCTTCACTTATGCCAATTGAGGGTATGATGAATTTATACAAATACATTGATGTAATTGAGAGAAAAGGCATGAGAAAGGCATTTCCAGATGGAGGAAAATTCCAGGATATTGTCCCGTTTCTTTCATCTGAAAAAGTGAAGACGATTTTCAGGAAGCAAAATTAAATGTGATAGATTGGCCTGGAAACTAGCCAGATCTTAACCCCATTGAGAATTTGTGATCAGTAACAAAATCCCGGTTACTAAAATTCGATTGCACCACCATGACCAAGTTAATAGAGGCCATCATTCAAGTATGGCATCCAGGGTTGAGGAGTCGGACGTAAAATGTCTGACTCCAGCGCCGACCCTTTCAAAATTTCCACTCCAACTCCAACCTTTCCAAAATTTCCGACTCCGACTCCTTAACATAAAGTGAATGAAGTTTGGCTGCCAAGAATTTTGTAGCAACCAACACTCAGTGGAAATCGTGGTACACAGAAAGAATTCTCTGTTTCAACAAAAGTTTCATAAGAAATTGTACCGATTCAACAGGAATTCCTAACTTAGGAGTGTGATGTAAAAGTGATCCAATTGGACTTCCGGAGTCGGACAAAATATCCGACCCCTAGTGTTGTTAGGAATCCAACTCCACCAAAAAGTCTCCGACTCCTTGCCATTCGGCAACCCTGAATTGGCATCGCGACAGCAAATCAAGCAAAATGTTCATGAACTGTTAGAATCCATGGCAAAGCGAGTACCGAAATTCTTCGCGTCCTTCTATTACTGTATTAGGTTTAAAGAAGTATCAAATTTGCTTTGCTAGTGAGAATTCCTAGAGCCTGCTGTTAATGTTAAATTTGATGAATAATTGTGAAATTTGCAAAAAACTGTGTATTATGTACATTATTTGGGATCAGCCTGAGACCTTTTGAAATTTAGCAATATTTGTAAAGCCACAGCAGTAACTCACACCAAGCGAATCGATCGGAATTTATTGCGTAAGGAAACTAGTTTCGTGTGTTACACATCTTCAGCCCTGCGCAAAAGTCGACATATGCTGAAGATGTGCAACACACAAAACTAGTTTCCTTACGCAATAAATTGCGATCGATTCGCTCGGTGCGGGTCACTGCTGTGGCTTTACAAATAATGCTGAATGATAAGCACAAGCTTGAATCATTGCAAGGGGATGGGAGCAGAACCAGGCAGGAGATTCCTCAAACAGCCGGCTGCAAAGCTAGAGCCTGTAATTGTTGCTTTTGAAATGTAGTAATAACATTGGTAAATGTTTATGATGTAAAATACCAAATAAAGCATATCAGTTTCTAGTCATAGTATTGAAAAGCTAGTGAAGCTCTTAACTAATTATAATTTATAAGGGAGCCCAAAACAGCTCTCGCACCAGCACATTTTGTTCCTCTCAAGAGCCCTGTTCCTGCTGCATTACTTTCAAGAGTATTTCAATTGGCAGACGAAGTCTCTTATCTACAATTCAAACAATAGCATCATTGATTAAATATATCCTGACAATAGTCTCTGTATCTGACAACTTCACCACTCGCAGTATCGTCTGCAGAAATTATCTCACACCAAATATATTCAACTGAAGTTTCAAAAATCCTGATAAACTATTTGATGAAATTTCTAAAAAAAGACGAAAAGTTAGGCAGGTTTACTAGTAGCCTATACATCTGACACAATAATAAAGCCATGACTGCACTAAGTAGTTGAATGCGGAACCAGGTGTTTGTATTATTAGGCTACTATCTTTTAGTCTGTCCTGATCGTTCGGTCTGCATTTTGATTAAAAGCAGACCCGTAACCAGCTTGGGACACCAGTGTAGCAAAGCAAAAATATTGCTTACTACATCTAAAGAATTTTAACTATGAAAATATCCAAACAACTATACAAACAAACATTAGAGAAGCCTGAACATTTCAGCAGCCTCAGCCAAAGAAATCCGAAGTCAATGAAGCATGAAGAAACGTCATGNAAACGCCCTGCCTTCAACAGCAACCGGACTGGATATCTACAAACAAACATGGTGTCGTCTCCTAGCAACACAGGAAGTGCAAACACCTTTAGGTAAAATGTAGGGGCTTTCCCAGTGAAAGTATGCACCAATCATACACTGATCAGACAGGTTGCCTAGGATACGATAGTTAAATTAATCTANGTAAAAGTATGCCTTGAGTGCATGACTTTTTCCTATAAAAGAGGCTGGATTTACAAGCCCAGGTCAGAGTTCTACTAGTATCACTCTTTGACGGTACCACTCTCCTTCCACTGTTTTAACCATTTTGGTCATGCAGTA
>JGI24159J19872_10014695_pt1 | contig 10110 bp, 5 predicted proteins | sample Ectturendosymbi4_FD_19872 | JGI IMG/M metagenome (IMG submission 19872) | reverse complement strand
TTTTCTACGACTCCGACTCCTCAGGTTGAAAATCAGTCCGACTCCTCGACTCCGACTCCGACTCCACAGCCCTGGTGACATCAACGAATACTTTTACTAGGCAAGCTTATTCACCATTCTGCATCTTTTACTTTCATTTTTACTACCCGTGCCAATTCGTCCCTCAATATAGCGTCTCTCGTTACAAAGTTTCGCGAGGTTGTATACTCACATCGTTGTCTGCTGAAACTGCTGTTGTTTCGTCTTCATGTATCATCGACCTAATGGTTGTGTTGGCCTGTAAAATAAATCCACAGTAGCCAACATTGTCACATATAAGGTAAAGAAAGAAGAGTCACATGATTTATATATTCGTGAAATTAGTAAAATTCACAGTGATTTGTGCACCTAAAGATAAATGACTCTAAAGCAAAGGTGTCTTTGAAACAAAGGCTCCATGGAAGTCAGATGAAAAGTAAAAAAATTTATTTTTTGAAATAAATATCAGTCTATTCAGGTTTTTTTTAAGGAAAATCTTAGGTACCCGGTATGTACCTGTAGGGACCCGATTTTCTCTGATTCTAGGGACTCGATGATAATTTTCTATGATTCTAGGAACCCGATTGTCAATTCTAGGGACCCGAATCGGGTCCCTAAAACACCTTAAAAAACCTTGGTCTGTTATACGTAGGTATTTCTATCTTGTTACCCGGGCTCATCTTTCGACGATAATTTTCAGTCCTAAACATTTACGTCAGAGACAATTTCACGTCTCTGTTTTTGCCATCATTCCCGTTTTCACCCTCAAGCGCACAAATTTCCCCGCACTGCAACTGCAGATCCTAGAAAAGTGGACCCTCTTCTCACCAGTGTCGTTGCCGGGATTTTTGACTGAGGGCTTAAAGTTGGGTACCAGTGGTACATTTTCAATCGGCTATCACAAAATTTTGTAAATTTTCATTAAAAAATTGTTTTTATTGTAGAGCGGAATCAATAAGTTAAGGATATGTTTTCGCCACATCCCGTACGGCTCAACTTTGGCGATAGCAAGGGATACCGCGGGAAAGTGTTGCTGTGGGCACAACTGTAGGCCTATAGGAGAGGCCTTGCATTGAGTCTACTGCAAGCGCAGTCATGCGGCAATCACTACACCTGAAAAAGAGAGGCTCTGTATTGCGCTGTCACATTTCTTAACTGAACAGGGTGGACGATGTTTTTGTAACCTTTCTGCCATGAACCTCCCGTGACTAAATTAGATAGCTATAAATTTAACTCTTGCAAATGTTATAAATTTAAATTATTACACAACTCAGCACCATGTTCTGACGGAAATGCTTAGGAATAACAGAAAATGGGCCTCAGATAGATCTGCACATTTGTTGTTATCGGATTATGTTCGTAAATACTTTTGCCCCCCAAAGTATGTGCGCTGTTATCATCTCTGCTATTTAGAAGAGAAAATAAATGATTTTATCTTTTTCAAAGAGTTTCAGCGCGTTGATTTTGTTGAAAGGGACAGATTGCGAGTCTTCATCGTCACGAATTATTAAATGCACTCTTCTGAGATTGATACCAGCACACTGTTTCTTGTTAGATAAAATTGTGCACCAAGACTCTTGGAATGCGAAAGAAACTACATGGTTCCCTGGGAAGAGGTTAATGAGGAGAACCGCCTTTTACGCAAGGTATTTTGTTATGAGATCTCTGTTAATATTTTCCGCATTTATGTTGAAAAGAAACGCGAAATCTTCACAAACATGTTGTACCAGAAGGTATTAAAAGACCTAAGAATAGAATTGTTATAATTTGTTGTAAATTCAGCATATATTGAAATAGGATTTGTCTGAACGCAAACATGACGATACTAGAATGTCTGTTTGAAAACCTCTTGGCATATACTGTAGATATTTTTTATCAAATAAGTAGCACAGTACTAAGTGATTACATTACAGATTGAAAAAGAAAACACAACTTAGATTCCTAAGAGTTACTACATGTTACTATAAAACTTCTTCCTCGAAATACCCAAATTCTTCGACACCGGTGATGATGTCGCGGCAACGCTGGGAAATGCCGTCCCTGGTTCGGAAAAGATAAAGCATTCCTATGAATTTTTTATGTAGCCTCAAAGTATGTTGTTATGTTTTGAAAAATGCTCAACAAAAAAATTCCCAAATATCTTGAATCCCGCAGCAATCCCTGCCTTATGCAAAGTGGACCATCTCCCACCTCTTTTTTGGCATGCACTATACCACAACATACTCAATACCCTTCCGCTTAATATTAATTTTGCTTGTTTCTCAGTGCTTTCTTTTGACACACCAAGTATGAGCACCTATAGCGCTTTCCATAGCTAGCGTTCAATAAATAACTGCCCGAGTAATGATATTTTTGTTACTGGAACTCGATTTAGCCGCCACATCTCCGAAACCAGAGATAAAAGTACTTTGATGAGTTACGAACAATCACCATCGGCTTGCACGCATTGTCTAGTTACGTAAATATTCTTTGTTCCAGCCGGTTTGGCATGACGTAGTCTAAAAGTTGTAACTTTCTTTGTTCGCACCGACAGAATTACCTGTTTGCAGTTGTTGCCCTGAACAGTTTTGAATAATTTTAAATGTACTCGACATAGGCGCAGCCAGGGGGGGCCAAAGGGGCCATGCTCCCCACCCCAATTTTTAGCACATCTTGCCATTTTGTTCTTTGAGAAGCGGTGTCGCAAACGAAATACTGCCGCTTTTCACTTCTTGCTGTTCACATTGCTCAAATTTGTAAGATGTTCCTAACTTATTATAATCTGCTCTTTCGTTTGTAACTTGTGCAACTATTCCAGTTGTTTATGTTGCCTGCATGAAGAAAAAATGCACTGTAATGTCTTTCAACTTTGGTTTGAGTAATGCATAAATATCGGTATCGGCAGTGGCGGATTAAGGGGGGTGCTGACTGGGCAACAGCCAGGGGCCCCCAATCCCTAAGTCGGTAAAAAAGCGTATGTGAACAATACACAATACGCTGTGAAAGATACCATCGCCAATTGGAACTAATAACTAGGCGCTCTGTGCTGACTTATTGAAATTGCTGCGTTGACATAAAATTAGTTGATTCTTTTGGCGTGTGGCCTGGCCGACATTAACTAATAAGTTAGTACACCAAGGTCTAAAATATTAAGGTATTTCATCCGCTTGTCTTATTTTGGCTTCCGATGCGCATGCGGTATCCACGTCATTTGAACAACGGTCCTCCAGACAGCCCCGAAAGAAGTTGTGAACTTGTCAAGTCTCTCAACAGTGGTGAAAGTATTTAGATTTTAGCTTAAGATAATAAATCATGGTGTTATAAGCAGGGATGTACTGCTACTAAAAAGGTGTGGGAACGTACCCAAAAAACTAGCCATTTCAAAACAGCTTCAAACTCATTTTAAAGCAAAACATGAAAAAGTTGTGGGAACGCCGTTCCCACGCGTTCCAGCCCCACTACACCCCTGGTTATAAGGCAGGACTGCCAGAGTTGGTATATACGCCACGTATATACCCTCGTGTACTTTCATGGATTTGTGTGTTCTTTGTTACTGCGATGATGTTTGAAGTCTAGCGCGTTGCGTGTAGGTGTGAAGACCTTACGGTAGGTTACGCAATGCACAATGTCAGCTGGTAGTTTAATACCAATTCTGGTAATATTTTTTTCCAAGATGCAAGTTTGGACCTTTTGGTACATACTACTTTTATGTGAATCGCTATTATTTGGTACAATTCTTGATAACTGACTTTAAACAGAATAAACGCAATAATGAAAAGAAAAGTCGGCAGATATCGAGTTACTTAAAACGTTAACTGAATAACAAGAATTCAACTGCAACAAGCACGTCTTACTTCTGTTTACATTTCGTTCAAGTAACTCTGACCTTGCTCACGCTAAACTCAATGACTCATTCGATTTACGACTTTAGTTAGTCGTAAGATGAGCTTCTAGTTAAAAATTTTGTTGGGTGATATTTTATATTCTAATTGCAGTAGAAAAATAAAAACAATCCAGTAGTGATATGTCTTTATTTTATTACGGTGTTTTAGCAATTGGATAATTGAAACTTCTTGGTTCCGAGAATTTTGTAAAACTCACTTTCGGAAGCTCTGCCATATTTCCTCAGTAACTCGCTAACGCAGAGGTCACCAACCTGGTGCTCGCGGGCACTAGGTCGCCCATATGGACCACGTAAGACGCCCGCGGGCTTGTTCTGACAATAGCATAAACATGATCAGCAGGGCAACCAAAAGTCAAAATTTTTGTGCCGTTTTTAAAGTTTATGAAACGTCCACAAACCAAATTTATTGCTCATACCATGAGGGAATCCTAAGTTATTAAGTTAAAAAAAGTCAAAATTAATCATTAGGTCAAAACTTATGGTTGGGTCAAACTTTTCTTGCAGCACAGTTTTTCTCTTTATCGATATTTTATTGAAACTACAGCAAAAGATATTGATACGCTTTTGCAAGTTTAGTTGCAATTCTGTAATAATAATGAGTTTGTTGCAGTTTCGGACGTAATAATGTTGTTTTGCTCACTACTGGACGATTGAATATTATGCAGGATAGGCGTGGTAAGGCAAGAAACGTGATTTGGTAAAACCTCAATCCATTATACATATAGTCAGTGTTTCAACTTCATGATGTTCTCAGGTTTGACTCTAGTGTAGTTGTTAATGTACTGATCAACAGTATATTATCTCCAACGTTAAACAACCAAACTTTTCAAAATTTTGAAGTATAAAGTACATGAATATGTTTCTCAGTTAACCTCAACACCTACGGTTGAATTATTTGCAGTTGCAAAAACGGAAAATGTATAGGTCAAAATAAAGTCAAAATTTGTAAATTATGAAGTCAAAATTTAAATTTTTGGTCAAAAAATTGGTTGCAATAACGATCTGTGTCTTGACATTGATGAGTATTTTTAATTTTTATTAATGATAAAACTGAAGACAAATTTAGCAAATTTCTATTTCAGAAGTGCGCAGGTTTTTTTAAGGTGTTTTAGGGACCCACGGGTCCCTAGAATCAGAGAAAATTATCAAAGGAAACATCTGAACGGATGCTGCAATCAATATTTTTCGGGTTCCTACAGGTCCATACAGGGTACCTAACTTTTTCCTTAAAAAACCGTGGAACTGTGTGCATCAAACTGGTAGCTCTTCGCATGCATTTGTACCAAGAAGTAGCTCTCAGTTTCAAAAAGGTTGGTGACCCCTGCGCTAAAGGCTTTCTGCGCATGGATGAATCTGTTCGTAAACTTTGTCATGGTGTTTAATCCTGAATTCCGAATCGCTTGTTCAGATGCACCGTTGCTACGTTTTGTAACAATATCAGTGAGTGTCGTGCTCAAGATTCAACAAATCCATTTGGGGTTATTTGGTGTGTTTGGTCAAAGCGCGCTTTTACAAGTAACAGCTTAAGTGAAATTTGTGCAAAGATTGGCAACTGTCCACATACTGCATGATGCTCACAACGGAAATTATACACTGTCTAGTCTAGAGTACATTTTAACATAAACTATCTACCCACATTCGATCCAGCCGTAGGTGCTATATTGTATTCTACGAAAACTTGAAGACATGGAAAAGATGATTTGCAGTATGGACTGTTGTCATTACTGACTCCTCCGCATTCGCATGGACGATCGTCGATTATACTGAAGCCAGTTACACGACACGTGGTTTTCTGGAAACATAAGGACAGTATCACGCATTAAGACAAGGTATAGGCCTATAATCTTTCAACACTTAAAATAGAGAATGGAGTATGAAACGATGCAAAGGCGACAAACATCATCAATATACCTGTACAATGTTCTGTTTCTTGTCTCACATTGAAAAAGTCAGTAAACACCTTTCATTCAAAAATCATTCGCTGTTTACAGCCTTTCTAAAAATAGTCTCCAAATTGACTAGCTGGTGAAATACCATATCATGATATTCAATGTGTTTTCCAACACTTTTATACGTCTGCTTAGCTTTGATTTCCCTCGTCTTGCGGTGCCTGGACGTAAAATGTTGAAGCGATGGGTACTATAATGATGGTACTGTACTGGGAATATTCCTTTGGCGTCAATTTAATTTTAACGCAATTTCAGGTAAAACGGCTGTTTGACGAAGGTTCAAATTTAGTCTCATGTAAACGATTTGTACTATATATCGGGCGTGGCATTGTGATTGAACGAAGCCATGTGTTGCACACATTTCATTTTCATGTGTAGGCAGGCCTGCATCTTTCTAGACTGCAGTATTACCAAAAAGAGTTGTGTTATTTTTTGAGCTCAATTACTTAACTTCCCTGACCGGTTTAACCATCAAGACACAAATATGAGGTGATATACGTTCAGTGGAAATTGGATTTGAGACGGTAAGTCACGAAAAAACGGGAAATCTTCAAAACGACCCAAACAAATTCGTTGCTGTATACCAAAGTTAAAAGCTGCAGATAGCTGAGTTTCATCGAGGTGTAAGGTCTACACACCAGGAAAGCTAATCCTTATTTTGTCTCAACGCAAAACCACCAACTTCCATTTTAGTTTCTGGAAATATTTCAAAAAGACTTAATCCAAGGAAATCCGTTAAATGCCATATAAAATATTGCCAGTGGCTAGGTAGCCAACTACCGCTACGTAAACCGAGCAGTTACGTCACCGACCATATACTCAAGTGACTCAGGACATAGTTTAGCACACAATTTTGGCGAATAGCCGTTTGGTACCGAAAGTGACGTTAATTGCAGTTAGGGCTCGGGATTTCATGGTTTCGGTGATTTTAAACTTGATTAATGTAGAAATGTAACCGTTTCGTTTAAAAAACTATAAATTAACCTCAAATGAACAAAACACGATAATTGCGAGATACGCTAGTGTAGTTCACACGATCCAAGAATAGTGAATAGCCTAGACAACTTTGCATAACACAATATGCGAAAACATTTGATAGCCAGAAATCTAACCTTAAAATCTAACCCTAACACCGTAGCATCAAAACCAAAAACCCTAGAGTAGTTCAAATAATTAAAGAGGAAGATCCTGCGTTAAGAAGAGGTTAAGGTGACGGAGGAGCTAGGCATTCAACCAGCGCGACCGTCTTCGCCTGATAGCACTGGAGCCCAGAGACAAGTAGGGGTCCAAGACCACTGACAGTGCCATCAGAGCCATGCCAGAACCCTGGTGCTGTTTGGGAACTGGCTATTAATTAACTCAGTGGTTCTCAACCTTTTCGCTGAAGGGAGTCAAATCCAGACTTACATGATACACCTTTGTTAGAGGGCCGCACTGAAAAAATTTTAACAGAAGTCAATTGACACGTTTTGTTTTACTGCAAAACTAAGTCTTACACAAAATATTAGAGGAGTTGTTGAAAGACTGCTGAGGGCCTTGCAAACGGTGCTTGGGGTCCGCATGCGGCTCGCAGAACAGTGGTTGAGAACCACTGAATTAACTGATAGATGAGGCCCTGAAATGGAACTACCGCTTTGGGCCAGAGCGGTAATGATGGCAATTAAGAGGTTGTTTCATACCCCCAACACTCCCGAAGAGTGGCGGAACCAGACTAAAACTTTTTGGGGTAGGAAAAATATTTGGGGGGGTCAAATTGTTTGAATTTAGGCGAGCAACAGTATTTTGTTTGGGATATCGCCTCTCAAAGCACAAAATGAATAGATACGGCAAACATTTGGGGGGCATGGCCCCTTGCGCCCCCTGGCTACGCCTATGCTCCCGAAGTGGAACCTTGTTAACGGATGCAGTTTAATGTCTTACCAGGACATAGAACAAATAATACCACCTGCAGAGGCCGCTCTATTACTATGTGTTCACCCGACTGTTATATAAGGGAAGTCTTGAACGCGATTATGGTGATTATCCCTAACCATGCGATAAATCACATGACAGACTCCTTAACATAAAGGGAATAAAATTTGGCTGTTAAAATCAATGGAAATCGTGGTGTACAGCAAGAAATCCCCGTTTCAACAAAAGTTTCTAAAGCAATTGTATCATTTCAAGAGGAATAGCCAATTCGAGAGTGTGATGTAAAAATGCGCCAATTGGACATCCGGAGTCGGAGTCGGACAAAAAAAGCCGACTCCGACTCCCAGTGTTGTTAGGAATCCGACCCCGACTCTACCGAAAAACCTCCGACTCCTTACGACTCCGGCTCCGCAACTCTGGCTTAAACTAAGCCACAGAATATATGCCATACTTGGTACGTAACAGCGAAAGCTCAATGATATGCTGACATTTTTCGAATCGAAAAACTAAGTAAAACAGTTGGAAAAGATAATAATGGTCGTCAAATATTTTATTCGGCCTTTCGGCTCTATTCCACCAATGTAGGAATGAAAAAATATAACTTTGAAAAGACATTCCCCAAATGGCTTTAAATTCATTGTATTAAAACTTTTGCAGTTTACTCTGAATTTCTTCATACAAACGTAAGATTAAAACTATACCTTACAGAAATGAAGATATGTTGCATCTGTTCATTTGGCTTGTCATTACCGAGGCAAAGAATAATAATTATTGCAAGCAACAACAATAAACAAGACTCTTCGTAAATAATTATGATTATGTTGGAAGGCAGTGTACTTTCAGCACTTTGGCATCTTTGGGCCTGAAAACACAGCTTTAATTCTGAAAACGCCGTCTTTCGTGTATTTTTTAGACAACGCTGGCTTTCGTGTCAATTCTACGCCTGCCCCACGTTTTTTTCCGGCGCGAACGTGTGTTTGTTTTGTTAATAATAAATTTTTTTTGACATTCAACAAATTGCTTTTTTAAGGTCAGGTAAGTTTGAGAATAATTTCTGATATGCTGTAAAGCCCGCTTCTGCTTCGAATACGTCCGAGTAACACTGGGTAATGGTACGAATGCGATTTAGTCGAAATGGCTATGATTACCAACCGTGTTTTTAATAAAAAGTTACCTGAACAGGGTTTACCAAATAGCCAGTGTTGGGTTTACCAACAGGGTTTACCAAATAGGCAGCGCATCTGCTTGCCCTGCGTTAACAACCCCGTTTTCGATGGCGACGTCAGCATAAAGAGCGATCGCAACATTGCAACATAGACCTCATTTTTCTCTGTTACAACGCATTTTTTAATTAGCGCCAACTTACCTGATAATTAAATACTCGCACTCCTGGTCTAGCAAACAAAAGCCCGTCTATGATAAGTGCTATTGCGCTTATTATGCACAACACAATCAGAACAGCAATTGTGCACGGCGTTCCCTCGCATATTGTTTTGTTTGAAGGTCGGTATCGAAAGTGTACACTCATCACCAGCTGACGCAGAAATTTACAGTCAGTTCAGTGTCAAGTAACTTTTATCACACAAGTTGCAACACCTGTGAAAATATGTCATGAAGAGGGTTAGATCGGACAGGTTTGCAGTTCCGGTGGCAGATTTAAAGAGTAACGTCTAGACCAGTGTTTCTCAAAGTGGGCGGAATCGCCCCCTTGGGGGCGATTTTGATGGGTAAGGGGGCGAAAAGAGCAAAGGGGGCGATAGGGGGGCGAAAAAACGCAAAAGGGGTGAAAGTGCTCAACGACTAATCGATCATTGAGTTAACTTCAGTAGCCTACTAATATGACTTGTTAGTTTCTTGCAAATTTTAATTTACTGTGATAATTGTTGGAGGTTGTTGCTGAAGCAATTTATCTGTTGAATTTTAGTCTGGATTGTATATGTGCCCGGGTACAGGGTGGATTATTTCACGGCTGCGGAGCCGTCGCAAAAATGACACAGCTCCGGCTCTGGAGCTCTTCTTTCCATGAACATGTCTCCAGATCCGGAGCTCTTTTTTTCATGGGTCCTGGTCCAGTTCCAGCTTCTGTTCGTTTTCACACATTAATATTTAAATTGTTATGGTATACCTCAAGTTGAATGGAAAGTGAATTAAATCAAGTGCACAAAACTAAGAGAATAAACGTAAGCTTTTTGAGTAATTTCATCTGGTACTTTTTTACAAGCAGCGCTCTTACCATGAGAAAATCAACGAAAAAACAACAATCACAGGTTCAGACGATTCAGGTAACAGTTACTACCAGAAACGTAACTCAAGATAACGGTAATATAAACAATTTCTGGAAAGGCAGTC
>JGI24159J19872_10014692_pt1 | contig 10111 bp, 5 predicted proteins | sample Ectturendosymbi4_FD_19872 | JGI IMG/M metagenome (IMG submission 19872) | reverse complement strand
GTTTTAGAATTTGAATACGATTTTCATACACGCCGTTTTGTAGAATATTTTTGTATTAACACTGACCGATCAAACATGAACTATAAATCATTTGACATGTCGTGTTTCCAGATATATACCGATTTTTGATAAACAAATAATAACGTTTCTTTCTGTATTCGTTTTATAGCCTTCCCACTGTTTCACTTGTTCCACTGCTGATTCACCGTTTCATTTGTGTTACCATCTGCTGTTTGTATTTATTAGTTTTTTCCATGATTTCTCTTCGCGCCAATCTTCTTTTTCATTTAATTGCTATACCTCGCCTCAAATTATTAGGTCTAGTGACTCCGCGTAACTAGTGTTTACACCTGAAGCATCACTCCGCTCGACGGTTGGTTGGCAGATGGCGTGTCGCTCTTGTATCCTCCCTGACGAAGTTAACTCTATAGTCAACAAAACGTTGGCAGTGTCCGTTTTACGTTTTATCTAATACACCAGTTGAGATTTCAGATATACTAATAAGTAAGCAAGTAACTTCAAAAGGAAAAAGTGGTCAAATCAGAAAAAATAACCCAAAACGAGCAAATTTACACAAGAACACGCCCAAATTGCATTTTACAGTAAATTGAGGCACCCAAAGTTCCAAAACAATGGGATAACAAGCAATCCCCAAAACAGAAAGTTGCAAATAACAAGCAAATACCAGATAAAGCAAGGCTAAAAACAAGCAACCCGCAAGTTCAGAAATAAACAAGCCCAAATTTGCGGACAAACCGCAAAGTTGACAACACTGTCGCACATTATTTCGTTTCGAACTTTTGAATTGCCGCCTGTTTTCTGAGCTGCATGAGCTTAGTTTTGCGTCACTCGTCTGTCAGCATTGCAAAGCGTTCTGTGTATATGTGTTTTCCTTGGTGTGACAAATTAAAGGAACCTGAACTTATCTCATTGTTCGACCCAATCGTGAAGCTGACGTTTCTTTAAACTTGTCTAAGGTGCGCAAATGCGCAGTACCACCAAACCATTTGCGCAGTGAAATCTCATTCTCGCGCACTTTCAAACATAACAAATTTAATATCGTATATATATATATTTCATAGTCCTATTAACGCTTGAAGAAACGCACCGCATTTGTGTCTACGTGGTTGTGCAATCGCATGCGCACTAAAACAAACATTTGCGCACTGTAAAATTTTCTTAGAGGGAACACTGATAAGGTCTGTTCTGATTCGGCATCGCTGTAAGTTAGTTCCTGTCTAATGCAATTCACTGGAAACAAAAGCAAACAAGCACGTTGCGCCCATATTCATAACTACGTGCTTCTGATAAGAAAGTTCCGCCTGAAGATTTGGAGCTAAAAATTTTTTTTTTGTTTTTATCATGCTTCGAAAAAGGTGGTTCTATGTAAATTTTGACTCCACGTTCTAATTTAGTCGCCGCTGTGGTCGTTTATTCTGGGCCATTCTCCATTCGACAATGCGCACAACGATTCAAACGCCTCTAGTCTAAGCTAGGCACAGCAGGTTGCCCGTCACTGTCTGCACGAGGTGATGATTACCATTCACCCGCAACTTTGGCCATTGCCGCAATGACACCCGTCAATGGTGCGTTGCCCTGTGCGGCCGAAACAAACGTTGCGGGAATGTCTTCTCTTCTAACATCTTGAATGAGGCCAAACACTGGTCTTCTCGGCGACAGCGCGATGCGATGTTTTTGTGCACAGCTCCCATCACTATTCTCCTCGAGCGAAAAGTGTGCGAAGCCTTGGTCAGTCCTATACGTCACCCTGACGCCAGTCGGTGCCTATTGAGTGTATCGCGACGGAACATTCCCGTGTAATGTTATGATGGTACGGCGTACATGAAGCAGAGGGATAGATCACCGACCATTTCTGACACAACCTGTTTTCGTTCGAAGGCGTCGACCACCGGAATGGCAGCGCAAATTTACCGTCGGGGAATTTTGTCGTCCGTTGTAGCATGCTGTTTATCTTGGCGTTGGGGGTTGGCCGGTCTTGTTTGTGTGGAAGACGAATGGTGTTTTTTTCCACGTGCTGCTTCATTTTTTCGTTTTGATTTATTCACTGTGTTTTATTTAATGGCACTTGTAACTTATAAATATTTTCTCATGCGATGACACAGCACCAAATTTAAGACTGTTTTTAACTGACTTATGCCCAAGAGGTGGATGCGTACCATAGATATCTTGCGATAGTACCTTAAGCACCCTTATGAAAAGATGCTGTTTTTAAGAATCCAGTGGAGTATCGCGGTAAATAATTCACACGTTATTATTTATATCAAGCTTAGTACCAGCTGCAAAAAAACGACTTAACTTGCATGAAAACCTGACCGGACTGATTTCAGTTTTAGTCCGATCAAAACTGCTCAGCTGTAAAGACCTCGGTGACACGCATGGCTGCACCCGGCAGTTCACCAGCATTGTGACGCAACCCAACATACGTTTCTCCCAGCCGGCTTTCAGCGTGCAACCATTATTATTATCGTAGCTGTTCTTTGTTCATATTAGGTCGGAAAACAAAGACAGACATCGTTGCCTGATGTGCGGCTTAGATTGTGGTTATGCTGTTCCATCTACTTGATTAGTAGGTAAAACATCTAGACGTTAAAGCAAAGCTTCCGTCCTACCGACCGATTAGTTTATCTACGTCTCTCCATTCGTTGCGGTTCATCGAACAGCAAGTCGCCCGTTAACAAAGAAGTTCGACAGAATCGGCTTCTTTCGGTTGCGTGACCGTTTTGAGAAGCTTAAGTGTTATGTTCAACAGCCCATCTTAGCTTAGAGCTGTGTTGATACTGGCGCACGCTGTTTCAATGGTTTCTTAATCTGGTGGGATAGCAACGAAACCAAGGGTAGTTTCTCCTGAGCAGGTCATCTCTTTATTGGAGGGATTCACCAACCTATCAATATAAAGCACGGTTGCTTGGAGCTCGAATGAGTTGCGTCACACCCGGTGCTGAAAAGAATGACACGTTCGCTAGATTTCCAAACCTTGATGTGACGTTGCGGAAAGTAAGCACTTATTGCAGAAAAAGAAAACTTTCACTGGCCTGCTTGCGGAGCACAAACCATTTGATAGGGTTGAATGCAGTGTTTCCTCTAAGAAAATTTTACACTGAGTGAATGCTTGTTTTGGTGAGCATGCAATTACGCAACCAGGGAGGCGTTACAAGGGCTATGCAATAGACATACGATATGAAATTCGAAATGTTAAAAGTGCGAAAGAATGAGATTTCACTGCGCAAATATACGAGTCTGGCGTATGATGCGCACCTTAAGAGGGAACACTGGTGGAATGTACCGTAGTTTCTGTAAATAGCCCATTTTTTCGGAAAATTATGTCACATTTTAAGTTGACCTAAAACTCAACAGGGGGAATTTCGTGTTATTCTACTTCTCTGAGACTCTGCTACGCTGCACTGCTCGATGCTGGTTTGCGTGACAAGCGACCTGTTGCCTCCGAACAGAACCGGAAGCGTTTTATCGCGCAAACCACGTCTTGCTTCATATGCTGGCGTGAGGATGATGTCATGCTCAGTGTTCGAGCTATCAGCTTAGCTTTTCAGTTGCTGCAATACACATCACCGCGCGCAACTTCTGTTCAAAAATTCCCATGAATCAACGGAGGAAAAGCCTAGTGTGTATGATTTATGAGTAATAGTTTTGTTTTGTTGCAAACAGCAATCTACATATTTTGCCCGCGAAGCGCTCATGGTCAACACAAATAAATGCTTACGTTTTTCATGTTAATAGCAAAATAGTCCAAACATTATAAACGAGAATCAGAACAAAATGTCGAAGGAACCCGGTAGTTCTCATAGATAGAATTGATTGTTTGAAGTAGAAAAAGCAGCATGGGTGAAACTTCCCGAAACAATGCGGCACGTTCCTGCTTCTAATTGATCTCTTATTGCGGGAGATCTGTTTTGTATTTTACGCACAAACTAAGTTGGTTATTCTCGCAATGCGTTTTGTGAAGGCCCTGCTGTTTGCGTCGTTGCACACTGGAAATCTAAATGATCGCAATGTTTGTTTGTGGTAAACTTGAAACGAATAGAATCGATGATCTATCTGTGCCATCTGCAATGTTGGAAACTCATTCACCAAGACCTTCGTTGCGTTCGATTCGTCCTCCTGTTAAGTTGTTCTTCAAAAAGCAAAGCAACTGGTGTTAACTCATGTCAGTGCTTTAACCGACCGGATAGTGTGATGCCTTGTGTTATAAAAGGGCATGTACCATGTCATGCTTCATCCACGTGATAACTTTTATTTTATATTGACATGTAACAGCGTTACTAAAGTTTCACTTAAAGCATTACGTAGGACGCATACATGTAGCTGTTTTTCGTGGCAATTTCATTTCGTAGTGACTGCATTGTTCGTCGTCACCAGCTATACAGTTCATTGTTTGCAGCTGTGTGTCCGTATCGCGTGTGTTTCATCTTTACGTGTTTTGCAAAATATATAATGAAGTTCAGTGAAGGCTCTATCCACGTGCGATGGCGTGAATGTTCGCAAAGTTGAAACTGATCCGTAGCACTGCGGTTCCAGCGTCGCGGCCAGTATGTTGCGTATAAGAAACTGAATGGCTCATTGTAAGCACAACACTCAGCTTTGTCAGTAAAGAACAGCGACTTGCATCATGGTGAGCAACCAGCATGCACAGTGTTGTTATGGACTAATAAACTTTGTGCTTATAACCTAAATATCAGGAAATCACCGCATAATTTTTGTAGTTTCTGGACTATGAACTTACTTGCCACTTCTTCAGAATCTCATCGATTAGCCTACAACTCAGATTGCGAAAGTTTCGAAAGTGAAGTTTGAAGGTATTGTGCGTTATAAAATATTTTTTATTTGCTTAGATATCTTCGTATGCTAGGTCTTGATTTAGTGCAAACAGTTTTAAGAGGCATTTTGCTAAAGCACTACGCAGGCAACCGCTATACTGCTGTATTTTTAATGCCCAGACCAGTGGCGGCCTATTAGCGTTTAATTAAAGTTCTGCAGATTTCAGATGTTTGTCATCAATTTAATTTAAAACTGTAAAATTTTGTGGCATAGGCGTAGCCAAAAGGTCCATGCCCCCCCAATTTTAAGAAAATATAGTCATTTCGTGCTTTCAGAGGCGTTTTTCCAAATAAAAGTGTTATTCGCCTAAAATCAAACATTTTGCCCCCCCTCAAATTTTTTGGGCTGGCTACGCTACTGTTTTGTGGTATTAAAATCAAACCACAGAAAGTTGGAACAGGTAAAGAAGTATTCCGCGAAACGATAATTGTTGAAAAAGCTTCCATCAATCGGCAGGATTTCTTTCCACTGTAAGTTTCAAGCTTATTATCATTTCATATGACTCAGCCATTAAACAGAAACAATACTGAGAGCCATTGCGCAATAAGGGAAGCAATTTTCAATGGAAATCAGAATAAATGAAAACACAATGCCAAAATAGCTGATTGATGTAAACATGAGTGTCACTGTCACAAAGATTGGTGAAGGACCATGGCGATCATCTAGTCAACTAACCGCGTTTATCACTTTTTGTGAAGTGTTAAAAAAACAATATTTGGAAAACAAACACGGAACATGGTGAAGTAAATTTACAGATGAAGAGAGCATGCCTATGTACACAAAGGAGTGGGTTAAATTTAATTGAGGAAATTCGATGTGGTCAAAAAAATGTTTAAACGAAGTAAAAAGGAAAAAAATTGGCGAGGTTTCAATGCAAGACAAAGCCAAAATGATGGATTATAATTTCATGTCGAAAAATGGGATGTGCACAGGCAAGAATGAGAAACCAAAGGTAAAAATACCTAAAAACCAAACAATATTACATTAATGAAATTACCGAAACTCCCAGCGTTTGGTTCTTGACAGTTAAATGTTGCTAATATAATTATTAATCTTTTTCATGTAGGAGGCATGGGCATCCGTAGAAATTTTTCCAGATGGGGGAAAATCGACATTTTGCTTATCTTTTTAAAATTGCTGACGATGCGATGTAAATGGACGTTAACAAAATGATTTACCCTTCCTACGGAATTAAGGGTTCATTTCTCAGTTTCGAGGCGGTAAAATGAAAATTAAACACTTTTGGCCTCTTCTAGAAAAATTGTTTTGGCTACAGCTGGAAAAATCTACAACTGGCTTCCCCTGGAAAAAAATCCTTCTGAAGTCCATGTTGCGGTAACAGGTTTTGGGAGAAATAGCCAGGTATAACATACTTATGATGGGTTTTGTACATGTACAGATGAAACTTCTTGGGCTTACTGCCTCCAACAAGAGAACCAACGCCCTAGATAATCTTGAAAATTCATTTTTGTTCAACTACGGCCAACTTAGTGGTTTATTTCTTTTTCCCTGAGGTCAGAAGCGACGAGTGTCCAGCTCCAAAAATATCCAAACGTATAGAAAAAACTTTACGCAAAAAAATCGTATGGGACAAGCATGATGAATTTTTAGTTTTTTCATGGCACTTATCGACACAATCTTGCTGTGAAGAGCGTAACGCTGCCATGAATCGGCATTGCAAAAAATCTTAATCATTCACTTAATAATGTTTCGATACATGAGCTAATCATAAGGTAATTTCTAACGAAGATCTCTTTTCTAGAATCAAAAAAATTCAGAAATCTTTTTTGATAATTTCTTCATTATCGAATAAATTATAGGTAGTATTGCTCTTCAACTGCAACATCTCGATCACAAGAAAACAACATCCCCAACACATGAAGATTACTTAAAATTTTGATAGAAAATCCTTTTTGGAACTTTTGCTACAGTTCACACGAATGCAAGAATAGAAAATTGCAAAAATATTTTTTCAAGCATGTCAGGTACAACTTCACAACGGTAACTTTAGTCATCGTACACACAGCAGCAGACAGGTTGCAACCGGCTGATACTTTCGTGGGTGGCAAAATGATATATCTTGTTGCCCGGTTGTCCCCTGGTTGCGGGTCTGACAGCAGATGAAGTATGGATGAAGTAGGCTATAACATTTCTTTGTAAACGATTAATTATGACAATGTACATTAGAAAAAAAAGCACTAAGGCTTAGGGACTGGTTAGAGTCTAAAAAACGTCCTCTGCACATAGGCGTAGCCAGGGGGGCCAAAAGGGGCAATTCCCCCCCCAAATTTTTAGAAAATATAGTTGTTTTGTGCTTTGAGAGGCGTTTTTCTAAACAAAATAGTGTTATTCGCCTGAAATCAAACATTTTGGCCCCCACAAAATTTTTTGGCTGGCTACGCCACTGCCTCTGCAGTAGTTGCGTCGCTACCGGCATGCGGCATTGGGATTTTTGGTGTATGCAGAACCTGATTTAACAGCTGCAATGGAGTGTCGATTCGATGACGCCAGAGCGTGGCGATAACCACGTGATCACGCTTTTTTCTCGATAAGGTATGACATGGTATAAAGACCGTACGCCTTGTGCGCAGAGTGCAGACTGCGATAGAGCCACGTTTTGGCGTGCATTGCGTCGAGGAATGCTTGATTTTCGATTGAAAAAGTGATACTTTTGAAACAATGACTACAACTCATAAGAAAGATAGAAACAGATGGCGGCTTTTGTAGAAAACCTATGCTGGTTGTTGGTAACTCAGTAGTATGCGAGACTAGTGCCTTGTAAACCCATAAATCGTGCTCAAGGTGACTAGACCCTTTTGAAGCCATCTTACAGTATACTGTATAAATCGGCACGGACACTCTTGCAAAGGTAGGTCGGTTAGAGCTTCTGCTGAGTTTCAACAAGATGAGAACATAACATGAATGCGCCGAGCCAGGCATGGTTCTAACATTAAAAGTAAATACGGATGTCTGTGTCTGGGGCAAAGTCGAAGGCAGTATCAGGCAACACAATAGTGGATTAGTGGCCAAGACCGAGTCCACAGACTTTTAGACTCGAGACCAGAAATCAAAGCAGGTTTTTCCCGCATCCAATCACCATGTGAACAAATTAAGTTTACGGTCATGCTACACCTCAGCAACGAGCAGCTTCTTTGTGATGCAAAGCTTTTCTTAGCATGACCTTACGAAGACATTACAGTCTAGTCTTGACCAGGATTAAGTTGAAACTTCAACGATAAATTAAACTTCATGATTTTAGCCAAAAAATGAAGCCCAATCTATTTTACCGTTTTAAGCATTAAAAACCTCGGCGACCCCACTAAGATCTGGCTTTGAAAGCTGACCTTCTGTGCGTCTGTAATTGGAAATTTTAATAAAATTTTAACCCTCATTCGTGCCTGGTTATATTAACTGATTTGGCAGAGTCGTTTTTGCATTTGCTAACATGTGGCATTTGCCATCGTCAGTTTTACTGATGTTTTGAAAGGGTTGGTTAGACTTTTGTTTAATTGGGACCGTTTTGCAAACATGATCGTTGTTTTATTCTAGGATGCTTGGCTCAAACTGTTATTCATACTTTTCAGTATCTACGCTAGCTGTTTTTATTAAACCATGCTGCAGGAGCAAAGAAGCTACGAAGAATCAAATTTCGAAATGAAAAAAAGCAACTCAAGTGATCAAGATCGAAGTGTGATCATGATTTTGTTGATGGGAATAGTCGCTGTTCTACTGATGGCATTAACTTCACGAAAGTAAAAGAAGATGTTTGGTTCAGCTAAACTAATCTCTGGACGTATCTAGTGCTGACTGATGCAATGATGGCATGATAACCGGCGTCATACAGGAACCGTGAAATTTTCACCGAAACAGTGTGCTCATCAATGCTCTGCCTATATCAGTGAACTGCTTTTGCTCAAATGAAGTGGTCTGTAGACCTTGTGTGTTGGTGCTGAGAAGCGTTGGGTGTTTCTTTACATGCATTTATTTATGGTTACTGCTTTCTTTGTACTATTTTGTGTGCATTTCTTATGTATTGTTAGAATCATCGCTCAATTTAGTAAGACGCTATTTCTTCACCTCAGTTGGTCAGTAGACCTTGCAAATGAGTCTACGTATCTTTTGCAATACATTTCAATATACGGATGCGCTGCTGTTGCTAAGGGTTGTCAAAAAGCGTGAACACTAAAACCTGCGCAAACATGCAAATTGGTTGTGTACATATCGCATTCACTGGTGCGTAATTTTGCAAACTGTGATTCTGTGATTAAATCCTTAAACAAACGTATCTCTCTTGGTTTTCTTGGATGTGCAAACAGGAGCTTGTTAGGCTGCTTATCAGTGGCGTACTTAGGATTTCCTGCGCCCGGGGACAAAGACAGTTTTGGCGCTCCCAGCCAGCCCGTTCCTGGCAGTGGCGTACGCAGAACATTTCCGAGGGGGAGGCCAAAGTTTCGTCACAATCGTGTGACGTCACAAATCAACTTTAGGGGAAGTGCCGAAGGCACGACCATTCTAGGGGCGTCCGGGGGCATGTCCTCGTTTCCCTCATGGATTTAAAGAAATATTCATAAACTGACATCATATTTGCTTCATTTGGGGGGCCATGACCCCTTTGGCCCCTCCCTGGCTACGATGTCCCAAACTGCGGTAATACATTCGAATTATAGCAACTAGTAAAAGAAAGTGCAAACACTAGGCAAAAAGTCCTCTGATAACACAGCATAAAATTGGCCATAGTTGCACCTTGCTTTCTAAAGTATACATCATCATAACTACCTTCAAATAAAATTCATCATAACTACCTTCAGAACCACATCAAATCCACTTCAACATTAAGTTTGGCAAGCCATCAAAGCTCAAAAATTTTCCTAAACATCAGATTCATAGCTGCTCTGAAAGCATGCGCGGTAACATACAGCATGCACTGCGAACGCTGGATTTCCGTCCCATTGTGACGCAACTATAGAGTGAGAGCGAAGTCGGAAAGTTTGCAACCCTGGCTAACTGAAACCATTGTGACGCAGCCGTAACAAAAAATGCATGCGGGTGCTGACTGTGGAGACAGAAGTTCCGCCTTAAAACGTCACTGAGGTTCGTAACTACTCGTTTTGCGAACCATGGTGATCTTGACGAGATTTCGCAACTGGGTAGCAGTCATAGATGAAGGAACCCGGGGGCCGGGTAGGCACAGGCCCATCCACTTCTGACAAGCAAATGTGTAAAAATACAAGACTTTGAGATAATTCTGCTAAAAAAT
>JGI24159J19872_10014690_pt1 | contig 10111 bp, 7 predicted proteins | sample Ectturendosymbi4_FD_19872 | JGI IMG/M metagenome (IMG submission 19872) | reverse complement strand
TTAATTATCTAATTAGCTAATTAGTCTAATAGTTTTACTAACTAACATCATAACTTTTGAACCCGAAACCCCAGCAGGTCATCCAAAGTATGAAAAGACTCAGATTGTAGCCTAGTTTCCAGTAAAAACTTCAGCGAAATACTACCACCTAACGGTTGGCACCCAGGGCCAGACAAAGTGGGCCAAGGTGGCCTAAAAGTCCTCCACTTATGATGTCACTCACAAAAAACCCGCACCCCCCCAACCAAAAAATTATTTTTCGAGTGCAATCTACTAGAATGGCCGATCCGTTTGAGCCGTTGAACAGCTGTCTAGTGCAATTGGCAGAGGAGCTAGGGTGTCGGTAAGGCAACCGAAAACTGCTGTTTTTTTTTGCGAAAATCGCTGAATCCTAGCGGACGCTGAAGAGTTAAGATAGTATGTCTTAAGAAAACTCTATCACATGTAGTAAGATAAGGTAAAATTTTAGGATAAAATTAATTGTTATATGCGGCCCCCCAGTGATAATCCACAATTTATATGGCCCATGATAGTAAATAGGCTCCCCACACCTGGTCTAAAACATTGTGTTTGAAATTTTTAAATCTCATTTCATTACAGTCTTTAGTTAGTGATTTGATTTATGATTCATTCATCAATTGTTTATCTTAATCTAGTTAAATATTTGGTCATTTAGTTCAAAAAGTTTTAATAGATATTAAAGATATTTTTGAAATATATAAAATTTTAAACCACCATATATAAGCATGATTAATGCAGATAAGGTTTGACTGTGCTGTAGACTATTTTTTAAAAATTGTTTATCCAAGCAAAAGTATTTTTAGTTTTTAATTAGTTTTATGCAGAAATGTTTCTGTAGGCTGTTTCCTTGCTATAATGCTTAGGTCTTATCTTGGAATTTTTTATTGAAAAGCCCAATATTATTTTTCTTGTGCTTTAATTTGGAATACTGTAGCAACCAATGCAGAAGAATCATATTCCAACATTTAAGTAGGCACTGAGAGCATCATCAATGCAGCGAATTATGTAGTGCTTTTTTAAAAATTTTTGATAAGTTTTGTAAGAAAGGCACATTTTATCAGAAAATCTTGTTAAAATATCTTTAAACCTGAACTTAAAAAATTAAGTGCAGGTTCAACGTTAAAGGATTAGCTTAAATCGCCTTTTGTTATCAGTACATACAGATCATTCAAAAATGTGTTCTTAAAAAAGGGTTTATAAGTGTGAAAATGATGAACTTTTTCAAAAATTATCACACAAAACAGGACCACAAGTTTAAAGTATCATGATGATTTTTTAAGGAAACATTGATCAGTCTGTCTGAATTCACATCTTCCCAAAAACTGTTTACTGGTACCTGAGATATTAGTGAGTGCATGAAATTTTATTCTTCAGCAGCATCAAATGCTTCTATGTTTCTTATCAATTAAGTGAATTAAATCAAGCAAGTATTTATTTTAAGAAACATTTTGGGACTGAAAGGAGTCAAATTCTACCATCGGTTTCAGACTAAAAATACAGTGATTTTGATCTTTGCAAGTGAGTGTTTTTATACCCTTAGACAACCTAGGAAATTAATGTTTATGTTACAGACAGCAGATTATGATCGCTGCAGGAAATCAAACAAGTTTTTCAGCTAGGAAATGTGTTGCATGTGAAGTAGCTGCATTTTTCCATTTTTCTTGTTTTTCCAATCATGTTTTTGCTGTAAGATTTGTGCTTTTTTAGGGTGTCTTTGCAGGGAAATGTTACATCTATAATTTTATTTTTTGGGATGTGCAGCTAACTCAAGCAATGCTTCATCCTGTTTCAGTGTTTGTTGTGTGTCTNTTTTGCCAGNAGCTTGTAAAATGTAAAACATAGGTTAAAGTCTTATAAATAACTTAACCAACTTGGTTCAAAACNTTAATAAACCACTGCTGCTTGCTACTGCCACAACATCACAAACATATTTAGCCAATAAATGTGCTAATGGAAGCAAGAGCGTACTTTGCTTAAGCTAGTTGAAGTAAGAAAAGACACACATCAGTTTGCCGAGTGAACCTACAGGGCTTGATTTTCAACAATTATTGTGATGTTAATGTGATGCAGTATAGAATTTTTGTGACTGGGCCCATTTGTGATGCTGAAACTCATAATTGTGTGTGAAGTTATTAACAGATTTTTAAGCACAATCTTATTTTTTTACAGTTGCTTGGTGATACGTGTACAAGGGGTTGTAGATTTTGCTCTGTAAAAACTGCACGTAAGCCTCCACCGCCTGACCCAGATGAACCGGTCAATACCGCAAAAGCCATTATTGCATGGGGACTCGATTATGTTGTTTTAACATCAGTGGATAGAGATGGTATGCTGTTGTGTTTATCTTTTTATTTGTGGTTGATTTTTCTATTGATTGCTTGTTACCAGTGAACTCAGTGTGGAAATCCATAGGCGCCGGATGCAGGTGTGCATCCAGGCATTTTTTGATTGGGCAATTCTGCGCTGACAGGTGCAAAGACATTCTTCTGAAATGTAGTGAAACGTTTTTGGGTAGATACAGAATGGCAGACTTAAAAATTGCAACGCAGCTTGAATCAGTTCTAAGTTGTACTGCAGAGAGAAGCACCATCTCCGCTGTATATGACTTTTACAAAGATGATCTAAACGAGGAACAGTTGTACAGCAGGATCCAGCAATTTTTGGAAAGCCATGATTTAAACAGTTCTACTTCAAACGCTTCTTTGAAACTGTTTGTGGACAACCGAGCTTNAGCTAATTCATTTCNGAGTTCATTGTGTTTGCTGCGCATTTATCTCTCATTGTTCTTACTACCTGCAAGCTAGAGCGAACCTTTATCAAATAACTGTCAATCACCTGTAAAATTGACATTGGTGTGAGAGCCGCTTTGGAATATTTCAATCGATATTATTTTACGAATGTAAGCACGTTTTGATATCATCTTTTGTGGCGTCATGGATTTTGGATGCCCTTAGAAATTTCAAACTAGGTACTTTTGTGTAGAATCAGACACATTTCTTGGTGTTTGTGTACGGTATGTTTTTACATTTTTGGATGTTCACATAATGTACTTTGTTTTGATTAAAGAGTGACATTATTTTGATTAAGATCTTGCTGATGGTGGCTCTGCTCATTTTGCTGAAACTGTGAAGGTGCTTAAGCGAGATGCTCCAGATCTGCTTGTTGAGTGTTTGACACCCGACTTCCGAGGAGATTTAGATTCAGTCTCTTTGTTAGCTAACTCCGGTCTTGATGTATACGCTCATAACGTGGAATGTGTCAAAGATTTTACATGGTATGTTGCAATCTTTGCAGTTTATCTCCATGAACTGTTACCTGCACTGTTTTATAATTTCGTCTAAATTTCAAGAGATGTTCAGATTTCTGGTACAACACAAGGTGGCATAACTGTATCTTACTGTGATTTTTTAAGCGTTTTTTTAAATTTTTTTAGTTAAATGCAATGAGTTTGTTGTCCAAACCTGAAAAAAAATTTTGCTGATATATGAAACAAAGGTCGTTTTACACTTTTTCAGATGTTTTAGCTTAACATGCTTCAGTTGTTGATCTTACTGTGTTGGCGAAACTGAACAAGAAGAACAAATTTCAGATTTTGATATTTGGAATCGGAAAACTTTGCTGGGTGGATAATGGCAGATTTCACAATTTAAATATTGTGCTAGTTAGGAGACCTGGGTTGAGTGAAAATTTAATTAAAAAATACTGAATTTTTCACGAGCGCATTATATTCATGAATGTTCAATTTTCTTTTTACTTTAACCATGAAATGATTCGAGTAGTTAAGGTATATTTTTTAAAATGATTGGAGAGCTAGCAGTCGCGATTATTTTGTGTTCAGTTAAATCCACTCACAGCGTTGTTTGTGCATGTTTTTTGTACAACGCCACGCGTGATGAGTGAGACTCAAGAGTTGGCTTCTGCTGAGTTCAGATGAGTCTGGTTTGCCTTAAATATATCCACTGCAGCCAAATTGACGCACTGACCCGTCCGGCGAAGCCCTGCAGCTTTCAACGAAAACCTATCTGTAGCAATAAACACTAGTTAGGAAATGCGGTGTGTCATGCTTCTAAATTTGATGGACCAGGTAATGTTTTTGTGAAGTCACTGGCGAAATGGAATAAAATAGTTCATTGTATGCAAATATAACTCCACCATAGTAAGGGTCTTGAACTTAGGAGCATTGTTGTGGCACACCTTTTCCTACTTGTACATATTCTTCATGTTTTTGCACTTGTAGCAACTCATCCGTCGCTATACGTCAAGACTGCAGGCGCATAAGTCCGATAAAGTTTTCTCTCACGACTTAAAAAACAAGTTAAGAAACGACGGATCAAGATGCTGTCAATACAAGACCTTATCTAGTGGCTCTCAACCAGGGTCGGCAAAGCGTTCTCGAGAGTTTCGCAGATATCTTTGAGTTTGACGTTTCCTGTCATGTCGCAAAATTTGTTGTTGTTCTTTGTATGATTATTTCACCCTTAACTGGCGGGATATGGGCGGCCGAACAGTTGGACAAAATAAATAATACATGAGATGATCACTCGTGTAGCTACGTTTTTTTCACATTTTCGATCTTTTCAGAAATTGCGCAAATAGAGCATTCCAAGCTTGAATGATCACTGATGCAGTCACTCAACCAAGGTGTAGGTCGTAGGCATAGATTGGGTTTACCACTTCGAAATTCGTTCTGGCACCCCGAAGCCGGACGTAACATCTGACACAATGGTCTGGAGGGAGCTGACACAAGTGATCAAAACTTTAATTGTTTCGTCATAATTTGATAATTGGGGTACTGGTAGTTCCGAAACTATGGTTCCAAACTGTCAGTGGATCTGATTTAGCAGCTCAAGCTTCTTACAATATAATTTGTTTCAAAATCTTAGAGTAGAGCCAGTTTGTTTTGCACAGACTAATAGTTTGTCATTCAAACAAACAGTGTTGTTCATTGTGTTTGTGTTGAGAAGCAGCTTAATGTAGCTTTTACTAGAACTGTCCCATACGGCAATATCACGCTTAGTTGTTCCATGTGCTTTCACATACCTTTGTGAAGCTGGGTTTTCTACTCTGAAGCTAGTCAAATCACATTGTCGAAATAAATCGGAAAATACAACACGATTTGCCAGACTTGGTTGTGAGTTAAAACAGCAAATAGCTCATTACAAAGAAATGAAATTGCTTGAAACTTTTTGTCTTTAAACTATTCATATGAAAGTTTTTGTTGTGCATGAAAAAGATAGTTATTTGCAGTTTTGCTGTTAGGGATTGTGCTTTATTACCATCTGTTACAGTGGGCGTTGATGCATATCTGACTAGGCCGTGACCAAATGATAGTTTTAATGAATCCAGAAGGCGCTGACAATTGAAAAAGGTTGAACCATTGCCCAAACCGATTTAGCTCACGTGCAGCAGTTGTTTCACACTACGTGCTTATAGTTGGAATGCTGTTTCTGACTGAAGTAGCATGTCAAAAATCAAAGTGCACCAAAACCATGCCATGTCGTATTCATTCCAAACGATCTGTCAAGTGCTTCGAATATTCTGAATTTACGACGTTTTGTCAGTCGGAGTTGATAATCTTGAATCGTTTCTCCTGTTAAAATTTATTGAACTTTTGAAGGCTTGTCCGGGATCCTCGCGCCACTTACGACCAATCTTTGGCTGTACTGAAGCACGCAAAGCAAATCAATCCTGCTATTCTCACAAAATCCTCAATCATGCTTGGGTTTGGCGAAACTGACGAAGAAGTTCTGCAAACCATGCAAGGTCGGCGGAGGCACCGCTACGAAAGTTCCCGCTTGCAATCTGCTCTGAAAGTGTTGTTGTAGAAGTGTTTCCTTGCTGCTGTTGCTATTTTAGAAGGTTGTATTGATATAAAAAGCATTGTAACAAAAGTTCTCGCTTTCTGCCATTCTTGCTTTTCAGATGTTAAGCTTTAATTATGGTTGACGTAGGTGGTCTTAGTTTGTCTACGTGACACTGATTTGTATTTAACTATGCTGGAATACTTATATAATTTCAATGCGAAAGGTATGTGATGTTGTTCAGCAACAACGGTTAGATTACCGACGAATCAATGATTGTTAACAAGAGCATGTGAATTGCCAGTAATATATTTTTTTCGTAATCTTGGCACCACTTGGAGGTGGAATTTAAATATAATGTTTGACAGACTTCGATCCTTGTAGCAGGATGTGTGCGCGACGTGTCCATATCGTAGCTTGGTATTTAGGCCAAGCTGTCGGTTATTCCCGGTTTTTCACTAGTCAAGAGTCACTAATCATTGTATGGTTGCTTCACCACAACATGTATATGTTTGATTGTTGAGAAGCAACGCACGGAATGTGCTTGTGGGATGTGCATAACATGCAGGCATTGTGAAGCGGCATTCGTTGTAAATTTATTTTCATCAATCTGTCACTTTACCCACTTGTCAAAAAGTAATAAATTCGCAGTAGCTGTAAACCGTTCTTGGCAAAATCGCTTCCACCATCGGTGATTTTTCCCACGTTTTCCATTCGTTTCAAAACGTCAGTGCAATGTGTGCAGATCTACGTGATGCAGGAGTCGACTGTGTAACGTTGGGCCAATATATGCAGCCAACGAAACGACACCTGAAGGTAAGGACGGTACAGAGGATGAGTGTGCGTAAGCGATTGATGGAACTAATAGTACTTGAATAGTTTATCAGCATTGTGTGATTTGGCCCACGTTGTTTTTATTGGTAATGGGTGGAAAACGACCGCAGTTATTTCAATTTTACTCAACAACGCGCCCTGTCATCGAGTTTCGAGGAAGTGAAAGTTGTCCTACTGGTTCGAAAAGTGCTTCTCGTTTGTCTTGAATTCAATGCCTGATTCCGTTCCGATTAAGCTCACGTTAATACTGACAGGTTGCTGAATATGTGACACCTGAAAAATTCAAGCACTGGGAAAACGTCGGTACAGACATGGGATTCCTTTACACTGCCAGCGGACCGCTCGTTCGCTCGTCTTATAAAGCAGGAGAATTCTTCATCAAAAACATTCTGACTCAAAGACGAGCGAACACTTGACACGACGTTGTTTACGGACTCGATCTGACATTGACTTGTTTGGCGGCGGCGAAGTGAACGTTGGATGAATCAAGAAGGAACTTTGTCACTTCTAAGCCCTAAAGCAGTTTCCTAACCTGTACACGAAGGTCCTTGCAAATTGGCGGGTTTGGCGTACTGTGTTCTGTGGTTTTGCCGCCACACGTAACAGGTTTTTTGTTTGATGAAGCGGTTACAATCGCTAATCGTAGCCGAGTCGTAGCACTGCGTTCTAAAGTTTTATGGCAAAAAAAGCCGCCCGTTCCGAAATTTTCTGCGCTTGATGCTTATCACCATGTAAGATGTTCCGATGATGTATCAAATGCTATGCTGTCGAGTCTCCTTCCATNTTTCTCCAACAGGAATAAAACTAAAATGCGGCAAACATCCGAACATTGACTGCCCTGAACACTGTGCTGTAAATGGCATTTTCACTGACTTGAGAACAAGTCCGCTGTATCCGGGTAAAGGAAATTTCAGTGACTTGTGATCAACTGCCCCAACAGAAAGTGTTTCAAAGATACTTCGTGTCTGATTGTACTGCCCTGAGTTGCAGCAGTTGGGAATCTGCAAGTCCGCAGAACAGAGCTTGCATGGCAAGTATATTGTGGGTGTGCAGTTTTAAAGTTTATTTTGCATCAAGTAAGTTTATTCGCAAATCGCCGATAGATTTATAGTTTTGATGCCAGATTGGGTGGTGGGCTGAAACGGTTTGTACGAAACGCATTGTGTTCGGCATGACGTTCCCGTTGATCGACTACAACCTTCGAATATACTTGCGTAGTTATATGCGCGCTGTCGACGTATGCTTGGTTGATGTTCGACCTCTTGTGCTGTACGAAGCTCGGCGTTTTTCCTTGCATTGCAGCGAATGCCGTGTTGAAATTTTAGTTTCTTGTTTATTGAACAAGTGTTCTGGTTTGTTTCATCCGTTATGCTGGTCTAGAGAAACTTAACTTGGCTTAAAAAAGCATTCAGGTTTCTGAGAGTTTGGGGGCAGGAAGAATAAGCTTTTGACTTTAAGCACTGGTGCGTCTACTAGATGTGCTTATTTATTTTGTTCGTGGTTTCCGATGGAGTTCAGGTTGTGGCAAGCATCTTCTTTCCATGTGTGTGATGTTTTCGTGAACACATAACATTTGGTTTGGAATAAAATCTACCGTTACTTCCATACGTAGCAAATGCTTGATGTAGCTAAATAACTTGCTTTTTCCTATGTTGACAATATCAACCTTCAGCGACCACTATGATTCGGTCCCAAGCGCATGAAGCGAACCACTCCGTTCAGTCGTTGCTGTAACGGTCGCTTTTTGGAGACGCGAACCCAGAATGCAGGGTTTGTGAGGCTTCGGCAGCACAAACAATAAGAGTCACCTCGCTCGATCAGGTTCACTATTTTTTCCTGCGCTGCACTGCGCGTTTTATAGCTGTATGACTTCCTGTTGGCGATGTGCCGTCACATTACGCACGCCAGGTATACTCGGACGAAGTCCACCGTCTGCAAGCTGCCGGATTGCCGTATGAACAAGTTTATATGATCTCATTCAAAAGCAACGGGATTAATTTACTCGCTGGACCTGGCATTCTTGTCAACTTGACGTAAGCGAAATGTCCTAAATTTTACGCCTTCGTTGTTGGTTAAAAGGATAAAAATGAATAACGAGCAAAACAACGATGACCGCTACAAAGTAGGTTTGTTTTATAGTGCTTTGCAGGGGCGGTATTTTCCGAAATATAAATAATGTGTTAACGCTGATACAATTTTTCCACTTTGTTTCATCAAACATGTGTCTGTATCCCTTTGGTGTGAACATGCAAGTTGGAGCTAACCACCTTCGAATCTTGCGCGCTCTGCCAAACATTGTTTGATTCAGGTTGTTGCAAATGCAGGAAGCAGTTCACCTGTCGGTTGGGTTTATCTCAGTTTTAACCCTGAAGCGCCATAGCTGATTGTCACACAATAATATCTTACTGGGTCATTAACGACCCACATGCTCATTGTTACGGTTTTCGATACATTGTATTCATGGGCGTCGGAAGGATTTTTTCCAGGGGGGGCACGAGGGGATTTTCCTACGGGGTGGGCCAAACTTGGCAAAATTAGTTTTTTCCTCGAAACTAAGAAAAGCTTTTTTTGCTAAAATTTGAAAACCCAAGGGAGGACTTGGCCCCCATGCCCCCTTTCGACGCTCATGATTTATTGTATAACGCCTTCATTCCCACACGCAAGGCGCTAGACTGTAAACATGCATCGCAGTAACAAGGAATGCACAATACATGAAAGAAGGCGAGGATACATACGTGGCGGTAGCAGAGTACCGCGAAAAAAAGTGTCTGCTTCGAGGTAGGAACGTTACACTGAACCAGATGACTACTAGCACTCGCTCGCCACAGCAAGTTGTACAGAGGCCCTGCAACCAAAGTTACAGGCCACGCGCAATCTGTAGATGTACGCCTTCCTGAAATCACACCATAATTATGGTGCACACATGGACCTACAGAAGGAACGAAAAAGTACATTTTCCACTGCGTCCGAACACCGACGAAAAGAAGCTCGCAACTTGTTTACTGCACAATATTGATATCGCGGTTGTCTCTGAACGTCTGTCTCATCTGAAAGCTCAATATCTAATACAACCCCCAAATATTTGTAGTGGAAAACATATTTTACTCTTGGTACACCCAGTGTCAGCAATTGGCCGTGCTTTTTGCGGTCTTAGCCTTAGACGTCATACAAACAGTTTTTGCTGCAGTTTCAAATAATTTTATGCGATTCTGCATAAGCCTGACACACATCTAATATACTTTGCAACTCACGTACACTTGGACAAAGCACACAAATATCATCAGCAAACGTCAAGTGGTTCAATAAGACTTCACCAATATAACACCCAGCTTTAATGTTGTTCAGGCCCGTAGCCATGATTATGAGTAATCATTTTTTCGACAGATATTTCAGATATTTTAGGTGGTTTGAATTTAGCTCATGCTTGAAGTCACACGTTATTTGAAGCTTGACTA
>JGI24159J19872_10014686_pt1 | contig 10112 bp, 4 predicted proteins | sample Ectturendosymbi4_FD_19872 | JGI IMG/M metagenome (IMG submission 19872) | reverse complement strand
CTGCCTCGTTGGTAGCGTTTGGGGAAACCAGCATCTCTGCATGCAACGACAGTCATTCTACGCAAGCAACGTCTACGCTGGGCAACACCCCAAACCTCAACGTTGGGTTCCTACACCAAAAGGAATCCCTACACATATATTAAACTAGGCCAACATAAGTTTAACAACCTAAAAAATAATTAAATTCGAAAATTTGGACCCAAACTTCGTCAGTCGGCCTCAATGCTCCCTTAAAAATCAAACTTCCCCCCTGTGGGACGTACGCTCCCCCAGTTTCCCTCTAAGAAAATTCGACGCTGAGCAAATGCTTGTTTTGTTGCGCACTAAGCGCATGCAGCTGCGCAACCAAGCAGACACACAACCAGTGAAACGCTCCAAGAGATAAAAAGGCTTTGAGATATTATTAAATTGGGAATGTTGCAAGTGCGGGAGAATGAGATTCCACTGCGCAAATGGTCTGGTCCTGCGCAATTGCGCAGCTTAGAGGGAACACTGCGTCCCAGGCTGAGAACTGCTGGTCCAGGGTACAAAGTGTTTTCTTTTTAAAGTTTCTCCAAAAATGGTGTATTAACAAAATGAAGTACATGGCATCTTATGTGCTTCAGTTATAGCTGGCCAGTAATGCAGCAATATATGCTACGGTTTGAAGAAACAATGTTTGTAGAGAATAAGAAAAATAAATTTTCCCTTCGCTGCTTTTGTACATCATAGGTTTGTCTGTAACCACTTCAAGTAAAGTACGGTTATTTTTGTATGTTTTTTTAGTGGGTCTTTGTAATTATGATGTTGGTTTTGAGAAATTTTATTGTTGAAACATCAGTTGAATACATATTTTCTTTAGTTTAGCTGGGACTTTTTCAAATTCTGCAATAGATGTTAAATTGCATGTTGCTTGTGATAGACAGGCCGCACATGTTTTGATGATTTGTGTATATTTTTAAAATCGTAAACCACTCTGTTAGTGGTAGGATCACGCAATTACTTGGCACCCTTATTACTGAAGTTCTCCAGTTCTATCTCCACTCAGACACAATTAAATGGAGAGACCAAAGGCCATGAAATTCGCTTGTCTATTACTTGTCTCTCGTTTTTGATACATCGATGGAATGTAAAAGTCAAACTTCAGTTACACAAAAATTTTAAGGATACACCATCCAAAACTTGCTCCAGCCCAATTTTTGCCCCATAGCACCTTTAGGTTTGTGGGAAACAAAGTCTATATTGCAGGCAAGAGGGTGTCCAACAATGGAATAGCACGTAGGTGTGGCATCAATGAAAAATACTACAGATGTTGGAAGTTGGGTTATGTCTGTGGTGGCCCGTTTGCGTCATGGATTTTTTTATTTATTAAGATTTCAAACAAATTTGTCAGTGTTTTTTATTATATAAATATAACGAACATTTCTACATGGGGGAAACGGGCCGCTATATATGTCTCACAAGGTGATCTTCTTCCCAGTATTGAGGACTGGTTCCTGCGAAAATGGTAATCAGTGATTTTGAGCACAGCGTTGCTGTTTCGGAATCTGATACAGTCTAATCACTTGGCTGAACTCCACTTCTGTAGCTCCTTTCCGATACTGTTTCCCATTCGCGTCGACTTCGGCTTTTCAGAAATTCACACGTTACGAGAATCGCAACAACGGTAGTGCCCAAACTTGTCGTAATTTTGAAAAATCTTGATTTCACTTTGATGACCAAAATACCTAATCCCTAGTATCATTTCATCTTTGGATTTAAACGCAACGGATTCTTCTTTTTTCGTAAAAAAAATTAAGAGTGGAAAAAATTTTAAGGCAACTATGCATCGTCTGTTGAAGTGTGTCCCTTATGGATTGACATAATCATAAGTTATTTGTAGCAATTTTTCCAATGACAGCCATCGAGATACAAGTTTAGCACACATTCCTGGTTTGCGAAGGATATATAATGTGTCCGCTTTTTTGAAATCTGGATTGTTTTGCAATTATATGCATATTTCAAGTGTGCGATTTTACTATTAACATCGTTTCCTATATAGTTGAAAAAGTGTGCACCAGTGCCTCCGTAGTATCTCCATCTTTTCGGATGATACCAAAATCCACATGCTTGCAGTTAAGAGAGTGAAATTTTCCAGTTTCTCTGAGAAGTAAACAGTTCAAGGTGTTTGTCAAACTCGTATTTGACAATAATGAATGCTTGGTTCATTGTAGCTATTGGAGCTGTTGAAGTATAGAACAAGATATAATAAAGTGTTGAGAGGGTGTTCAGGTTGCCTTTTGTGTTTTTTGCCCGTTGAGGACCGCGAAAGCCCAAAAGGTTTAGCTTTTGAGGAGTGTTGCCTCCAAGAAAATTGTTTTCTTGCTCACTAAGCGCATGCAATTGTGCAACCATACAGACACACAAAAACAGTGAAGCGTTCCCAGCGTTAAAACGGCTATGTGACATACATATACGGTATTAAATTTAAAATGTTGGAAGTGCGCGAGAATGAGATAGCACTGCGCAAATTGCCTGGTGGTGCTGCGCAGTTGCGCACCTTAGAGGGAACACTGCTTTTGAGGCAATTCCGCTTAAGTCACCGATCGATTGCACTGGAGTCAATGAAGACATCATAAGATTCGTACATTATGACAAAAAAAACAGGTACCTTTGCATTTGGAATTTTTTCATGCGTCATATTGCCAGACAAAATTTCAAGTGCAAAGATACCCTTTTTTGTTTATCGGAAGTGCATTCAAACGCATCGTATGGTGTCTTCATCGATCTCTAGCGCGAAAATGCTTGAAAGTCACCACAGTGGCTCTCGCGGTCCTTACACAGGGTTAAATTCACTGATAATAAAGGGTCAATCTGCCTGATAATAATCCTTTATTGCGAAACGTCATGATTCTACCCTTTTTGATCCATGATGTAAAAACGTTTTCAAGGTAGAAGTTATGGTTTCTGCTTTTGCACCATACTTTTAACAAAAAACTTTTCCTAAAACACGCAATTAACGCTAATTTCCACCGTCGTGTTTGTGTATTTTGTATTGAATAAAATTTTGCTGAGTTAAGTCTATACTGAGACTGCAAGTCACATCCAAGACACCTGGTACAGGAACAAATGTGCGAAAGCTGCTTATCTGCGCAAAAAATCCTTTCTGAGAGAATGTTCAACCCAATTTTGTTCTGATCAAATAGGTTTATTTCACCAGAGAGGGATATTATTGAAAATGGTTGATAACATTGTACATTCCTGCACTGGGTTAAATCATCTGAAAAGTTTCTTTTTTAAGTAAAATGGCTAAAATGCTCAGGAATTTTGTCAGCGAGCAAGAGAAAAATCTGTTTCAAATTCTGGGAAACCAATTAACAATTTTGCACCATTTTTCCAAAATATGAAAAAGTCAAATATTTTAAAGCTTCTTAGTTTTATAACTTTCAATTTTTGTGCTTTTCGTAGGCTTTTCGTCATTTTAGAAACTACCTAATGCTCAATTTTTGTATTGTTATTTTTGCAGCCTTTTCAAGAAGTTTGAATCACTGACTCCAGAAAGTGAAACTGATCCACTCAAAATTCGTTTGCCTTTGGAAAACCTTCAAACGTTACCTGAGCTAAAGGTGAGATCAGTGGGCTGTCCTTTAAAATGAGTTACAAAGCCAAAAATGGAAAAAAACGTAACATTATACAAACGACATGCCTGTAGCGGTGAGGATGATAATTCGAAACGCTTATCTTTTTCTACAATCCAGTAGTTTCTGCACAGATTTCTAATTTTTTTTCTACTTTGTCAAAATAACCGGTTTACAGTTTTGCTTCAGGTTTCATAATCAAATCATTTATGTAACACCATTTCGGTACTAACACCAATAACTAAATAAACATCTATTAAAATTCTTGAAACATCGATAATAATGGTAAGAACAATAGTGCATTGTCAACACTTATTATGCAAAAATAACTTCATCGTCATTGATCCAAAGAAATTTTTAAGCGAGCCCACGGTCCTTGTGGGAATCGATAGTAATAGCACTTGAGAGAAATTCGTATTTCTTCAATATTGTTTTATTGATTCTTCAATATTGTTTTATTGATTCTTCAATATTGTTTTATTGATCTTTACCTAACACGAAAAAAGATTAGAAAGCTTGTCTATATAGCTATTCTGTTTGAGAAGGTGACTAAAAAAGTTTCTACCAGTGTTGTTGTCGAGACAGTATGCTTCGAGACCGAAACTTTGCCAAAACGTTGGAGACCGAGTGACGCGACAGGAACGTATTTCAGTTTCGCCAAAATTATTCATAAACTTATTTTAAAAAGTCATTTACACTTCCGAAGTTCATTTACGTCGATATTTATTAATTTTTGTCAGCTTTCCTTCTTTGCCTTTTACTAAGGATCAGACGGGCAGCGAACAGGTTGAATGGTTGGAGTATTTCAGACTCGAGACAAAGGGCTCGAGTCAAGACATGCATCTTTCGAAACCGAGTCTCACAAAATGTGAGCCCCGTCACCGGCCTCTGCTTTTAGAATTTGAAAGCTTTGGAAAGGGGCAAACACGTTGTAAAAGTTCTCCGAAATTACCAGCATGATGAAAATTGTGTCATGTTCTACGTTCTTGTTATTGTTTAAGACTTCTAAATGAAGACTTGTCTTTTATATAAAGAGTTAAATTTTCCCACCTTTTCAACAGTTGATCTTACTGTATTCATCTACGTTGTTGGTGTGACTGTGCTCATCTAAATACGAATTTTCTGACTTACCTACAGTTGACTGCTCTGACTTATCCGCAGTACAGCATTCACTGCGAAAGTGAATACGCATCACTGCCGTACAGTTAACTTTCATATGATGGACATTTGTTGGACAAAATATTCCCTATAGCGAATTTTTAAGCATTTCTACCCTACCGTTCTGTAACGTATGCAGCCAAGGCATGATGCGCTGTAGAAAAATTCAAGAGAAGGCGTGAAACATCAGTTTTTTTCGCTGACTGAAGCAAAAATGCAATAGGATTTCAGCGAGAGTTTTTGTATAGGAGTACATTTACAAATCCCATTGAGCGTTAAGTTTTGTTCATTAAATGATTTTAGTAGCTTTTCTAGCACGCAAGTTCAATATGCCGAGTGACTAACTTTCTTAGCAGAAAATATTACAAGCCTGCTTCACTTGAAGTCCCATTTGTTTTGACAAATTAGTGGAAACTGAAGATTTTAACTTGTTCTAGAATTTTTGTTTCAAGGTCAAAAAGACTGAAAGGTGAAGTAACAGAAGCTCAGGCGTTGCAAATTCAGTTTACTGTCTAATAAAATACTGCAAGCTTAATCGATTGCATCTCTTTCATGTAAGCTGCTGTGCCGGTGCAATACAGATGTGCGATGTCTCAGTGAACATCTGCGCGGGTTTCATGACTACACATAATGGTTTCGCTTAACGTGCATCTGAAAGAAAAGAAAGCTTCCTTAAACTCGCTTTGTACTCCCTTTGGAGTGTCATGAGTGGTCTGCGGACCTCTGTCTCCGCTGACTCTGCGCCGTAAGTTCATGCGGCTGCATTCGCAGTGAATGCTGCGCTGGTGGCGAGTTAATAGCAACACCGCGCGTGAAGCTTTCCCTTGCACCCATCCATTTATAGTTGACACCGAGCACAAGGTTGGACAGGTCGCAAGCAGACCTACCGTTTTTCAAGTCTTGGGTATGACCCGTCTGGCATTCGAAGCCAGCTATCCAGGTTCAGTGGCGCGTTCTTTTCAATTGCTTTATTGGACTTATCTTCTAAAAAAGTATCCTACAATTTTTGGCCGCTGTTCTAATTGCTTAATGCGCTCTTAAACGAAGCTAAGTTGCTTGCTGACTTGCGATCCTGGACTCAGCACAGAAATTAGGTTTGTCAAACAACGTTTGCTGCATTGGCAAAGGAAACATCAGTGATTCTAAATCTGTGCTGTCTCTGGTTTTTGTAACGTTGTAAATTTCTTATGTTAAAAGATGTTACCATGGTCTTGTTGCGTTTTTCAGCAAAACCCCTTCCTGAAACGACTCTGTGCCATTTTCTCAACAGCCACTGATGGAACTTACTCTTTAAGCTTCGATGACTTCGTTGATATGATGAACGTCTTGTCAGATCAAGCACCATTTTCTCTAAAAGCGAATTACGCTTTTCTGCTGTTTGGTACGCATATTCGAATTACGTTTGCTCGGATTTTTGCAGAATTCTGTTCAAAGCAGGATGCTTGACAGCATTGATCAAGCATTCCATGATTCGACTTGTTTCTATCAAACCAAAAACTTCACAAATTCGTGCTCATGACACTTAAATCTTAGTCCCATCTTCCGGTCATAACTGGAGGATTTTTGACAGTAAACTGATATTTTTCACTAAAATGTATTCACTTGTAACAGCGGTCTTCTCTATACTGTAACTTTGTTCTCGAATTATATGGAATTGTAATACTGTTTCACTGGTTGCACTATTCTTTCATGTGTTCATATTTAAGTATTTTTTGTTCGCGTAACTGCTGATATCAGCAGAGATTTCGCCGCCTGCCTTGTTTCAAAAACGTTTTCGGGCAAATCTAAATTTGCGGTCATAAATCGCAGCAGGCTTATTCACCCAAACTTTTTTCGTAAACGAGAGGGAAAATAATAGCACCTCAGAAAAGTGTAAACAACTGATTTAAAAAACGTATGTTTCACTCTTTTCAAAAATATATATATTAGTGGAAATTTGGGTTAAAGTATGGTTTATTTGATCTTTAATGAAAGTACACTTTTCTATGTATAAAGTTATTCATTCTACAGGTGGAATTATCTAATCGTTTTTTATTCTGTTAATCTGCCTTTCAAGAAAATGATCTTCGTAAATCTATTCAAACCCAAAAAGCGTTTTATCAAATCCCTTATAAATAAGCGGGCAGTGGCGCAGCCAGCCCAAAAATTGAGGGGGCAAAATGTTTGGTTTTACGCGAATAACACTATTTTGTTGGAAAAAACGCCTCTCAAAGCACAAAATCACCATATTTTCCAAATCTCTTTGGCCCCCCCTCGCTACGCCTATGTAAGCGGGTGAGGGAAATTTTTTCTTAAAATGGTTTTATGATGGCGAAAGCAGACAGGTACATAGTACATTTTTGACAGTTTGTTAATAGAAGATCAGCCTTTGTCTACATCTGTGACCATTGTGAAAAGCTATGAACAGAATCGTATTATTCCTTTCGTTAACACTGTGCATAAATACACTTTTAATGGTCACAAATATATTCCCATGGCTCACGGATAATGGTAGAAGCCTTTTATCGTTTTTTTTTATCCATGAACGTATCGCATTTGTGGTTTCAATTGTATTTTGAAAGCAAAGCTTTTCATTGCGCTTCATGCTTTCTGCGACCTCGTTTTCACCCACACTTGTGTTTAAAAATCGTTAGCAGCTGTTGACAACCAGCTGTGTGATGGAATCCTTTGCCTAACTTGATCTGGCGTCAAGAACCACTGTTTATGAAACTTTTTGCAAAAATATGTTGAGTCCTTTTCAGTGATCAGGAAGACCGGTCCAGTTCCGATTGCTTGTTTGACGTAACACTGTCACGTCACTGTTTACAGTGTTGCGTCAAACAAGCAATCGGAACTGGAACGGTCTTTCTGATTCCTAATTGTTAGATAAGAGCCATATATCTTTAGATTTCAACGAAAACGGATACGTTGATGCAGAGGACATTAAAAACATTGTGCAATGCATTACAACAAGTCAGGATGGTTTGGGCAGCGACGATTTGACTGACAACCTCATAAAATCGGTAACTATGTTAACTGTACTTTTTGTCTTAGATATTACATTGTTGATACACTATTGCTTGCTACAGTAAAATCAAATTAATTGTGATTCGCTTGGCAAGGTGTTTTTGGTTGCCAATTTTCCTATTGTGCATGTTTGCAGTGTTTTTTAACAAACATTCTAGTATGACTAATTCCATTCGTTTCACCGTCTAAAGCTGTTTTATCCCACGCCGCTAGAAAGAAGACCAAAATAATGGAGTATATATATCATCAACACACTTGAATCGACTGGCAAATTGCTGGGATACAGATACAGTTGACCGCGTTAAATAAATTACGCCCTTCTTTCTAGAAATTGTTTAAAAAGATTTTTACTTGAAGAAAACCGTTGTACTGCCGCAAAAATGTTTTGTAAAGCAGGAACCACGAAAAATGTTCTTGTCCTACCTCAGTGATTACGAACGATTTCCTCCAGGATCTTGGACACTGCGGATTTAGAAGAAATTTACACAAAGCCCTTTTGATACTAAGTCAACTAAACCACTTTCGTAAAATTAGGCAGGCAAAACATTTTGAAATTTGCAACCAAAGCTCAAAATGTACAGTTTTACCCACGTCTCAAGATTTTTTTCGAGGAATCCATTTTTAATCAGAAACTTGCATTGAGATGTTTGTGGCAGAATGGCTCAATAGCCTTCTCACACAAACGCCCTCTTTGGGTCGTATTGATTTGACAGTGAGAGAATTCGACAATTACTTCACAACGACAGCGCAAATATTTGTGAAGAATCGTTGGCACTCCTCGGCTAACACAAACGCTATTCTCTGACAAAATAGCCACAAAAGCAAGCCGTTCCATTACCTGTCAGGCGAGAAAGGTTTTCGCGCATAAACCCCTTATTTTTCGGCCCTGTTTATCGCGCCGCAGCTTTCCGTGCCTGAATCCACGTTCGCGGAATTCAATAGAAACCCGTCAGATTATATTCGACAAAGCCAGATTCTGAGTAAACGTGAGACCTATGCAGTTTAAAATTTATAATTGGCCTACATCTGCTTCGTAGCAGCATAAATATTATTTCTTTGACATCAGTTTACTTTTTTTTGAAAAATCCATTAACGATACATTATCTTATAAAAAATATCTATAAAGACACCAAAAACTATAAAAGCTTGTTCTTGCAAAGAAAAGTTTTGGATGTTTCTCCCCAGTATAGGCAACTGGACTTCCCCAGTTGAGTTTTCTTTGTATTTATAGAGGTGTCCAACCTTTTTGAGTGACGGGCCACAACTGTTTAGCAAATTGCTTCGCAGGTCAAAGTCTCATATCACGGTATGGTGGTGTATTTGCATTGTAGGTTTAACTTCATGTTAGGCATACACATGAACAAAATGGAAAATAACGAAGTCAGTACGACAATAAAATCGCAGAAAGCAATGTTCTCGTTACCCAAGTGACATCATGAGCAATGCGGTGGCAACAAAACAACTTGTTTCAAAATAGACAAATTTTTAGCTGACATTACCGGATACAGCTTTAATACAACACTACCTGCGCTCCAAACGGTTCAGATGTACTTGAAGTGAGCTTTATGTCTGATTCTGTTGTGTAGTCCGCAGGCTGCAACACAGCAGCTGGACGAAAAGTAACAAAACACAGGGCCATTTCTTCGGTAATACTGTACACCAATTTTCTATCAGTGGCTGGTCTATTGTGACGATTGCGACGTGAATAAAAACGTTTTCAATCACTCCATTCAAACAAGAAAATGTTGCTTGGCTTGTGTTTTATACGAGGTATTTGTATGGGTTAATTTATACTATCATAGAATATAATCTCGCGGGCCACTCGGAAGGAATCGCCGGACCTTCTACGTAATTCAGAAGAAAGCAATAACTACGCGTTGCAGTATGCAGAGAAATGTAAAAATCGGTCTTACTTGGGCATCACTGTCCGTTTCTTGCATAATGAATGAATCCGACTATTGTTTTAGATTATGAAAGAAGCCGATCTGGATCAGGATAATCAGCTTGGAAGGTCGGAGTTCGAGCATGTGCTATCGAAATCGCCTGACTTTATGACGTAAGTCTTAGCTTTCAAGTCTTACCATCAGCCAGCGTGAGCAATAGCGTATTAGCATTGCATCTCCCTTGTGAACAAATTCGCTTTTTGAAAAACACCTTTTGTTGTATCTGTACCAATGATTCTTAACCTGGTGTAAATTTATTGAAACATAAATTGCAGCCAATGTAAATTTCCATAAATCATTCTAAACTGTAAAGGCGGCTTCACACAGAATCCGGTTACGGCTTACGATCCGGCTTATGGCCAACGGCAGTCTTCCCACATGCAGCAAGAACACCATCACCGACAATACC
>JGI24159J19872_10014684_pt1 | contig 10112 bp, 6 predicted proteins | sample Ectturendosymbi4_FD_19872 | JGI IMG/M metagenome (IMG submission 19872) | reverse complement strand
GGTAATGACATAACGATGATCAGGGAGCAAATGTGAAGCAACCTTGCATTTGATAAAGTCAAACTCATTGTTACGAAACAAATGAAATAAGAACTTTGCGCCATTTTATACAACTTAAAAGTATGAAGCGCTGCCAAAAGCAATGAACATTTCATTGTTTTCCTGTTGTGTGGTGACAGAAGACCTGTAACTTTATCATGGTCGAAAAAACGCAATCTGTAAAATAACTAGCAACATTTCGGGAGACCGATAAATTTCCTAATAAAAATGTGCTATTTTTGCCAATTTTCTTATAACTGGACTTATTTCAGGTCGCCTAGAAAGCATTAAGATGAAACTCCTTGCCTTTTCGACTTTTATGTTCGTCGCTATTCTCATTCCTCAATATGCCAATGCGCTTTGGGGGTTATGTGACGTCTTGTGCCGAACGGTAAGACTTGATTTATTTCTGGTATTGTATAGCGTATTTGTTCATCAACGTTTTGTTTCAAGGTTGAAACTGTCAAATGGAAATTCGATAACGATTTTCCAAATACCCAACCGTCAAATTACTTTCGCTAGCAATTTACTGTTATACATTCCTGCGCCGAAAGGCAGTGACTTTACAAAAGGTCTTCTTCGCGCTGTTTTATTTTCTATTCTCTGCAAAAACCTTAGTAACTGTGAACTAGACAAACAATCAGCCTCCCAGCAGCAATAAAAAGCTTTAAGCAATAAAAAAGTCTATAGAAGAGCTAACTGTTGTTAAACATGCGTCTGCGTCTTTGTTTTCTACTACTCTAGCTATTAACAAAGGTGGCTTTCAACCAGTCACAATCAAAACCACTGGTGTGTATGGTAAGTCCACAGCCCCTTGTTTGAACGGCCTTGCAAAGAAACTTGTTGATATATCTGGTGGCCCCAAGGAATGACTATAGGCGTACGGGAAGGCAATTTACTGGGGGCGGGGCGGAAAAAATTGCCCTGAAAATAACAATTCGCCCTAAAAATAAACAGTTTGTCCTGAAACTAACTTCTTTAGTTTAATCCGATTGGGGCCTGAAACCTCTTGTAAATCTGTTCTATACAGTTGAATTCGTTTATAACGGCTTCGTCCGTAACGCCAATTCGCCTATATGACTTTCTCTTTTATCAGAATATAGTTGCTTTTGATATACTTCACATCTGACACGATGACGGAATGGTCGTTTTCGGGATCCTAGACTTGTCATGGTAATAATTACGAATGGCCTGCCACAAATCTGGAAAAAAACAAAGAACGTTTTCAACATTTCTGTAGTAGACATTTACATGCATGTTTCAGACTGTCACTTTTCCCGCAGCAGTGATTCCTAGTGAATCAACTGAAAACACCATCACTGACAGCGAAAAAGCTTTAGTTAATATCTGAACAAATTCAGATTGCCCGAATGGGACCTGAAACCTCTGCCGAATCTTCTTTTATAGTTACCTTGCTTGTTAATTGTTTGGACAAAGAATTGATAGCCAGTAAAACACTTTCCACGTACTTTATACAAGTATTGTCATTTGTACCACTGATCCATATTACACAAACCGCCACCCGGGTTGGTCCAAATTACACACTGCATTCACAAAACTAACTTCAAAATTTTCCAACCTCAGCCACTCAGCTAAAAGTTGATGTTAGGATCAATGCTGCAACAGATAACTGAAGAGTTCTAAAAAAAGCACGAAAAATCTGGCATTAAAACTCCAGCTAAACAAAAAAATATATCATCTTAACACCCTGCACCTCGACCCAACGCAAACTCGGAAACGAACAAATGAAGAGTTACCGCATTCTAATAGCAAGCTGTTGACCTACCGACATCCGTTCGTTCGATTTTTACAGAAAACGAGGGCTTGGTCCAGACCAAAGTCATTTTATCCAGTCACGACTTTGGTCCAGATTATACACTACGCTAGCCCAAATTACACGTATCACCCCCAAGTGAATATACACTGAATAATTGTATTGAAAATTTTTTCACCGTTCAGGATTTTTGAGCAAATTGCGCCTGCCCTGAAAAACAGTGTTTTCCCTGAAATTTTTCACTGTATTGAATGTGCATTTTACATTCAGGATTTTTGAGCAACTTGCTCTTGCCCTGAAAAACAAAGTGTGCCCTGAATTCACTGTATTGAATATATATTTTTTATCATTCAGGATTTTTGAGCAACTTGCGCTTGTCTTGAAAAACAGAGTTTGCCCTGAATTCACTGTAGTGAATACATATTTTTCATCATTCAAGATTTTTGTGCAAATTGCACTTGCCCTGAAAAACAGAGTTGCCATGACATTTTTCACTGTATTGCAATATTTCTTATCATTCAGGATTTTGAGCAACTTGCGCTTGCCCTGAAAACAGATTTGGCCCTGAAATTTTTTAAGCCAAGGGGACTGCCACCGCCCCCCCGCTTCGTACGCCTATGGGAATGACAGTGGTTCCACCAGCGCCTGTCCCTGGCAATCGTCAGAGGAATACCCCAGCATATTGGCCTGTGTGAAGATTTGATTTGATTTTGGTTGTGCCCAGCGTACTGACCAATATTACTGCCCCGCACTTACCTTCAACGCATAGCTATTGCTTTCCGAATGTTTGTGCTTCTGTAAGTTTTGTTGTCCTCATGTATAGCCATTGCTTTCCGAATCCTTGTTCCTTCTGTAAGTTTCATTGTCCCCTATGATGTGCAGTGTTATTTTGTGCAACTTTGTGCATTGGTTAACCATCTTTTCAATCGCTCAGCATATGATGAAACTACAGCGTTGTGTTATGTTCCACATCGCTTGAAACCATCTGACGTCTACTGCTGTGAAAAAAGTGGCTGTGTTGTTACGACAGGCAGGAATTACCTTTTGCTTTGACACTTATTGAATACTGCAAAAGTTGCGATTGACACGCAAAGACATTTTTGTCACTACAGTGTGGATCGCGCCGTGGGTTGACACCAAACAAGATTTCTTCAAACATAAACCTTAATTTTTACTAGAACGTAAAAAATTCTTTTTAAGGGTGGTGATTATGGATGAACGAATTGGAAAAATGGAGTCGTTTTTTATACACTCGATTCTCTAATCAAAATGAGGCTTCATAAGTTGTAGTGAAACACTTGGAAAAAGGCAGCTTGCCATCCTTAATGCAAAAAAAACATTTACGAAATTATGCTATCTGCAACCTTCGTCTTTTCTCTCCGTGTTGACCCTATATAAGTGTGAAAAATTTCGTGGTTCTTTTGCAGTTTTCTTTACTCAAATTTGTTTATGATTTTCTCTTCTTCGAAGAAGTGCAAAGACATTTACAGTTGATCATTATCCCCGTGCTAAGTCTTAAAACTCGTGTTTTATGAGAACATCTAACGGAATTTCCCTTTATTTCAACACATAGAGTTCACTTAACGTTTTGTTCATTCACGAAGCAACACTGCATTTGATAGTTATTTTTCGCTTTAGCTGGGTTTTCTTTTACATGTAAATCGCATTAAAAATAGTCGCAGAATTAGTAAGTAGTGTTCCATTAGCTGTTATTTTTCGTTTTCAATGCAAACTTGGGAAAAGGGGTTGTAGTTTGTTCAGCTTGCCCGGAAACACACTTTGCCATCGTAATAATCTGAATTTAACTTTAATCGTAAGGACAGCAAAAACATGAAAATCGTTCTTCACTGACTTTCGCGTTTTTCGATAAAAACACGCAAAACCATAGCGAACTTTTTTTTCTGCATTTGCTGTAAAGCGAAGATCCGCGATTTTCTTCGTTTTTTATAAATTTCCTGTGAGATAAATAATTCGTGGTGTACGGCAGGCAACAGCCTGTCTGTTAAAAATAGTGTCACTCGTTGCAAAGCAGAACTTACTACGGCGGCGAAGACCAAAAATAGATTGCAGCACACCCGTTCAGAACAGAGTGCTGTAAGGATTTCGTAGCTTTCGAGTGCATAGTATTTTCTTTTTTTCTTTACAACGTATTGTGTGTTAACGGCAACGCTCTCTTTAGATCATGTTGAAAACGCTCGTACGTAACAAAAGATATTTTGTTGCTTCAGACTTGTTCGACATATGAGGACTACAAAAGACAAGTCCACCGAGGCTTACACTCCCGAGACATCGAAATAGGCAGCTTGGACCGCCTTCGCAGTGACACCTACTCACAGGCCGACCACGCTCATTCAACCGCCAAAAGCTTCGATGATACTTCCAAAAAACTAGACTCTCATTTGAATTCGGTAAGGAACCTACATGCCAACTACAGGAACGAGATGGATAGCATTAGAAAAGACATGGTCACCTTAAGAGCCGGCCTGGAAAAACTCCGAAAAGACTTGGAGGATCCGACCAAGAAGAACAGTGATCAAACTGCTCATATTGAAACTCTCACCGATCACAATGTACTTCAAGATCATCGACTTAAGAACATTGAAGAAACAAATACTCGGCACTATGAAAAATACCAGAGTATAAACAACGAAAACGATAATCAAGACAAAAGGTTAAAGGACATCCAAAACGTCAATGGACAACACGACTACAAGCTTGACTACCTAAGAAGGGAGGACGCCAAACAGAATTCTCGCATCGCCGCCTTGCAGTCCAAGAACTTAGACCAAGATGTCGCTCTTGACAAGATCCGAGAGACCAATGCCAACCAGGATAAGGAAATCAAGAAACTGGTTGAATACAACGATACCCAAGACAAGAAAATCGCTGAGGTGATGAACAGTCTTAGCAGGGCAAAAGACAGTATCATGGAGCTGGTCAAAAAGCAGATAGCCAACTTCACTGCCACAGTCAGCAGGTGCATTTATGCTGAGAATAAGCTGAAGTGTTTGCTTGAGCCTACTCTAAAAAGCTACACGATCCAGGGATTGAACGCTCCTGGTAAGTACTGATCATCATCACGTAGCGAATGTTTTACTTATAGTTGTCTTGAATCAACTGCATTTTGAAGGTATAGCCGAAGCAATTATGTTTAAAAAATAGATACGATCGATTGCAACGTAGATGTTTAAATATATGGTTTCATGCGTTTCTGTGCTGTGGAACAATTGAACATTACCAGATTCGGTCATTGGTGACAAAAATAATACTGATGAAGGAAACAAGTCTCTCGTTTTGCGCCAAATTTTTTACCACAGCAAAAATGAGTTCAAATTTTGTCACTATCTGGATCACCTCCATTACAAGCACTTAACCGTTCTGCTGCAAACTCATTTTCAGTATCAAAACATTGTGACTGAAAAATGAGGACATTGGCGAAAAAATGTTAACTTCCATCTTTATTTTTTCTTTACAGATACCAGTACCCTACTCCAGCTGCAATAATAAAACTGACAGAAATAATACCAACCCTGATGTTAAGCAAACTGGTTTCCTGCCATCAGCAACCTTTCCTGACCACACCACCGTTTGGTACCACATGCAGTTGCGTAGGCTGAAGGACAGATGAAAGTTGCATGTTTTCGGTGATCTGTGAAATAGTTTGTTCATCATCAGTCAAGTTTTGCTAAATTCAGCGATCGTGTGCGCAAATTTTGACCGGTTGAGGGGTGAATAAAAACACAATGCAGACAAACTTATGCTGTCAATTTCACGACGCTGCTACCGCAATGTAAGGAAAGAATGTTCAAGAATGCGACACGGTCCAGTTTTACATGAGATGAGCGAAGAATTTCACAAAAACTATGTTTTTGAGATAATAGTATATCGAAAAGCTCAACTGGCGTATCAGATAAAAAAATAAAACGTAAAACGGACACTACCAACGTTTCGTTGGTTGACTACGCGGTCAACTTCATCAGGGCAAAAAAACAAGAGTGACAGGCCATTTGCCAACCAAGCGTCGAGCGGAGTGATGCCTTAGGTATAACACGAGTAGCGCGGAATCAGTGAACCTGATGATTTCAGGCCGGGTAGTAATTAAATGAACAAGAAGATTGGCGTGAAGAGATATCACTGAGAAAACTAATCAATACACAACAGATAGACACACAGATGAAAAGGTGAACCAGTAGTGGGACGAGTGAAATTGTGGTAAGGCTATGAAACGAATAAAGTAAAAAACGTCATAATTTGTTTATGAAAAAGCGGTATATATATGGAAACACGTTAGAGGATTTTTAATTTCGAAGGATTCTATAAAACGGCGTTTATGAAAGTCGCATTCAAACTCTAAAAGTTTCGACTGTTGCCAAACCATGGAATGACCTAAGTAAGCGTGGTCCAACTACTTCTGACCTACGGGCCATTTCACAAAAACGCGAAATATCGCGGGCCACCTCCAATAAAATGATGTAGCCTATAAAACAACAGATTCACCACCGTTACAGACGACAAGTGAGTGCATCATTGAAAGTGAGCGGGTCATTGAAACAGTAGCAAATAGCAATTTATTGCAAATCTCTATCAGTGGGATACCTGTGGCCGAGGCTTTTCTATCATTATCGTAAAGTGTTTCGCCTCCCATTTCATTTCTGTTTTTAGATTTGATTGCTTCATCATAAAAAATTTACTCTCACACATTTTGCTGACCCATTTCCAGAAGCTCTCTGCAGTCTGCAACGCTTTTATTATAGCACATTTTTATTAAAAGATATTATGCTTGTTCTAACTAAAATTACATATTGCAGGGATGGGCAAATAGTTTGGTCCGCGGGCCACTTTGAGATGGCCGCGTTTTGCCGATAGATAGACATATTTGTTGGTACTGAGTTCATTGCGCCAGATGAACTCTTCAAGACAACGAACTCCGGGGCACCGAAAAAACACAGAGGTTATCTGGTCAGGTGCCTCAGCGTAGGGTCAGCGGCAGGCCGTACCTTGTAATTTGATCGTAAAATAAATAAATAAAACAAAATGGTGCCCAGGAAAGGTGGTATTAATTCTTCATGTGCAAATGCGCTTTTCCAGCGCAAGCAATTCAGTGAGACAAATGAAACCTTACACGCTTTTCAACAAATTTCAGATTTGAAGATTTTTCCTGAATACTTCCACGGGTCACTGAAAATGCTGTGGCGGGTCACATGCGGCCTGCGGGCCTATAAATGGACCCCACTGACCTAAGTGAAAAACATGTCGCGTTACGCACTCCAGTCGAAGCGTCTGTGTTTAACATTGGCCATATATAGTCTTGTGTCTAGTCTCAAGACACCGTTTGGTTTCCCCAATACAACATTGATGACAATTACGACAAGGAATCGAATAAATGACGCCTTTTTTAATTCTCGCCAACTGAATCTCTGCTTGAATCTAAGATGTCTCCAATTTTTCGAATAGGCTTCGAAACCACTTTGATATTATGCGACCTTTAGCAACGTAGCTTATAAGCTTTTCAGTCAATTCCGGATAGCACGGTAATACAGCTATGCTCCGTGTTTCTTCTTTCTGCGTAGATTCGTCAGGTTTGTTGGGGAAACGTATCATGCGTTCGGGGTAATCAATTTATAATAAGAGATGTCTTGATAGTTGCTATTTCCGCTTGTCTGTCTTTTTTGCCGTTGCAAATGGCATCAGCACGATGTAACAGTGCGTTCGCACTTCACAACAAAGCGTTTGTGTTCAAGTGGATGCTCCATCGAAACTTCCTTCTATGTTCCTCGCATGTGGAAACGATATGTAGACGATACTTATGTTTTGATTGAACAAAGGTGTTTGACAAATTTTTCTGATCATATCAAACATGGGCGTCTGCAGAAATTTTTCCAGGAGGTCAATGTCAACATTTTGCTTATCCTTTTTAGGTTTCTGACGATGCAATGCAAATGGATCTTCACAAAAACTTTACTCTTTCTACTCCACAAAGAAAATGTACCATGTTGCGGCAGCAGTCAAAAATTGCGCTTCGTTGGCAGCAATAGCTAGGTCTAGGTATATTGCAATAATTTAAATTTTACACAATAGCCTATCTGCAGATTTTCGAAGCAGGACACTTTTTTATATTTATTTATTTAACGACAATTTTGCTACAGGAGTTAGCCTGATTATTGCAATCTTGTCGTTGTCACTACGAGCTGATATAAACAAAATACAACAGAAAAGCCAGAATTACACATAAATGATGCATAATGTTACGAGGATGCTGTCAGAATCTATCGCAAGATTTAGGAAACTCATCTACGGTGCAAAAGACAGTTACCGGGATTTGTGTTGGCCAATCGGACAGACCATATAAAAATAGACGTAGCAATTCAACGTTACTCATATATAATCAAAGTGCTCCGCTATTTTAAATACATTTCCTGAATGGACATAAGGAGTGCTCATTTTAAAAGCTGCTAACATGGCATGCCTATCTTTTCGGCACGTTTTTGTCTGACGCAAGGTACCGCTGTTTTTTGCTTCAAAGCCTACGTAAGTCAAGTCTGAAGAAATAGCTTTCACTTTCTGCCCAATCGAAATCTTCTAAACACATGGCTACTTAAAAATAAATTAATTTTGATTAAATAAATAAGCAAATATATACATTTATGTTTACATTTTTCTCAGCATTTTCAAATAGGGTAAATAGAGATAAATCGTTCTTAAACCAAATAAATGCTGGGTAATGGAAGCAATTTATTTTTTTTGTTCTTGTGGTATGCACAAATTAAGCAATAACTGTGCGGACTGTATCAGCCTTTCTATACCCTTTCAACGCACTTAAATATAACAAAACAGTTGGATTGTTCGGCTGTTACAGCCATGTAGCAGTAAGAAAAAGCCTATCGTTGTTTTCCTCTCCATTCTAACGGTTTGTTGAATCGCTCCTCCACTTCAACCTGCGGTCGAGTTGTGTGCTCTACGTGTTTGTCTGTCATGTGTTTTCCTGTATTGAAGTGAAGTGACAGGAAGAGTTCTGCAGTTCAGTTCTGCAGTTGATGACTCTTCACTAACTTCTGATGTGGATTTAGGCATCTCATGAAAGCAATATCGGGAACATGTCTTGTTTCATTTCTATGAAATACAAAAAAAACGGACAATCGCATGTCTACAATGACGGTATAGTGTCCAGTTGTTCTCAGCCGCCGGTCCACGGACCGCTACTGGTACGTGTAGATATTCTGCCGGTCCACGAAGCAACCGACATTTTCCATCAAGTAACTGAAAATGATTAGCGTTCGTGTTGAATTCGGAAAATCCTGGTCAATGACATGTGACTTGCGATTAAATGGACTGGATAGTCCAGTTTCGTTTATACTCGGCTTTTGTACACCTTCCGGAGTGTCACGATTGGTCTGCAGACGCCCGTCTTTGCTTTCTTCCACTGTAGGCCACGAGACTGCTTTCGCAGTGATCGCTGCACTGGTGGTGAGTCAATGGTAGCACGCACATGAAACGTTTTCTTGCATCCACCCATCAATGCCAAGCACGAGAATGCTTGGACAGGCCGCAAGATCACGTCTTCGATGTGAACCAACGGGAAATCGAGCCAAGCCTACCCAGCTTTGTTGGCGCATGCTCAACCAACTGTACCACATAGCTGGTTCGGACTGGATATTGTGACGCAAAATAAAATCCTTCCGCACATTCATAATTATTTTATCTTGAGAAAGTGCAATGAGGGCTATTGGCAGCAAAAATGTTTTTGAAGATTTAGCTTTGGTGACCGCCAAGAAATTTTGAGACTGTTGTGTGAAATTTCTTACCATAAACTTGGTGGCACGCAACTGGAAATAGCAGTGGGTTGCGGAAGATTTAAAATGCAGCCAAGAAAGCAACAGGGGAAGTTTGCACATCTAACAAAAAACAATTTCAGCTTTCAAGAAAGAACAACTCTCACAGACATGAGGAAAACACTAGTATTCAAATTTACAGCAATCTGTAGAAAGAGTATGCGCAGATATGTTGACAGTACCAGGATGAACTGAAAACCGAAAAGAAATTGTCAGGTAATATGTTAAAAAATGTTTGGGACTTGGCTTTACACCAGCTCCATGTAGTGCACATTCGCCGCGGCTCTTATTTATGCTCCAAAATTCTCTTAAATGACGCAATGAAGCCTTCCACATTTACTCGTCATTTTCATTCGCAGCAGGTGTAACGGAATCTAGACCCATATTGAATCTAGAGAACCGCATTTAGCTACGTCCGTACAACGCACGTGAGTTCGATCATAGACGTAACAAGGACGACATTCACGAAA
>JGI24159J19872_10014683_pt1 | contig 10113 bp, 8 predicted proteins | sample Ectturendosymbi4_FD_19872 | JGI IMG/M metagenome (IMG submission 19872) | reverse complement strand
CGCAGAGATAGCTATATCTGTGCGCATTTAGCTATCTCTGAGTGCATTTAGCTATCTCTGAGTGCATTTAGCTATCTCTGCACATATTTAGCTATCTGTGTGCGCATTTAGCTATCTCTATCTCTGCGCAGAGATAGCAGTTTTTGTGCTAAATCTGTCAGATATAATATTTTACGAACGGCGCCCCATGGTTGTGCACGGACTGCGTTGTAAGGACGTAGAACACCATCTGTTTTTTGTATTGATCGCTTCAATCTCTTGTGTGTGATAACCATTAGTTTTGTGTTCTGCGGACTTTTGTGCTTGAATGCCATGGCACGGCACAAAACCGTTTCCGCACTTACTATTGACTAACCTGGAGCCAGCTGAAATGTGCAGCACGGTCCTGTGTTGTTGACCGTCAATCACCAACACACAACTTTCTGCGAACCAGCCAAGAAACAAAGCTTCTGTATTTGAAAAGTGGTGAAATACACATTATTGCTGAAAAAAGGCCTCCAAAAATATGGCCATACTTGCATTTTCTCGTCTTGAAAACGTTACTTCCTGTGTTTTTATAGCACTACTTCCACTGTCTCTAAGCGTGTCAAAAAACGTATGTCAATCGCGCAAAATACTCGAGAAGTGTGTATCTAATTATGAGAACACTGTGAAATCGATCCAAACTGTTGACAGTGTTGCGATTGGAAAGCCCGAGTGGAAAGTGCGCAAAGCTTCACACTGTGGCAGCAAGCAACAATAGAGATCACATGCCATGATCATTCTATTATTGCTTGTTCGCGCCACATATATATGGGTGTTGTTCCTCGCGCACATCCGTTCGTGGTGAATCACACATTCAACGCAACGCCAACGGAGAGGTTGCAACAATAATATACATACGCGTTTGTGGACTACATTAATTTCATTTGCTTACGAGACAACACTAATTATCATCGTCTATTCATATCTACAACAAAAACATAATTTGAAACCACCACCAGATGGTTAGATGTGCTGGAAAACTTGATTGAAAGTAGAATAGACGCAAAAGTGCAGCAGTTCTTCCTGAAAATGGTCTTTGTTCTTACACTTTGTACACAAGGTGTAAACGTTCCGCCCACGTTTCAGTTTAACTCTACTCATATTTGCATTCCCGGAGCTGGTAGAAATAGCATATGCGCAGTCCCTAGTTCTTGTTAATGGCGTGATCATCATAGCGGAAGTTTTTAAGGCTTTCAGTAGCATAACGTCTGTTTTCCAGATAAAAGTTCCTCGTATGTTCAAAATTCATATCACGTCTTTTTTACATTGTCATAATTAAGCCCAACAGTAGTGATTACTCTCCAATGATTTTAACGTTAAATTGTCCTGGGTAACAAACTCTGATTTTATTCACTTTGTGACCCTCGCAGTATAGGTTTGCTTCCATGAAGCAGGAAAAATATATAGATCTTTGCTGATAAAAGGCGACCAATCATAACACTTGAGTGATTAGATTTTCAAGGCAGTAGCCACGTGTCGTGCTCAGCCAACTCTATTTTTTGCAGTTAACCGCTGAGCGGAACCGTACACCTCCTGTAAACGACATGTGTCCTCCATATTATGGATACCTCAATCTGACAAACTGGAATCATATAATGGCAAAGTATGTGTAAGAACGAAATTCGATGCAAACTTCCAGCTATTTGATGCAAACCTCCAGTCTTACATAGTTTTCTGTTTCCAAAAACTGCAGCATTACTCTGCAGACCACGNAAATTACGCATGAAAGNAGAGATCAAGCATACATAAAATTTATAAATCTATTTTTCTGAAAAAAACTTTCATGAAATACACGTACTGAACTAGATGGCTCTAAGTTACATCTCATTCTACCTCCACGCGTGTGCAGTGAAAAGTTTAGTTTGGGCGGGGACGCAAGACCGATTACAGTAGTGGTGGCGACCAAGTGGTGCTGCAGTTTCAATTTGAGTGCAAGAGTTTCTGTGATTATGAGCGTCCGCATAGGGTGAAAATAGGCATTTCCACCCCTGGAAATTTGGAATAAAAACTTTTAAAGCGTTTCTTGAACGTCCATTTGCATTGAAACCTGAAAAGGATCAGCAAAATGTCGATGTTGCCCACTCCCGGAAATAGTTCTGCGGATGCCCATGTGTGTGACTTTAAGTAATCGACCACTTCGATGTTTTCGTTGCTCGAAACTGATCTCATTCGTGTTGAGATCAGTCTGGCAGTGTTCAGGTTAGTGAATTGGTTTACCTCGATTTTCGTCTAAAATGCAATGCATTCGTAAAAATGTTCATCAGTATCATCAAGATCTTAAGGAAAGTGCATGTCATATGTTCTGTCATATTTTTGAATTGCTACTTCTACAGTAACGTGCATATTGGTCAGAAAAAATCAGTGAATTTCGTTATTACATTATCGTCATTACAATAGCCAGGATTATCGTTATTACCAGGGCAACCAATTTTTTGACCTGAAAACTTAAAATTTTGACTTTATTTTGACCTATAAATTTTCTGCGTTTGCAACTGCAAAATAATTCAGCCTGAAGTGTTGAAGTTAACCTAGAAGCATATTTATGCACTCTGCTTCGAAATTTTAAAATATTTGCTTGTGTAACTTTGGGGATGATATATTGATAAGTACATCAATAACTACAGTGGAGTCAAATCTGAGAACATCATAAAGCTGAAACCCTATATGCATAATGGATTGAGCATTTACCAGAGAAAGTACTGTATGACCACATTTCTCGCCTCCCACGCCTATCCCACACAATATTCAATCGTCCAGTAGTGGGCAAAACAACCTTATTACGTCAAAAATCGCAACAAGCCCATTTTAGTATTACAGAATTGCAATTAAACTTGCAAAAGCATGTCACTATCTGTTGTTTCAGTTTTAATAAAATATCGATAAATAGAAAAAAAACTGTGCTGCAAGAAAATTTTGACCTAATGATAAGTTTTGACATTTTTTGACCTAATAACTTGGGATTCCCTCATGGCACGAGCGTGAAATTTGGTTTGTGGACGTTTCATAAATTTTAGAAACGGCAGAAAAATGTTGACTTTATTGACTTTTGGTTGCCCTAGTTATTACATTATCGTTTACAGTAGTCATTACTGGTCAGGAGAATTTGCAATTCTGTGATATTCTCACACCGTCTTTTCAAGAATTTTGTTGTGCTGATGTGGTGCTGCTGTTAGTGACATAAAATCTTGCACCGGAGTGGTACCTTGACTACTCCATACTGAAAACATCAGCAGTATCAAACCATAAACTAAGCCTTTACCAGAGTGTACTGCACATGAGCAGCATTATTGTATGGCTGTTTTTGATAAATGTTCCTAGGCTTCATCGGAAACCAGAGAAAATTACTTCAATCTTGCTGTTACTTCTAATGTTGTTTTCATGGCAAAATGAAAATATGCTTTTGTAAAATTTCTTCACTTCTTTTTATACAAACGTTCTTATTGTTTTAATAAAAATAAAATTGTTATTTGTCATGCGCAGAGCAAACAAAGATTTTTGGATGAACCTGAAACCTGGCTCTGGTAGACCATTCAACAGTCCCTTAACAACGCCCGATGGAGGAAATTTTAAGTGGTCTGCTGAGCGAACATTTGACAAAAGTTGAAGCTTTTGTTGATTCCAGGACGTTATCTGCGGTGTTGCGTTGGCCTAATCGCGTGATTTTAATCTAAAACATACACGAATTCAGTGAAAATCCGAGAATGAGAAGACAGAAAGTGGCTTATTGATTTATTGATGCAGGTTTCTACTGACGAATCGTTTGCAATTGTCAACGTTATCATAACCGTAGAAACACATCGCTAGCAAATGGGAGAGGATGGTTCTCAATACTCTTTTTAAAAAATGTGGATTTTTTAACCGGAATTACGAGTATGCAACCAACTGCAATTTCGAAAGACGACTTCTGAGAATTTAAAACAAGATTCCCGGCAGCTTAATTCAGTTAAATTTTAAGTGTTTTTGTCTATGCACGTCTTCGTAAATAATGTGATTGTGATGTTATCTTGAGTTCATACATTAATGGAGAAGAAATACAAACAAACAATTATATGAGTTCATGCTGCTTGTCACTGGAATGTGTCAACAACATCCAGGTGACTCATGTCAGGATAATTGTTTAGCTTTGGGCACAGGTGTGGAAGTCCGTGGCTCGTTAGCTTTTATTCATCAACTTTCTGAATAAAAGTTTATGGTTCATTTATTGTCTGTTAATTCAGAAACAGGATTGCTATAAATTTAGCGAAGGTTTACCCATGTTTTTTTCACCCCTCAGAACTCACAGGGATGAGTGGCGATTCAGGCACTCTCGGGCTTAGCCCGAGTTTTCGATTACAATTTACGTTGTAGAACGCGAGATTTGTATATTTGTGCCACCCAGATACTTCACTAATTAAGGTTGTTAACTCTAGCTCATTTCACATTGGGTCCTGTCACTGTTCAAAAATTTTCGTTCCATGTCTGGCGTTTCGCGTTCATGTTGCAGGTGACTTGCATAAAAAAATATTGTTCGTAGTGTTGGGTTCGAAATGTCCCCCCGACATCATCGATCTCTAGACTCCAGTATTAATCTGGAATTTGATATCCAAGACAAGAATGATTTCTCTAGAACAGTGGTTCCCAACCAAGGAGGAATTTCCACTTTATGATTAAGTTACCTGTTGATTGCAAATGTTACACTTATTTTTTAAAGTTGACATTGGCTCTTTCAATGAGATACATCACTTTATATTTGTAAGTTATTTAGTAGACTATTACACATTTTTGTTGACAAACTTTAGTGCAAATATTTGACAACAAACAGTTTTTGTCCCACTTATTAATCAAGTTATTGTCGTCGATGAAAACTATTGTTCCTATTGTAGTTAATACTAGCCTACGAACCCGAACAGGGGAGGAATGAAAAGTTCCAAAATGAGCAAAGGGAGGAATGCATCAAAAAAGGTTGGGAACCACTGCTCTAGAAAAAAAACAAGAAGTCTTTCTTTTCAGTGAATGGGAAGATTACTGTGAAATGAAGACGTGGCAATTATGGAATTAAAAATGGCCTTACAAGAGAATGAAACTTGAACAAATTACTAATTAGACTTTATATCCGAAATGTATTGGACATTGTATTGTACATTCAACCACATTGTTTTATATGATTGTTGCTACACTGTATATTTATAGGTCTTGTAGTCAGAGTCACTCTGTACTTTCCAATGTCGGAAATTTCGCATGAAGTCAGAAATCCGGACAGTGCGAAGTACCACATCAGATTCCCCTGAAAAAACTCCTATGGAAAATTACCAGTAAAATAACGAGCTTGTGAAATTTACGACCTAGCTTGCCAAATTTCTGCACTACTCCTAGGCTCAACCAATGAGTGACTGCCAACAATAAAGGGTGTCAGATGGATGAATATCTTTAACTCAGGGGTGGACTGAGCCATCGGACCATGACCGAGGGCCCGGCAATGCAAGGGGGCCCGCCTTGCTGCCAATAAAATTATTGAGTGAAAACGCTGTTGCTCTGCATGGAGTGTTCAGAAACCCAATTTTCTACTTTGTTTCATAGCCTGACTGATTAACGCTAATTCTCTGTCCTGTTACTCGTGTACAGAGCCTTCATACATAGCAATCAGACCGCAATGCAGTCGTCCCGACAAACGCTCTATGACGTAACTTTCGCTCATAGGACTTGGCGCGGTAACGAGATGATTGTATGCGAACAAACTGGATTACCTTGTGTATAAGTCGCACCTGACTTTTTGGGTGAATTTTTGGTACAAAAAATGCGACTTATACTCGAATATATACGGTATATTTTCGTATCTATTATAGTATATATAAAACTGATTTAGTCTACTATACTTTACCAGGTGGCTAAATCTTATTTAATGATGTCTGACTACAAGCATAAAAGTGGTGCTCAAAAGAGAAAAGGAAACAATTTCCAAGGTAAGGAAGACAACACATAAAATTAATACATTTTTTGCTAAGAAAGCTACATTCTCTCAGCAAGTCAAAGACGCAGCTGACTGGCTTACAAGACAAAGCATCAACAGTCGCAGAAGCATCTTCTGAATCTGAAATTACTCCCCATTCTGTTGAACCCCTTGATCTCTCCCAGCCAGATGAGACTGAACTCGATGGGCCACCAGCTAAGGTTTCAAGGCCTGCTTCCGTGACAACCACTACACAGATTACACCTGCAAAAAGTGAGTATTTTCTTAAACCAGATACCAGCCATAATGCCTCTATTTCACAGGAGATGTTCTGGAAATTTCATCCAAACCAGCCTGTAGGTAACATACCATTCAATAGTGCTGGTGTATACAACCGACAAAGCATCGTGAACATTAACAGAAAGTGGGTGACATACAATGAAGAAAACAAGACTTTGCATTGCTGCTTTTATCTGATGTATGCTCCCAAGAAGAGTCAAAATATGCAGATGATCCAGGGCTGTTCTCACTGGAGACACATCACAACAAGACTGTTTGAACATGAAAAGAGCCACTGTCATAAGCATTCCACTGATGCATATTTTCTGAATGCTTTGTGAAAGATCCATTAAGCACATTTTGTTAAAGGAACGGCTCCCCTTAAGAACTCAACAAGTGCTTCAGCATCGCTCTGTTTTAAAGTTTGTAATTGATGTAATATTTTACATTGGTTTTCAAGGCTTGCCTTACCGCAGCAAACATAAAGAAGCTGTTGCAACTGTATTTGATGAAAGTAATCATGACAATCGTGGGAATTTTCTAGAGGCTATAAAGGTTCTTGCAGAATACAGTCCACACCTGCAGGCACATTTGCAGAAGGTGATTTTGCAGACCAAACAAAAAGATCAATCTAAGAAAGGGCGTGGCAAATTTGTAACCTTTTTAAGCAAAACAACTGTGAATAAGATAATAAATATTATTTCAGATATGGTCAAAGACGAAATTGTGAAGGAGGTGAAAGATGCAGGGATGTTTTCAGCACAAATGGACTCAACCCAAGACATCTCTGTCCATGATCAATGTGCCATTGTCCTCAGATATGTTGTTGAGCTAAGGAAAGACTAGTTTGCCTGCTAAATGTGGATAATTCAAGTGGAAAATGCTTGCACACCCTGCTACGAAATTCACTTGCAGAGATAGGCCTGACACTGGAACAGTACATTGGAGATTCATTTGATGGAGCAGCTAATATAAGTGGGGTCTACTCTGGTTTTCAGGCACTTATGAAAGCAGCTCGCCCAAGTCACATCCATACTTGGTGCTATGCACATGTTCTGAATCTGGTAATCAGTGATGCAAGCATTGTGTGTGTCGCAGCAGTTAGTCTTTTTAGTCTGCTTACTGAACTATCTACATTTTTCAATAATTCTAACAAAAGGATGAAGGTCTGGGAAGAGCATACGCAGACAAAACCAGGAAATAAGAACCGCCTAAGACTAGAGCACATTGGTCAAACTAGGTGGTCAAGTAGAGGTAGAGCACTTCGTAAACTTTTTGGCAGCTACACAGATCAGTCATAAGAATTTTATTCAGACTTTCTGATCGTCCTTCAGCAAGTAATTGAAGCACCTGATTTCAAAGGATCAGTTCGCTATGAAGTACAGAAATTCAGTGAAAACTTGCGCAAATTTGAAACCATCCTAATGTCATTTACATTCATCCGAATTTTTGATATTACCACTGTTGACTTCGTCTTGGCTCCTCAACATGAAACGTATTGTGATCCTGAAACAACAACGAAAGAAGACTTCGATTACTGGAGAAAAATAATTGAAGAAAGTAACCTAGAGGTTTGCAGATGAATTTACGACAAGTCAAACGAAGCTGGAAACTAAACAACGACTAAAGACATTAACTCTTTTAGAACATTGTCATGTGTACCTATTTGATATATTGTGAATTTGTACGTTGCGCATTTATTGTAAGTCACACCCAGGAAGACAGTAACCCGCAATAATATAGAAATTATTTGCACTAATATCCTATACGAAAATATTAATAATAATTAATAATATCCTATACGAACTAATATCCTATACGAAAATATATTAATAAAATACTCTTGCTCCGGAGCTCATTGGAAATTTACACTCCGACTCCTGTTTACACTCCGAAAGCTTGAAAGCAGAGTCTATTTTGCCACGGAAGGTAAAATAACTGCTTGAACTATTTTGCCTTTAGCCAATATGGATGAGTATTGCCATGCTTTTATTGCTGGCAAGCAGGTAGTGGTTTCTTGTCTGTGTTGGTCAACTGCAGGTTTTCCCTAAATTTAAACCCTAACTTAATTTGCATTTGTGTATCGTACATCTCTTTTTGCTTCATGAGGCAAAATATGCAATAGGCTACCAAACATGAAACCAAGCAATAGAGTCATAAGTTGTTCTCATGTGAACCAAATCTCGTTTGACTCTTTCAGTCTGATCTGAACTAAGTCTTGTTTAACTTTTTATTTAATTCTTTGTGATTTAGGCACAAGCACAATCAAACAAGAACAAGACAACTACTGCTATCTTTTTACAAATAAAGCCACGTAGGCTACATTGAAAACACTTCATACCACCTTATCACACAATTAATTTATTTCTCTTAGTGTATTTGAACTTGCAAGATGATACTGGGATGTTTAGGGATAGCCTGAGCTGCATTTCTGTTAGCTTGACTGAAACTGCATTGCTGTGGGCGTTGCTGGATTGTAAAGATACATATTACATGCATTGTTGTCTTTTACATTTCACTGAAACTAACAAATTGTGAATATTGCTCGAAACACGACCCAGCAAAGAGGTAAACACTTCCAGTGATTGACGTCCTGTGATACAGCAGTTGAGCATAAGCTATGTACCAGCAGGGCTCCCATTCTGTATTTTCTAATAAACCCAGACTGCTCATGAAAAAAAAACATTTGTCTATCAAAAAAAAAAACAGAAATGCAAAGACACATGAATGAAAATACATGAGGCAAAATGGTTATTAAAATACTGATTTACTTATAGTTCCTTTTTTAAATTTGTGTCTGTGACGTTAAAATTCACATTTGGATCACTTTTCTGTTACTCAAAACATTTTCATATTAACCAATAAAGCTGATAGCACACTCCATTGTTGACATCTCTCAGCTTTCAGGCTTAGGTAGGCTATAAGCCTATAGTAGCCGCTCTGCTGGCTTCTTGACAATGGTTGTTTTGCATTTGCCTTAAGAGTCTTGGTTTTAGCAAGTTTGTTTCTGTTTTAACATGATTAACAACAGTAAAAATAGTTTTTTTGGTGATGCAGTAAAATGTGGCAAACTGCAAATATATGGCCATTAAATCATAAAGTATTGGAAACTCCGAGTTATCTAAGCCATCTTTGATGTTACCCGGATTGTATCAGAAATCAAGGATATTCATTGGCCAAGAACACATGTTTAAACTTTATATAACCTACAGCCGTTTTTTTTTGCTGAGACGTCTTGGTCATTTGCCTCACGTTTTTATTAAAATTAGCAATAACAGCATTCACGAATTTATATTTTCGGACATTATAACCGTACTGACTTGATTTTTTTGTCATTAAAAAAAAGTTTGGTGTACGACAGAAAAATGACCGAAAATAACCTAGCTTCCAGCTGATCTTCAGGCACAAGATTGGCGAAATGTTGGGCCACATATGCCATTGAACTTGGATCTTTTGTGAAATCTTGAGCTGCAAAGGAATCTAAAATTCCTAAGCTTCAAATCCTTACTCCAATGCAAATTGTTTTTTAATTTGCATGAATAGGACAACCAAACAATTTGAACATTCTGTTGCAAACTTCGTTTCATCAATATCCTCAGCTGGCGTCTGGGATAACAACCATTCACACAAATGCAAATCTTTCACACTTGTTTACACTACCATTTGTTATGCGTTCACGTCTGGTGTAATCCGGCCTTTACTTCTAATGTACGCGCAACTGCATAGCTATCTGTACTGGATGTCAAGCACCCTACAGTATTAGGTAATGATATTGATACGGGTGTACTGAAGACGTTTTGTTCCACCGATTTAAGTACTTTTGTCACCTAATGGTCGAATGTGAACACTACAATGACCAGAATACATTTTATGTTCATTTTACT
>JGI24159J19872_10014682_pt1 | contig 10113 bp, 5 predicted proteins | sample Ectturendosymbi4_FD_19872 | JGI IMG/M metagenome (IMG submission 19872) | reverse complement strand
TGAAAGCATATAGAAACACTAGCGCTTTTAAGAATCACAACATTCTTGATATTTTTCGTTTTGTTTTTAAAATTCGCGCAAAAACGCAAAAACTAACTTCGCATTTCGCACACAAACAAACCAAGCGCAGGTTTTAAATTGTCAACTGTTTATGTGCATAACATGTCCGGTAATGTATAAAGACATCTTTCAGAGAACCTTGGGTTGGATTCGAGATGAACGCGTGGACTTTATGCTTTGTAAAACTTAAACGTTTCTCAAAACTTTTAGACGTGGGCAGTTTTCGGGTTTCCCCCCCCCATTGGTCGCGAAACTGATCATTATTAAAAAGAATTTCCTGCACTGCAATTTCAGCGATAACTCAAACGTTCATGGGTTTTAGCATTCGTACCAGATGAGAAAATCGCAAATATTTAGTGCAAATGAATAGAGACCGACAGGCCGTAAATGGACCTGTTGGCAATTGAAAATGGCAAACAACCAAATCATGCATTTGCCTTGAAATGCTTCATTGGGCAAATTAAAAAGTATTTGGAAGCGACATGCTGTGCCTAAGACATATTGAAATGTTTTGTAAAAATTAATTGAAGAATTTATAAATTTTTGCAAAAAAATTAATTGAAGATTCCGTTCTTCTTTTTGTAAAAATTAATTGAAAATTCCATTCGAATAAGGACTGAGGATGTGCAATTTTACGTGAAATCGATTTCCTATTAAAAATTTTCCCATCGATTCCTTGCTTATCCCCATTGTGGAGAGTACTTACAGTGCGTGAAGTATTCATTTGTATTTGTTTATTTATTGTTTGACCATGTATGATTCCTTGTTTAAGTGTGTTTTGAAAACAAACTCAAAAATTATCAACAAAATTTGCAAAAAAGTAGCAAAAAATTTACAGTGTTTAGTATACTCATCTGCAAATATCCCATTGAATGCAAGTATCAATTTAGAACATTAATGAACGTAATCCATCCATATTCTTGCGATGCATTTCGTAGTATTAATCATAGTGATGTACTCATGTTGATATACTCTTATGTCACCAACGTCTTATTTATATGCTCTTTTCAGGTTGTAATACTCTTTTAAGGAATCATTCAATTGAAGATAAGTTTTGAGAAAAAAACGGGACATGTCTTATTTATATATAAACATTTGCTCGTATAAACAAGGTTGATTTAAAGTGAGAGAAGCTCAGTATAAGCGTCGTATCATTCTATTCAATTTGTGAGAAACTAGCCCCCAAGATATATGCAAGTTTGAATTGTCGCAAAAAGATGAAAGCAGAGCCCATTCGGATGATTCCTCGAAAGCATGCAGCAAACTCAGAGCTTTTACTAGCAATTTGTGAGAAGCTCGGGTTTTATTTCGTTTTTGATAGGCTGTTTCAGCTTATGTCTTTCTTGATACCTCTCGCGTTCGTTTATAACCAATAAAGATGAAACAGCTCAACTACGATTGACCGCAGTGATCAATGCGGTTGTTGTGAAGTCATGAGATGTTATAACATCATGTTTGCGTCAGCACTCCACGCAACGCAAAGCAACGCAATTTTAAACAAACATTTTTCATTTTGAGCAGCCGTCTTACCGCGGGATCGATCTCCAAACCCGCTCTTGTAAGGATGACTGTCAAAGCAAGCTCTCGCAGATGATTGCTTGCATGAGGCTCAATGTAGTAAGCCACGTTCAGTGGCGATGGCAGATTGCGTAAAGCCAATCCCATCAGCAAAGAAGCTGTAATTTGCAAAGACAGCTATTGATGATTTAGAGCAAAACACGTGACTATTATTTTGAGAGCTTTATTTCATTGCCGACAATTGAAGACAAAGTGAAAAGTAAATCAGGTATTCTAATTAAGGCGCTGGTATGAATAGCTCTTGGAGGTCACACACCAGAAAGTTGCTCTTCTGGGATTTTGGTTGCGTTAAAAAATACGTTGCTCTTCTGGGATTTTGGTTGCGTTAAAAATTACGTAACGTTTGCCTGTTTGAGAGTTTATGCTTTTTGCTCAAAAATCTGTGGAAAGTTCCTTCTTCACGAAAGGCAAAAAATTCACTTTCGTACTGGGTAAGTGTGGCAGCGGTACTGGTACATGAAATAGGAGAATAACTGCTTGTGGTTTATGTTTTGCGAATGGATGACCAAGCTGTCTTTGAAGAAGCTTTACACCTTTAGAAAAACTAATAAATGTACATTAGGAGTGCTTGTCTTTGCAAGGAAAAAGTTTCTCGCGAGCACACACAAAAGAATGATAAACTGTTTCGCCACCAACAGAAACTATTTTGAAGAAAGACCAGTCATCAACGCAAAAGCATAAACCAAAATTACCCAAGAGAGGAGGTATTGGAGGAAAGCCTTTTGGCATCGGTACTTTGACTATAAGGCCTTCTGCAGCAAAACATAGAATGATGGTGATGACGAGGCCGAAGTTACTCTCGTAGGGCTTCATCTTTTCTGGGTCAAGTGCCCATAAGGCACCGAACACCAAGCCAAGCACCAACACTAGAAATAGAGAAAAGATGCTTACGAGAAAAGTAAGGTCCTTGTCCCTGATCCGCTGAGCGCAAAAAGTGAAATCAATGCTCCAGGTGTTGCGAATAACTAAATGTTTCACGTTGTAACTACGAGTCATGAAAATTTCGCAAATGTGAGACGGATTTTTCTGTGGAACTGCAAAGATGCTTTTAAGACAAAAAATCATCTCAATTTATTCGGTTAGCATTACTTTGGTTAGCGATCTAATCTTCAAAAGTGCAATTTTACTCTACAAATTGATGCACAATATAACATCTAATATTATTACGTTTTGAAATGGACGTAAGTTTTGAAATATTACATGATCGTATGCGGAATGTTAATGTAAAAACAAATGATTTTGATCAAAGGAACGTAGCCTTTTATTATGTTATTTTTCATGGACATTTAGTGCAAAACTTCACAATGATTTTTACAACTCAAAAAGGAATTATTTTGCAAGCTGCCAAAGCCTTGCATCCGAAATAAACGGATGTAGACACTGGAAACACACCAACGAACTTATTTGTCAGCGAAGCACAGCTGCATTTAACCTACACCGAGAAGCAGTTTGACTAGTTTGAAATCAACCAGTGAAACTTACTCCACGTAAACCACTTCGCTACCCATCCTCTGGGTGGCCAAAATTTGTCCCACCATTTCTTTTGTTCTGTGTTTTGCTCTTGAAGATGTTGTTCCGAACCGGAAGTACTCGCGTGGGAGATTGATGGGGGGGTTGACGAACAACTTTGAAGTTCAGATGAGGACTCATGATGCCCACTTTCGCTGGTGATATCAATGCCGGAATCAACTCTTAGCAAAGTTGATGTTGAAGATTTCTTGACCATTTCTGAAAAAAGTTATGTAGACACAAGGTACTCTCAGCTCTTTGAAAACAAAATACTGTCTGAAAAGAGTTATGGAAAAATTAACGTTGCTCTTGAGCTTTACAAAACGCCTGCTAGTATCTGATACAATCAAATTGAAAAAAACCGAAAGTTTTGCAAATCAGTTCTGTCGGCATTTTTTAGTACACAGTAGGTTTGCTTTTGAATTTTTCAAATAGTCGAACCTCCTTTATCCAGACTACTTTGTTTCCTCAAATAATGTCGGTTTAGCGAGGTATCCGAATAATCGGAATCGAAAGTGTAAAGAGTGAATTTTTTCCAGAGCAAATGTCAACAATCTAAAGAAAGGTGACGGTCAACAATCTAAACAAAGATCTAAACAAAGGTGACGAATACATTAGAACGTGCCTAAGCGGACGCTCAAAGGGGAACAGAAGAAAACTGTAGATTTAGACGAACTGTCAGTTTAAGCAAATATGTTGACTGAATGTGGAAGATGACTAAATGAAGCTCTCATATTTTTGGTTTATTAGCAGATCCGATCGATATATGTAAGCTAGTATGCATTCAGAATGAGATTAAACGCGTGAAAGAACTGCACAGTACAAGCGACCTAACTGCGTGCTGCAATTTCTGTCACTGTTAGATTTGTGCATAGAAAATTGTCTTTCATACTTTCATTGTGATTTAATAAACAGCTGAATAGCAGTTGGCGTAATCCGGTTCAGTTGATTTTGTTATAAACTCGACATATCCGTTCCTTAATTTCCGAGTCGGAGTCGGGAAGCGAGGTTTCCGGATTAAAGAGGTGAAATGCATTGGGAGAAATCCGTTCCTACAAGTTTTGTGTGGGATAACGGGGATTCCGGTTTTTCGGAGTCAGGATAAACCAGATCTGACTGCTGTTGTGATTTTGAGAACGTTGTTCTTTGCCTAAGAGGTTGATTAACAACGTTAACATGAAATGATGAACAGGCATATAATTGTACGTTGCTAATGCATTTTTGGCGAATAATTTTACTTGCAAAAACATTTTTTTGAACACTTTCATTGTTGAATATTGTCTGAATAGTGTTTTGATTCCTCACAAATGTGAGAAATTTTTTGATAATTGCGTAAAAACATGTTCTGCTGTTCATTGTTCTGTCTAATAAAATACGTTTAAAACAAATTGATAAATTAAGGTAACGCAATGTACCTCAAACTTATTTTCGCAAAGCAATTCTATAAAATGCAGGAAACCTCCAATCTCCTATAAAGTTCCAGAAAGTTGTTGGAACGTGAGATCGCAGAGATAAGCAAGGAACTTCCTCCGAAACTAAGTCCTCAGTTGCCTTTCTATGATTCTACAGAAAAACACTGAAAGACAACAGGTTGTCATAATGTAGCAACATAAAAAACATTTCTAATTTTTCAAGCATGTTGTTACTTCAAACGTACGAAACGTGTCAACAGCGGATTGCTCAGACTAAGGCAACGGAGAAGAAGATAATAATTTCATATTTTATTCATGTCTTTCGTCATATTACCGAATTTAGATATAATCCATTCATACCAAGGTCTGTCTCATCAAAGACATAACGAAAAGTATTAAACTCTTAAATAACTTCAAGCCGCTTGTTTGCTTTGATTGAAAATGGCAATACCGTCCTCTGCCTTAGCGATGCTGTTTAGCGGCATATTGATTTTCGTTACATACACTTTACCATTTGTGAGTGAAGTGTGGAAAAAATTTGAAAATGTACCGTTACAAAAAAAACAAATACTGCAAAGAGTAATGAGGACACTACAGATAGGAAGCACTTTCTTACATCAGATATATCGTTTGAAAAAAATGCGTCTTATTTTTATAGAAACAGTTTGCACAGGCTGCAGTATGAAATGCCTAGTCAAAATACTGCTGGAACACCACTATAATGCTAATGATTGAACCATTTATCTCACAATTTAATCTAAAAAGGTTCCGTAACATATATGTCTTTAGTTTAGAGGTGAAAAAGATTTGCCGATAGGGCAATGTATTGAAAATTCTAGTTATTTTTGATCATTTCCCACATTTGTATAATAAAAGCTAAATCATTTATCCAGAAAAAACGGTCAATATCATTTGTCAATCATGCCAGTGACGTTTTCTGATTTCACGCGTGTACTGTAAATTAATTGCACATTCGCAAGTCTTTTCAAAAATTAAAGTCAAACATTCGAAGTCGNTTGGCAGATATNCCAGACAAATGATAATAAAGGCATTCATATTACTTTGATTGTCCAGTGCAGTTCCTACCGCAATCAAGAGTTCCATCGAATTTTAACCGCTTTGTATCAAGAAAATTATAGAAATTATTTAGTTGCTTCTGTGCAGGCCGCATTTTAATATTCATAATTTGTTTACAGGCGTATGTTTTCACTGGTTAGTTTGATCTCTTGTTGCAATAACTTATTAAAATAAATTGATCAAAAATAAGTCACAAATTTTTCATCTGATGATACTCCAAAATAGTGGTAATTATTGTAATTTTGTAAATGCAAGAACCACCCAAATTGCAGTAGAATAGCGATTGCTTTCATTGAAAGTGCACACGCACGTTCTCCCATAGATAAAACTAGAAACACCTGGATTAGGAGTCTTCAAACTTTAGCCTTGCGTAAATTTTGCAGTGCAACCAATTGTTTCGAAGGTGTACCTTTTTGCTGACATCATCTGGTGAGGAAATGCTGCTCACAAAACTCACAACCAACGTGCTCGCCGGTTTAAAAAACTTTCCTGCATTTCGATTTCTCAAGAATAATTTTGTTACCTATGATCGAGACACGACAGATTAGGACATTCGTAAAACTTTAGGTGAAGCTGAATGAAGGTAATTTTCCGAGTTACTACAGTTCAATTTCGTAATTCAAACGTAATGGATTGATTTAGACAAAAAATATTTCATTCTCTATCACTCAATTCTCTTCCAACCTTATTTGTTATTGGGCAACCTTATTGGGCAATTAAAACCAGAATATTCAAACAATTTGTAACAAATATTTCTCAGCTGGAACACACATCAAGTTTATCTCACTATTGCCCATCACCTAACAAGAATTGTTTGAAAAATCTAGACCATTTTATGTTCACAATGCTATGATGCGAACTTTCCTGCATCTGAAGTTTCCGACCATATACCGGTCAGTTTAAGTATCACGGTCTTGCCACGCGTGTGGCCACAACAGCAATATACTTGTCAATCAGACATCGTGCAACTTCGCGCTTGCCTTTGTGACGTTTGCTTGTTCTAGATCTGAGTGGTGTGTTCAGGACAGCGGCGCCATGCAGCTGACTGTCGGAAGAACGAGTTCGATGGTAACGCCTATAGACAAAGTTTACGCAAGAGTTTCAATGAATCCTCGGCCGTGGGGCTTGGTTCGATCTTGGAAACTTACCAGAAAAGTTGATGAGGTGCGTAGTCACAGCTTGGTTGTTTTTTTAAACTCTATGCCGTGAACTTGCGATGTTTGCTTCGCACCTTCCAAGTAACCTATCCAAACAGATGTTGAAAAAGTGCATTTTTCTCTTCCATGCAGAGCTACATGCGTTAAGCTCCGCCTGGTCATTTGGTTTCTAACAGAAAGTTTCAAAAGAAAGGATTTCGACAAGACAACCCGCTCTTTATCTCAGTGAGTCTCAGCCGCATAAACCGAAAATGTCTTTTTGTTTTTGTCGCAAGTTTTAAAAGACTGTCTTCAGGTAAAGTCAAATGCAAGCAGTGATGTCTTTCGAATTCTTTGTTTTTTGTTAATGTTTTCGTTGGTTAGTCCAACGAGCATGCATAATCGAAATGCGTTCACTTCGTGCGAACGCGACAACAAAGACATCAGTACAGAACCGTCAAAGTGTAGCAATGTACAATTGACATACAAGTACAGTACAACAATAAAACAGTTTATTCAAAGACAATCGCAATTATTTTTCGTCAATCCAAGAATGTAAATCTTGGCAAGCTGTTAAATGCAGAATATTGCTTAGGTCATCGTGTGATTTTTAACGCATGACCACTGGACCACACCATGATTCATGGTCCATGAGTGACGTCACCAGTTGTATTTCAGCAGCGTGTTCATCTCAGGAAGGTTTACTGCAGTGTAGACAAGAAATAAGAAAGACGCCATTACCACTTCTTTCGCTACAAGTAAAAGTGTCGCTCAACATATAACATGCCGATTGTTGCTTTTCAAGTATCGAGAACAATTATATTGTCGACTGCAGTTGCGAAGTTGAAACGTTCACCATGTCGGAGAAGCTCCTATTGAAAGCTTGTTTGCTGTGATAGCTTCACATTTTCCAGAGTACATTTGTATAGAGGAAAACATTGATTGGAGTTTTCTGTTGTCCACGTTGGCTATGGCATAATTTTGACAAAAGGCAAGAATTTCACTGATCGGCGACAACATGTACCTTCCATGTTGCACACATTTTGCTCATACAGACTTTATGTAGAAATGATTCTAAATTAAAAATACACAAAACAAAAGTGCAAGTGTGAGAAAATTCAGATGTGAAGAAGTATGGATTTACTACTTTAAATTCCACCCCGTTTGGAACAAGTTCCGTTTTTCTAAATCTGTTAAGTCTTGTTATTTACCCGACATGCACCTCTATTATTTTATTATTAAACACATAAAAGGAGAGCACGTGGATTTGCTTGCAGTGTGAAGGTGAATATTCAGAACATATCTTAGATCCGTGTTTCCCATTTCGAATGCTGGACATCAAATTTGGTTGTAAAGCGGTTTCAACCTTTGCAAGGTCCAGTAACAAGCAGCTTCATGACATGCAGTTTTGGACTACCTTGCCTTGGTAAGCTTGAAACGTCCGACATTTGACATTTTGTTCGTTTTCGCCCCAATTTGACGAAATCCTGTTTCTGAAAGTCAATGCAAAGCAAGAATGAGTTTGTTCATATCACTCAGTTTCCGTAACAAACATGGCTGAACGGCATGCAAAACAGTTTTTAGTAAAAGTTGGATCTTTTGTTCCCAAAAAGTTATGAAGTCCCTTTACACAAATTTGGAATATGTTCCAACGGCTCCTTTGAAAAAAACTTCTTTTTGAATCAAGCAATTTTGACAAAAAATTGCAAAGACAACTTTCACTAGATCTGTTGTGTACGTTTTCAAGCAGTATAACAAGTTCATTGAATTACGAGGATTCAAAAGTTTGCAAGTTTTAAAACCGAAAAACGCCAATTTCTGTTACATACTTGTGAGCGATCTTCTCAGGATTTTACAAAGCTGTTTCGAGGCAACGTTCAGTGTCTGCTGGACTCGCTCTTTTGCTAATGGAAAGTCAAACCTAATCAACGTTAATGTTCTTTTATGTGCCTGTGGAAATCTTTAGCACTGAGTTTTATTTTTAAAGCTCAAGGGTAATTTCAAACGGGTTACTCTCAACAAACCTCTATTGTACTTTCAGTGTTTATATAAAATGCCTTGATACCGGTTTCGTACACAATAACTTCAGATTGCTGCGATAACCACTCGTGAACTTTGTGCAGGCAAGATCGTTTTATAAAAACCACCGAACAAAACGCTTCCTGTTCGTATGATCGGCTCCTGATCGGACAAGGATGATTCAGTGCAAGTTCACGTGTTTCTTCTCGGTACGTTTACTTTGAGTGGAAACCACGGCAATGAGCCGTGTGAATGAGTGGCTTGTCGAATAACCTACTGTACTTCCTCTGTTGAATGAGTTAGAGGAAGAAAAGAAAACCTCTCAAATCGAGATCTGTGCGAAAAAACTTTCTTTAGAATAATTTCAACCCGCTACTTCATCATCATAAATCACCTCCTGAACATACATGGCTTCGCATAATATGTCAGAAAAACATTTATTGTGTCAGTAGTCCAAACCATACTTTCATGCTTACCGACCAATGCCTTTGTACGATTAGCAACTCGTTTGGACAGAGCGCTAGGGGAGAAATGCGAATTCATTGATGCTCTCAATAAACGCCTCAAAATTCATCCCTCGTTGCACATATGTCGGCGTGCTGTGACTGATTCTGGTTAACAAGAAAACACATCAGGTTTAAATCTACAGTGAAGTGCTGGCTTGTCTTTTGTGATGAATTTGGAAAACCGTCCATATGATTGTCGTTGCTGTCTGGTGCAGAATTGATTTTGCTTTCTGCTCAGTATTTGACATTATAGTGAATATTGATTTCTTTTCGTTTTTTCGTTCCAATTGTTATCATTTCTGATGAATATTTGATGATTTTCGGCCCACTGCTTGATAGAAAAGATCATTTGCGGTTTTCTTTATTATCTTATTTTGTCATGACGCAGGTTTTCCGAAAGAAGAATTCTGCTGACAGAAAACCCAAGCACTCGAATCCTCTACAGCAACATTTTTTCTGGAAAGTAATTAAATGTGAATTGCTTTCAGATTTACAAAATGCATCTGCCAACTTCATTGGTGATTTTGATTGTTGTTTAAAGCCAACAGGTTACCATTTCCGTTTGCGGAACAAGAGAACAGTATAAATTGTTTTCTTTTCTTAAACAACAGCTTGAAATGCACTATACACATGATAAAATACACATGGTCACTTAAAATTAATTATCAAAAGTAGATTTGTGAAAAACGTCTGGCTCAAGTGACTTCTTTTTCTGTGTCTTCACAAGTGTAGACTAGGATTTTAATTTGACTTTCGCCTCTCACAGAGAGTCACATGTCTAAGCGACAAGGTTCTTTAGATTGCAATTGAACCACA
>JGI24159J19872_10014681_pt1 | contig 10114 bp, 4 predicted proteins | sample Ectturendosymbi4_FD_19872 | JGI IMG/M metagenome (IMG submission 19872) | reverse complement strand
AAGCTGCTCTGTGACCCAAGGATCTTCGTACCCCTTGATGTTCAATCTCGTACCCCTTGGGGGTACGAGTACCCCCGGTTGGGAACGCCTGACGTAGACAATCAGGAAGCAGCGTGTATTTACGAACGTACAATGAAGTTGTTTCTCGTGGTAGCTGGAACAACAGCAGGTGTTGGCTTTATGCTGTCAGGATTATCATGCTAGTCTGTTAGAAGGCACTCCCACGGTGACCTATACACAAGTCGCACAGTAATTAGCCGCTGAAAGCACATTCCACTCTGTGTAACTGAATGTGTCAAATAAACCTTTTTGCACTCCTAAACCTTTATTGCATTTGAATCGTTCCGCTAATTTCCTGAGGCTATACTCCGCAAAACATGGATGTGCCTAAATTGTATGAAAAACAATTTCTCGGTTTCACTTTCTGTCATTAGTATTTGATGGCATCTAAAACATAAATGAGGACACTGAGCTTGTGGTACTACCCCTGAATCAGGCCCTCAGAATATTGACTTTGGCCAAGTGGGAGGTTATAACATTTTTGGTACAGTTGGTTGATAAGGTACAACCAAAACTGGTGTAGTTTGGGTTCAATTACCGGTCGGGTCATATCGCAGACTTGAAAAACAGTGCTTGTGGACTGTCCAGCCCAGGCCCGTAGCCAAGTTTTAAGGTTTGGGGGAGGGCAAAATGCATTTTAGAAGGGCAAGATTTTTGTGTTTATTATATGTTTAGAATACATTTTTGTGGTCACAACAAAATTTGGGGGGCAACCCCACCGGTGACTACAAGCCTGGGTCGCGGTGCAAAAAATGTTGAAAACCATTAGTCTATAGGACTAATTTTCAGGTGTTCGCACAGACCAAAGCAACGTCAGAGCAAAAAGGAGCGCGAGCGCGAGTAACACCGAAGTGAAACATGATCTACGACAATGCAACGCTGCATTGTCGTGATTGCAGCTATAGTGTGTTGAAAATATGCCGAACAGCACCGGGCTGCACAATGGACGAATATCACTGCAGCGTTTTTTCAGTCAGAAAATATTTTTAAAGATTTCAAACTCTTTGTAATGCGTCGATTTGTTGCTAGCGCCTGATTCACATTTTCCTAATCATGGATTTGAAGTTATATTATCAGAATGTTATCGTTGTAAACTGTAGGTGGAGTCCGCGGATACATGCAACATGATCAAAACTTGTAAGCAATACCAGCTGAAATAGTTTTTCAGAGCCGGCACTAGCTCGTTTTCAGTGGCACGGCCAAACTCAGTAGAAATCGTGCGTCTATGAAACCGTTGGTCCCATAGCAAGCGGTTGTTTTGCGTCTCGGTGCTCCCTAGAAAAAGATGACCTTTTTTAACCATTCATGGAAGCGATCACCTGTAAGTTCTTTCTGCCACAGCGCAGTTTCGGAACAAAGTCGTAAATCTAACCTGAACTGAAAACTTTAATACAATCGTAAACTAAACATTTACTGCACAAAAAGCTACCCATTTCCTTGAAGTTACAAGAAATTAGAGGAGACATTGCTCTCCGCAATTCTAAATCTCGAATTCTGCAAACCATTGCCTGCAATGCACACATTATGCACTTGCTGTTCTCACTCTTCGCCATTGAGTCAAAAGACAATTACAACAACGTGCCTATCAGTAAGGTCAAGCAATGCTACGAGCAAAAAAAATTCTCAAACCTTTCCAAAAAATCAACCCAACTGTCTCAGTGTGTCCTTTCTAACAAAAACATAATTTTCAGCAATTTTGTCCAAATCAAGTCTATCAACTCGTTCTTAGTGAATATGTGAAATCGTCGAATCATTTAATCGTTGTTGAGTCATGGTTGTACAACGAACGATACCGTCCCCTAACTTCTGGTTCCCTCGTCGAAACTTGTGTAGCTTAATTGTTACTATAGTAATCATCTTGCGGTATATAAAAAAACAGCTACTATTCTACGATTTAGAAATAGACTAATTGTTATACTGGTGGCAAACAAAAAAATTAGCCTGTGTATTTTCATCTTCCCGCGCCCGGATGTGATGTATAACTTATCCCCTCTAGTATGCCCTGGTTGTACGCAGATAAGTTTTACGCGCTTTGGTGCTGAAAATGACCTCTGTGATGTGGCATTCACGGCAGTAAAAACAAAAGTAGACCCAAAACTTTCCAGACACCGGAAAATACAATACTCTCACTTCATAGACTGACAGTTTCGACAAAATTTTTATAGCACCGTGAATAGTGAAATTAGTAGCCAACTTTTTAATTTATACTCAGTGGCGTACCTGACGGTGTTCAGAGGGGCGAATCGACCCCCTGGCAAGTTTAAACAAAACAAAACGGCCACAACTTGGCTCATACAGCAGAATTGCCTATAACGTCACATCAAGAGAAACAGAGAAAAAGGGTCGTTGTAGGCGAACTGACGTTGTAGGCAAAATCATTATAGGCGAACTCTACTTCCGTTTTTAGAATATTTTAGGTTTTCATTAGGATAATGTTTGCTTTTTTTGAAGTATTTTCCGGTGATTTAGGGTTTTAGTATAGCAATCCACATCCGGTTCACCATCATTTCTCAAATTATTTTTTGATTGTTAGGTAGTGGGCCCCTTTCATCTAAATTCCCGACCTGGATCAAACCTTTAGTTAAGCCACTCTTTATCCTTTGAATATAATCAAACCCTGCAGCACATTCGGGCCGGTTGCGACGGAGAGCGTTCGGGGGGGGCACTACCCACCCAATTTTTTNCCNCACAAACTCTTTGACGCATTTCTATGCACAGCGTGATCGTAATCATCGAGTTCTAAACTCGTGCTACTAGTCTCTAGGCCTATATCCCTTGGTGCAACATTATTGGTATCATCACAGCGACATCCTGAGTATATTTTAGATCTCAACCGAACAACGGCTTTTAGCCAGCTGGTTTCCACCAAACCCATGGCCAGGTTTTATGGTTTGAGGGAGAAAAAATACACATTTAAGGGGCAAAATCTTTCATTTTATTATATGTCTTAAAAATAATACTTTGTGGGTACAAAATTTGTGGGGGGCAGAAAAAAAAAATTTAGGGGGCATTGACCCCGAATGCTCCCCCTTGGCTACGGGCCTGGTCCAGCCTCGTGCTCAGCGTTGATGGGTGGGAACAGTTCATGCGCGGTGCTGCCATTGACTTGCCACCAGTGCAGCATTCGCTGCGAAAGTAACCCCGTGGCCCACGGCGCGAGCAAGCGGAAACGGGCGCTGCAGACTATTCATGACACTCCGAAAAGGGCAAAAAAGCGAGTACAGTATATTTCTTGTAATGATGCGCAAAGGAAGGTTCTTTTCTATCAAACGATTTTTTCATATCGCTGATCATCGCAATTTGGCCTCCTAAAATATTGCGAACGTATCAACATTGGCAGATAAACTGCAAACTAACTGGGTGATGACAAGTAGAAAAGAACTCATTCAAGTAAACAGCTTATAATGAGACATGAATGCAATTGCCTTCCGCATTTTGACATGTTGACGAAGTTGTTGTGGCCAGGACAAGGATTAGTCTGCAGAGAATTTGCCATTATGATGTCATAACCGCCCTAGGCCTCCTTTTTCGCAGAATTGTAATAAATGCTGGCGTTCAGCCCCAGAGAGCATTTTTGTTAGTTACATTTGAGTTCATATCTTTATGTCTGCCCGCATCAGATGATCATATGTCTCTGTTTGACAGAGTCTCTAACGTTACCCGGTATCCCAGTATGTTACTCGCCCGTGCCCGGAAATCGTACCTGGGCAAAATGCGTCCCCTGGGACAAAATGGCCTTCCCTACCTGCCTTGTCCGATTTGCAGAAGGAAAAATTCAGTGGAGACAGACAGCAATGAAGCTTATGATGATCCGAAAATGTGGATGTGCGCTGCAGGCGGTGTTTTGATTTTTCGTTATGCACAGTTCAGATGATCGTTGTCCTGTACTTTCCCTGAACACGGCCGCACGTTTCCTCTTATGACCAGTTTTTGCGAAACGTCCCGGTTTGTTTTTGCATCACGTGCATATCTGTCTTTGCATTGAGACGCACGCTTTTAACCAAAGTGGCGTCGTGGTGCTTTAGTGCTTCTGCCAAAATAAATTGCGAACTTGCTTGAACTTCGAAATGTGGACACCTCGTACACATACTAAAATAGCTCACAACTGGTTTTAACCAGTTTTATCCGCACAAATATATTACGCAAGAAAGTAGGACAATGAATATTAAGAAAACAAGAAAAGACCGATGCTTGGGAAAACCATTTAATTTTTTGCGGTCAGCTGTATAGCAAGAAAAACCGTTGGTTTTACGTCAGTCACTTTTATTGTGTGGCAACAATCGCTTCAATCGCCAAACATGGTACTTTTTATTACAAACGCAAAGGTTGGTCAAACGTTTGACACGGAAGTAGTCAAATTGTTTACTACTTTAGTTCACAATGGAACGTCTTTCCCAAAAACCACAAAATGTTAGTAGCAACCCCTGTTCATCGACATGTAGTGATTGGAAATGAACAGTAATTTTGTACGTCATTTACTTATACACCTAGCAGAATTTTGCTCTCCAGAAAATCATTCAAACTGAATCGAGTTACGTAAAAAGCTTTGCTGTCTGCCTTCCTCTGCCATCGCTTTGGGGAGGATGAAACCGCCATGCAATGGATGCGTCTTTTTCCTCACAGTCACGGGCGTCGGAAGGATTTTTTTCCAGGGCGGGAGGCAATAACGTATTTTTAGAGGTTGGCCAAAGCATTTTTTCCAGTGGGAGTCAGAAGTGGTGAAATTTCATTTCGCCAACGCGAAATTAGGGGTAAAGCAATTTTCTACTAAAACAGTTAATAGGAACTATCAAATTTCAAAATCCAGGGTGGGGCCATGAATCCCCGAACCCCTTTCCGACGCCCATACTTACAGTTTTTTGAGACAGGTCCTCTAAAAGATGCGAACCTGGTGTCCGTCGTCATACAGTGTAACGCCCAAGTTTCATCCTTGGTGAGGAAAAAGAAATGGCGAACAAAACTTGTGTTCCTCACATCTTTCCTTTATATTTACCTGTGTCAGATACCACCAGGGAGATTCATAGAAAATATAGGCGTTTGGCTCCGATAACAAAGTACAATATAACATCTAAACTGTGCTTGTTGGGAACTTACAACCATAAGCGTTGACAACAATCTTCTCGGTTAATCGTAACATACTTTATAGCAACAAGGAAGACCACATGCTCCTTTGCTTTGGGAACCATACAAAAACGTTTGGTCCTTGTGAAATGTCGTGATTTCAATACTGAGCGAGATGTGCTTTTTACGATTTATTTTCAAGTGCGTCATCCAATACGTCCATTCCATTTCAGAAAAATCTATTGAAAGATTCTTCGCTTTATGGCTTTTAATAGCATTCAAATTCTTCCCATTTGTCGAAGAATCAAACTCCTAAACATGCCACTCCTTTAAGTGGGCACTATAAACCATCTTTACTGCAACTTACAATTTTCGCTCTCGGCACTTACCGACAGTTTGCCACGCAAACAAACCTTCATCTCGATTGAGTGATTCTTGGTTTGATGAAACATTGAAATCCACGATAGAGGCTTATAGTCTGCATGCAAATGAAATCCAAGTAGCCTTCACGCTTCAAAATCGTAAACAGCTTAATTTCTGCCATACTGCTCGTCAGGGCCGCAACCATTGATTTGTTCGGGGGGGGACGTAGCTTGTTGTTGTATCATTTTTCGGGGGGAAAATGATTGTAAATTGTTGTTGTACCTAACAACTAAACATGTTTTTCAAAATTGTGGGGTTGGGGGGCAATTGCCCGGTTGTCCTTCCTGGTTGTGGGCCTGCTGCTCTCCATCTAAAAACTTTCTCAAACGGTGTAGAGTGCTACGAAATCTAATGTACTAAGAGAAAACAGCTTAAAACCATCTGTACCTGACTACATTTCTTGACAGTTCAAAGCCGATGTACCACATACCATGCTAATCTACCACATCTTATCATCGCGTTACTTCCGTTATCAACTTCCGGTCAACTTCCGTTATCAACTTCCGGTCAGTGGCATCGGATCAAAAACTCTTCATTACTTTATTCCTGAAAAGTTTAAGACCTAGGTCAGTTATGCAAATCTTCTAATAAAACAACAACAAAGAAATAGTGAAGTGAAACAATAGAGCTTTGTGAATCATCTAAGAATGCCAGCGATATGGACCTAAGTGTTTTCTTTTACGAGTATATCATAAGTTACTCAGGGGCAGGGACGCAACCAGCTCTTCATTTCGGGGGGGGTGGCAATTTTCATGAAATTTCATTCGATGACGTCATCTTGCTGATTAAACCGTGGTACAACTTTTTCGCAAACTGTCACATATAATAACAATGTACTTTTGCCCGCAGACACGAAGTCCATAGCATGCAAACACACACATTCTGCACAACGCTGGTTAATAAAAAACAGCGTTTTACAACAGCGTTGGAGGCTGAATCACCAGTGTCAAGCAAAATTTCTGACTTCACGCCATATGCGCATGCACAGAGCAACATTCTACACATAAAATACGCTGAGAAAACTGATGATTAGGGCATAGGGGTTGGTGTTTAGGTAAGTGTGCCGGGTTACGGTTTATGTTACAGTTAGAAAAAGAAATATAATCGAAGTCTAAGATTAAGTCCAATATTTTTCACTGGTTTTACTTATTCCGTAGTGTAGCTTGTTGTGGGTATCTGACATCTAACCAAAAAGTTTTAATTTACACAACACACATCAAATAGTAATCGCCAAACTGTATTCCTTTACTCTGAGAAACAAAATAGCTGCCAAAAAGTAATAGGTCAGAAATTTCGCTTGACACTGGGCTACAAAAACTTTCTTAACAGAAGGTTTTGAAACGGCGTTGGAGGCCGAGCATCAGGTTTACAGNCGCNTTCTTTAAACACTATTTGTTCACTTCGTACAACACTCCTAAANAATCTGACTGTGTCAAAGCAGGCAACCATACGTTATTAGACCTTCTGCATCTTTCGAGAAACAAGTACATATTTTTTCTTAATAATGCCNCAATTGTAGGAATGTCACTGGTACATTGAACCTGATGAGTCATNACGACTAACACTCGCTCTCCAGGGCAGGTTGTATAGAGCTCTGCATCCAAAATTATAGNTCACACGCAATTTTTGCATGCATGACTTTCTGAAATTCCACCATATTTGTTATGCATACATGGGCGTANAAAAGGAACAAAAATGTACATTTTTAACTGCATTTGAACATCGGGAAAAAGAGGCTTGCAGCTTGTTTGTTGCACAATATTGATATTGCAGTTGTCTCTGAATGTCTTTGTCATCTGAGAGCTCAGTATTCAGTACAGCTCCCAGAGATTTGTAGTGGTTAACAGATTTTAGATTTTTACCACCCATCTGTCTGTAATGGTGTGGCTGTGCTTTTCGTGCTCTTAGCCGCAGTTGAAAATATTTCCATGCGATTCTGCATAAGCCTGACACACAGATAAAAGTTCTCTTCGCAGCATTTCCGAAAATGAGAACTTTTCAATTTTAATCAAGATGCAGAACGAACGATCAGGACGGAGTAAAATTAATATCCTCATCATAGGTGGCCGAGCCGGGGGGCCGCATGGGCCTAGGCCCCCCACTTTATATACATTTTTCACTTTCGAATTTTGTCTAAATAAGTTTGAGTAACACAATTTCAATTAGTGTTGGGTCCATTGTTAAAGTAAATCGTTTAATGAACAAAATGTTGCAAAATTTTGTCAGTATGATTTGTAACATATTATTTGTAATTTGGCAGTGAATTTGGCAGGATTTCATAATGTTTGGCAGAATACACCGGGCCCAGTCTGTCACCCTGCTATGGCTTGCTTACTGCATTGGTGTTGTTGAACAGTGTTGCCAGATGGTGTAATACAGCACAATTTTTACAAAAATGGCGTAATTTTACATGCTTGTGTACATGGGCGTCCGAAGGACTTTCCAGGGGGGCACTAGTGGATTTTTCCAAAAGTTGTTCTAGTGGGAGCCAGAAGCCGTGAAATTTGTTTGTTACTACTCGAAACTAAGGAAACAGCTTTTTTTGCTGAAATTTTCAAATTCCTGCCCCTCTTCCGACACCCATGCTTGTGTGTAGGAAGAAGTTCGTGCCACACTTTCAAATAATTGGTGTAATTCGAAGCGTTTTAACGCCATTCTGAAAAGTGAAATTTTGCTGAATCTTATACACAAAATGAAATATTTCACAGATCAATTTCAATTGTGTTTTTGTTTTTGCATTGGCAACACTAAACAGTCATATTTCTTTCTGCATTAGCAACACAATTGGCATCCTTACAGCAGACCACTCGCTAGTCAATGCATATTGCATACGCTTTGTCTTGTTTTTGCATTCCGGTATCTAATGCAGTTGCAGAATGAGCATTCAGTCATGTTACTTCTGTATTCAAGATGTGGAAAAGTTGTGACTTTGAATGTGTTTAAGATAGGTATCAATGCTGTGTCATTTTTGCCTGTTTTTAAGCTGTGTTCTTGGTGTTTTTAACAGCCCAGTGGAGACTCTGGTACACGGGCTCCTCGGGCTTAGCCCGAGTCTTCGATTACAAGTTATTTCGGAGAACGCGAGGTTGCTTGCTTTGTGTATTTGTGCCACCACCCACGGTCCCACTTCAGGAAGTTGTTAACTCGGCCTCTTTTTTTTGGACCTTGTCAGTTGTCACTGTTCATATATTTGCGTTCCATGTCTGGCCTTTCGCGTTCATGCTGCAGGTGACCTGAATAAAACAATATCGTTCGTTGTAGGCGTTCTCTCGACTGCGTTCGCTCGCGCTTTACTCGGGCGCATCCATCAGAGTCCAAGCTGCGCTAAGCGATTCAGTATTTTTAAAAAAATAATTCATATCGGAATTAATGTTTTTTGAAGCAATGGATTTGTATAGAACATTGGATTTGAAGTCCAATCCAAGAAACGGTTCCCATTTCGAGATGAATTTCAAACGAACGATAAATTGTCCAGCAACTCGGGCTAATATGAATGAGCCTAGTAAGCAGAAGACTGACCAGCGCTATCATTGCTCTGTGATGTACGTTACTCAACAATGGAGAGGTTATCATGATAACTTTTCATTTATCATTACGTAACTAACGTCTCAGAGCAACGATAATGCCAGCCAGAATGAAAGCAAATGGAAATTTCAGTGACACAAGCATGGTTTTATTTAGTCAGATTGAAGGCTGGTTTATCGTATATGAGCTCGAGTGACGCTGTTCACCTGGGTCGCCCTTGTAACAGCCTATTTTAATTTCAGGTGATTCACCGATACGTTTTCATAGTGGTTTTATTTTGTCTAAAATGGTGTAATTTAGACCAACATATGGTGTATAGATAATGACGTAATATTTCAATGATTGTGAGGTCACAGTTGCCAATTCAAACCAAAAAATTTTTCTATATTTTTTGACGTGCACTTGTGCCCCCGCCCTCTTTAAAAATGTTCCGCCACAAATGATCCTCATACAAACACCTGGTTCCGTACTCAACTAGTGTAGTCATGGCTATAGTGTGACAGATGTATAGGCTACTACAGTAGTAAACCTGCCTAATTTTCGTCTTGTTTAACAAATTCGTTCTAGCTCTATTCTTCTGGCATATTTTTGAATTTCTATCACAAATGAAGATCCCAAACTTGGGAACAGCCTATGTCAAGGGTAAGGCGATCTTTGAATGCTACCATTTCTGACAAAACGGGTCAGGTGTCTTGTGTCTTTGGCGCATAACGGATCAGGTGTGTTTGAGGCAAAACGGCTTTTTCTGGCATCCATGAATTGTGTGAAACGTTTTAGAAGCACGTTTAAGGCTCTGAGCTTTCAGGGCTTGCACTGGTTGCAAAAGTTAGGGTCTTGTAAAGCGTCATTTGGAACCAAAGTGGTCTAGTAGGTAGGTGCGTTCAACACTTGACTAGCACTCATATGACACTTTAATAAACCTTTTCCCAAGCCGTGGTACTGGGATCAACCTAGAAAGACACTAAAAGGTGGAACAGTCCTCATGCTAAATTTAGGTAAAAACTATCAGGTTTGGAACCGAAAATGCAGCTAAACAACATTTTTT
>JGI24159J19872_10014680_pt1 | contig 10115 bp, 3 predicted proteins | sample Ectturendosymbi4_FD_19872 | JGI IMG/M metagenome (IMG submission 19872) | reverse complement strand
GCCAGCAGCGAGAGGCAATTCACAAACCATTGCAAGCGAAGGATGCAAAAAAAATTAACAAATAAGTACTGCAAGTCTACAACTAGCACCAAATGTCCACGTCAACGCCAACGGGCTGCTGCTCTTGTATTAAAAGCGTTTCTTTGATTAATAATTTACGGTGGTTAAAAGCAGAAGCCAAGATTTCGGGATTTTTAAAGTCCAAGAAATGATCCGGATGTGAGTATAAATGTCTTAAACCTACTTTCATCAATTTCTTCAACTGGCGTCTAAGACAATAACCTTACACATCGTCCACTCAAATGCAAATCTTTCAATTGTTTATTTAACTGTTTGTTATTTGTTAACGTAACTGTTTGTTGTACGCGCAACCGCACGGTTTTGGCTGAAACGTGCACAATTGCCGGGTTGACTGTCCCGGGTCGCAAACAACCCACAGTATTTGATATTGACACTGGTATGAAGGTGTGAAATCGATTGAACACGTTTTTTTCATCCACTTTGAGTGCTTTTCTCACGTGATGATCGCATGCGAACACTATAACAACCGGAAGATATATACAGTATGTATTATTAGATGTACAGTAGCTATTGTCTAATCCAGTGGTTCTCAACCTTTTCGCTAAAGGGGTCAAATCCAGACTTACGACTTTGTTAGAGGGCCACACTAAAGAAATTTTGACAAATGTCAATTGGCACGGTTTGATTTATAGCAGAACGAAGTCTTTTACACAATATATTACAGGTTTTATTGAAAGACTGCTGAGGGCTGCACGAAGGGTGCTGAGGGCTGCATGCGGCCCTTAAAACAGTGGTTGAGAACCACTGGTCTAATCTAATCTAAATCTTCAAAAAATCCAGGTTTAACGGCATTTTTAATAAGTAAACCTAGACACCCAGGTAGATTTGAGAAAACCCAGATCTGGGTGGCAAAAACAGCAATGGAAGCCCTGGAAAATACGCCTGATTTCAAGCGATTGCTTTACAGATGTAACCATCTTCGTTCAACCTCACACCCGATACTCACTTCACAAGTGCAACGCTAGACATTCTTCGCATCACAACCAGTCGAAAAGTCTCCACGAAGCAAAACGATTAGACAATCAGCAAAATCTTTGCAAAATTTGACAAAAAATCTTTTGAAATTACAGTACTGTAGTTGGTTTGGGATACGTGACGAGTGATCGCCCCGTTTCACCGTTCGCTGCCGTCATGGACGTGGCCTACTTTACCCGGTAACCAGGCCCGTAATAGGGGAGGCACAGGGGGGCTTGGCACCCTCTGGAAAAATGTGTTTGACATAGTTTAAAAAATTTGGGTCGCTCTCAAAAAACTCTTCGCCGCCCGGTACCGGCAACACTGAACTTTCAAGAAACACGATGAAAAGAACCAATACCAATTTCCAACGCACCAAACACACTGTACGTTGCTGGTTTGCGTTTTTGGAACTTATAAGGCTTTTGCATTTTTTGCAAATGATGCCACAGAGAGAAGTAAACCGCAGCATGCTGTAACTTATATCACAATATATTAAGAAACAACATTATTTCAAAAAGTAACTGGAATTATTTGAAAAAGTTAACATCATAAAACGTTGGAACAAACGGGTTTGCATAGGGTTATGTAGCGTTTTGTCACGAATCTTTCTTACGTTGTGTTAACAAGGCTGCATCCACCATTGCTCCCAATATTTTGTTTGTTTATGTAGTAATTTTTTCGTTTTCAGTTGATACTGCATTTGTGCAAAACTATTGACATATGAACTGAAGACCCAGTTTATCAAACCTTCAAACTGCTTGGACTTATATTTTTGTACAGTGCAGATGTTGATTCGAAAGCCAACGTATCTTTCGTGATCATATGCTGGCATCACCTACATAAACATCCACTGGTCAGAACTGTAGGTCAAATAGCAAATAAAAAAGTGCAGCATGACATGCCTGAGAAATGCAATATTGTGTAGAAGAACAAACTGTAATGAACGCTCCGATATCCTGAAAAATTAATATAAAGCTGGGAAACCAACTATGAGAGCGGCAAGGCGATGTTAATCTCGTACGCCATTGATTACCAATCGCCGAAAGCCTTGACATAATCAACAAGCTAATAGAAAATTCTAGAATCACCTGTTTGCGTTCAGGGCGACGTGGAGCAAAAATAATTGATCTATGCGCAAGAATAAAGCGAGTTTAATTAAACTTGGCCAGCAGGGAGCACGGACGTCAGCTTAATGAAAACCCATGACCAACGATGGCAATTAAATAAGAAACTAATGAAGCGTCTTGCCTCACCCTGCTTCACAATATTTAGCGACGGTGCCCGGGAGTGAATTTTAGTCTTTTGGGACTCGCTGCAAATGAAAGAAATCTACCCTGCTTTGCCGGAATATAATTACGGTGCGAGCGCGGCTGCTGGGTTGTAATGAGCTGTGTGCTCTGCAAAAAGATCACTAGCAGCATAGGCTATGCTCAACATTAGGACTGGGCAACCCTGAAAGTTTCACGACAACAAAAGTGCGTGTTTTATTCGGCGAACCTTCACAAATCAGGATTAAGTATTTTTGCCGATTCCAGCCAATCAGAACGTGGTTGTAGTTTTCCAATCCTTGAACATCACTCTAGCAGGGGCGGATCCAGCCAGTACGTTTAGGGGAGCGATTGATATTTGGCAGTGAAGTGTTATTGCGGGTTGACTACTGTAAGAAAGCTGAAGTGTATTTCACAACACTCCTATGACAAAACAATGGAATGCTGTTTCCCGAATTGTTCAAAATCATGGTGAAAAAAATTACTTCTGTAGGTTTTAGGGGAGGCGATCGCCCCAATCGCCCTCAGTGGGCTGGATCCGCCTCTGCACCCTAGAGTCCAGTTTTGAAAGAAATAGCTGAAGTCTCTTTTACCGACAAATCGAGCTTTTGAAGGGTGTTGTTTCACTTCAGCATGCATGCATGCCTTGCTTTTAAACGTAATTCTTGCCACATATAGGACATGCACGCGCACACACACACACACAGGCCTTCACTCAATCTTTCTCAAAGTTTCTTCTATGTGTCTTCAGTGACAACGCATCAGTACGCACCTACTTTTATTCATGAGACAATTGCTTTCAAACGGGGGTAGGGCGTACAGAAACAAATATGTGGCCATTTGAACGCTGAAAAGGGTGCCACAAGGTTTGCTACTGATATTTTCATCACAGTAACGCCACTAACGGACATTAAAATGTCGGTACATGTATCCTTACGGGGTCGCTGTTGATCACGAAATGGCTACTAGGTGGGGCCCTTGCGCTATCAATGGCGAAACATCGTCATAAAGAAATATCGCAATCGCGATCCACGGAGCGAATTGGACTCAAAAGCATAAAAAGCTGCAAATCTGAGGGAACTTAAACTGCAGTAAAAATTGCTTATCGCTCAGCTATCTTCATATAGGCACACTTCGCGCTTTTTCAAACGATTTTCATTACAATCCAGGAAATTAAAGCGACGCCCTTTGTACGTTTCCACATTTAGTTAGTTTTGGACCGCATGTGGTCCACGTGGACCAAGTTGAGAATCACTGGTCTAAATGGACAGGAACTAAAGAATATTCACAGTTTGCAGAGAAGGAACAGATCGTCACTGAAGTAGTAAGCACTTCGACTAAAACGTTTTTGTACAACAACGTGCCGCCATTGCATTGGGGCGCACGACAAAATAGTTTTTCTATAGAATGCATTCAAGGCAGCGCCGGATTTACGGAGGACAAGGGGCCCGGGCCCAGGGTCCCCCCACCATGTTCATATGTTTGCCCATATGTCCAACATGTGCGTGCCACTTCATCCTTTTTATCGAGGAAAGTTTGTTTATCTGTAGGGCAGACGGCAGTGTTTCACCTAAATATTATTTGATATTGTGACGAAACAAATACTTTTTGGCTTCCTGAAAGTCGGTCAGGTATCTGAATGTAGTGAATGCAAGGCCAAGCCACGTAGAACGCATAGCTTACGTCTCTACTCGTTTCTGGTAGATTTTGCGTCTGCCTTACTCAAAATTAGCTCAGGTCGCATATAGGTAGTATTGCTAAGTAGGGCTACCATACGTCTCTTTTTGAATTACATGTCCACTTTTTTATGAGAAATGAAATATTCTCCGAGGACATTCAAAAATGTCCTCCTTTTTGCATTTATTATTTGACATAGTGTTGTTATAATCAGTGGCGTAACCAGAGGTCGGAATCAGGGTGGAGACTTAGCTGAAAGGGGCCCACTGGCCAGCACTCAGAAAAAAAAACAAAAACTTGAGAAATGATGGTGAATCTGGACGTGGATGGTTACACTAAAACCCTAAATCACCGGAAAATAATTCGAAAAATGCAAAAAAAACAACTTACTGAAAACCAAAACAATAGTAAAACCGAAATATAAGTTAAGTGGAGGCCCGGTTTTCACATTTAACTTGCCAAGAGGGGGAGATTCGACCCTCTGCCCCCTGTCAGTTACGTCACTGGATACGACATTTTGTATATACATACAATAGGATAAGTTGTGCTTACTCAATTGCAACAAGATACGTGCTGGTGGCGTTGCTTAGTTCATGGGGGCCCTGCAAGGTGTCTAATTAATCTATGCTTTGGTTGAGTTAATTCTCGGCTGGAAAGGCGGGAATGCTTTAATATTAATCGTTTCATAACAATGGTAAATCTTGTTTCAGTATCTCAATGACTTTAGCACTAGAGTTCGGACTGCTGACTCCATTGTACTGTACTAGCTTAGCTGATGAACCGTAATACGGTGATCTATGTATTCTACATAGCTTAGTGTAGTAATTTCTGGTAATTACAACTAATCAGTAATGATAAAAAATAAAAAAATACGTCTAAAATATGCCTTTTTCACAAAAGAAACTGCAAAATATTAATGGGCTAAATAGGACAACGAAATAAGGATTTGGTTGTGTGTGTTTTGACTGAAACACCGTCCACACTGTGCGTCTTACTTCAATGCTTAAAACTTATCAATAGGCCTAATTGATATTTTACTTATTACGTGTAGATAATACACTCAAGTAAGTGACATCTGTAAATTGTTCTCCCTTTTTGCGATGAAAATATGGCAGCCCTATTGAGCTTATTAATACATAAACATGGACGTAAGAAAGGGGATCGTCACCCTTACAAGTCTAGAGCTTATGCAAGTGCTTCTAAAAAAACGTAAAAAAGCAAAAGGTACAAAAATGAGAGAGGAGGAAGTTGCATCTAAGTCAAGAAACATTCAAGCTACTATTTACAATGCCAGTGAAGTCCAGCGGAGACGTTTCTGCGGAGCCTGTAAGAGGACAGAAAATGGAGGAACATGTTGTTACAGACTTAGATCTACGTTACGATGAGAATAGACCAGTTTAACCAGCGGTGCAGCAGCAGAGGAACGTCAAGAAGTATCACCGAAAAACACGATAGTTGAGATGGCTGACGCTATCACTGGAGGCAACGATATCGGCCCCTGGTCATCCAATGTACCGGAAGAAAAGCAGAAATATTGGTTGAAAACTGCAACAGGTTCTCTTTGACATTGTGATGAAAAGTTTCTTTTAAGCCATAATGTTCCACAACACAGAAAAGACAGAAACTCGTCAATAGAAATGCACCACGAGTCTTATTCGTCGCCAGAACCACAACGGCGAAGTAGTTAATAGAAGCTGGTTTTGTTTTTCTCCATCACGTGTATTTATTGTTTCACTTGTAGACTGATGTGCGAGGATACGACAAAATGTGCGCACTTATTAGNAAAGGAATCTTCCACTGGAAGCNCGCTCTTGAGCTCCNNAGGAGCNACGAGCAATCAGTGGAACATANAGATGCCACGATTACGTATAGTCNCAGATATAATCACTAGGAAGAATTGATGCAGAGCTAGCGAGTCAGGTCACTCAATGCGAACAACATTGGTAATCGCTTCTGCCTGCAACGTTTGGTTTCTGTATGTCGTAAAATTTCTTGCTGAGAGAGGACTGGCGTTTGGAGATGATGAAAACCTGAGATTCTCCAGAAAGTTTTTTCAAAAAAATTTTCAAAACTTTTTCAAAGCAAAATTTCAAAAAAAGAAGATGGGATGCTTCTATAGCAACTGGTTTTGCAACAGTTCCACAAACCGCTAATCATTGACAAATATCATTTGCATCATAAAGTTTCGTTACACTTGAGTTAACAAATGTGACGTCACAAGCTTATATGTCTTTGTGTGAACGTCATAAAAATTAACGACCCATGGAAATACCAGTGACTTCATCGATCACCCCTATACCTAAATATTCTGTATCCGCACATGGGGCCTCCCACCACGCCTGAGCCTCAGGTCCCCCGCCATCTAAATCCGGCGCTGATTCAAGGACAAGTGTTCTCAGGTCAGACAAGCTTTTCGACGGGAGCGACAGATTAAACGCGATGTGGTGTGCGAGTAGTTTTCCTGTGAACTTTTCATACCCTCACAAGTTCGTGTTGCTTTAGAAGAAGGCAGTCATGCTGTGTATCATTTTCGATAAACCGATCTTTTGGTTCCGCTTTCGCAAAGTTGACTCATTCATTGCATTTTCCGCATAATTCAGCAACTGCTTTTTGTCATCAACTTCGTATATGTACCTAAAGACAGAATCGTTTTAATTGACCACTGTAAGCTTGCGAAGGTCCGTGACAGAATGAGTTTCCAATTTCGTTCTGGGTAAATCGAAGACTTTCCATTTATTGCTTTTGGCAAGAAAATTTTTCCCCGCTAGATGGTGTTAATGATGCAGTACCACCTTTGTATATAAAAACGGATGTATTTGAATGAAACAATAATTCATTAAAATATCAATTAATTTTGTCAGGAAAAGACATGTGCAGTAATACCTTACAGGCTACCAACCAGTCGCAATACATTTTAGTATTATTTTCTCACTGAAGTTGTCATCCCCAAACCGCAGCAAAATGCCTATCGAGTACAGTTTTTTCATGACAATTCACTAAACATGGCTAGACCATCACCCATATCAAACCACAGCGTCTGTTGTTTTTACTTTCCGATTGCACCATAAGAATGAATGTCAAACAAGGAAATAAAACGAAAAGGTTGCGAAGGGTACGAAACATAGCCAAGCTGAAGTACCTATTCATTCAAAAAGACGTATGCTTCTTTGACAGAAACACAACTACTCCATGAACGCCAAAAACTTAGCGGTGCAGTTGCCTTCGGTGGGAGAAGGTAACCGCAGAGATGAGCTCGGATCGGAGGTTGTTGCATGATTACGATCCTGAGCAGAGTCTATGTAATTGCAAACACCCTGTGCATCACTGGAATTTTTTAGCATTAAAAGAAAGCATATAACCCCTTAGAGTTTTCGGTCTTATGGCGGGCCAAGAGCTATCTCCCACCTGTTCTTGCTGACTCAAATCTTCCGACTCCAAAAAATGCACATAAATTTCTTTTTTACATCGCCTAGTCCAAAAAAATCCTTGAGTCTCAAGAAGCTTCTTGATGGTCTGAAATTTATCTTTATATTAGTTTGGTTTGTTTTTACATTTCTGAGGAAGCTGTGTGAGTGACAATCTTTTATTGCTATCAAACTTTGTGTCTGAGTTTGTTGGCAAGCACAGTGGAGCCGAGCATATCACACCCTATGTTACTGATGAAGGTTGAATGGTTCCAATCAGCGGCGTATCGAGGTCAGATGGTGCCCGGGCAAGAAACAAGTTTGGCGCCCCCATGTTCGAACCTAATATCTTTCGGGAGAAAATGTACTGCATTAAAGAAAGTACTTGCGACATTGTTGGGACTTTTCTGTACCCGGGGCATTGTGACCCTTGTCCCTCTCGCAACGTCCCTCGTTCCAATATCCGCATACGAACATTGGAAAAGGTAAGGAAGCCACCGTCAAATCATCATTGGGATCAACAGTACTCACAAAATTCGACAAACAACGCACGTTCATCAGAGCTTGACTGAATTCACTGCACGATCGTCAGTTTTCACTATCATCAAGTAGCTTACGGTCACGTCAAATTAGTAATACTATATACACACAGTGTCAAAAGTTTGACATCAGATAATATACGGCCATTTTGTTTTGGTGAAAGAGAAATTATTGCTCATTCTGGGCGGCATCTTCCTTTTCGTCATCCTCCGAAAACCAGAAATTTGACAATTGCCAAGAACTTGGCACAACGTACAGGCCCTGCTGGAGCGTCATCGCTTCGCAGCGTCAATTGCGATGACTTGAAAAAATGTAGGAGGTGTCGAACAAGTTGCAGGAACAAAATCTCAAGCTGTCTTCAGCAGCAATGATAAAGCTCATGATTTTGAAAGTAAAAGGCAAACCCACGTCGTCACTGAAGTGAGAGACCAGACAAAATAGTTCATCGTTTAACGAAAACGTCTGTGACTTCTGAAAATAGTAAAGCTGTCATGTAATATATTTTAACTATGCAATCCTTTTTTATATTGTGATCAGAATTACACATCTTGGCAGAAGTAAAACGCTTTGGAAAGAACAAGCCTTGAGGTATTACGCAACGCTAAATGATTAAAACAACATGCTATAGAGTGGGTAATTCCAAAGGTCGATCTTCACCTGGGGAAAGTCATGAGTTCCTGACGATACAAATGTGACAATGAAGCGACGGTGACTTTGCTTGGTAGCCTCTTTGTCATCTCCAAATATACCTTTTCCGGTTGGCAGTTAAGATATAGCTAATCTCGCGCGACAAGCAGCACCAACAAATGCTGAAGATCGCAGCATGGGAGAAATTCAGTCTGTCGACTGGTGGGCAAACACGCTGAAAGCACATCCCGCATTAACAAATAAAGAAGTGTTGAGAAACGCCACTGAAGGTAAAGGATTATTATCTCGTGACAAAGGCATCCCCAACCAAGTCTTTTATTCCTTTTGAGAAAGCATTTATTCCGGTAGCAAAATGTATCCCTGGACGCTTTGTAGAAAGAAGTAATTTGATCTCGTCTTTGCTCTGTTTGCGCGGAGGTGAAGCAGAGGTGAAGCGCAATCGAACGGACCACAGACGCTTAACGAAAATCTCAACTTAATGAATTTCCAACTGAGTTGAAAGCGGCTGCGATGCAGAAGTGGAATCAGCCTTGCTATGCCCGACGAACTTTACATTTCAGCAGAGCAAAGACGTTTAGCGCTTTTCCTGATGGCAAAACATGTTTTCAACTAAAAATTGCTGACTAATCATTATCAGCACTATAAGATTTTTACAAAAATAATAACGATACGGCAGCCTTTTCCCACAGACAACTCTGCCACTTGTGCTGTATGATCTGCGGACATTTCGACCAACTGTGCTGGAATGGGGCGTTTCTAGAAGAATTAATATTCACCCTAAGAACTGTTTCGACCTCTTACACTGCATCAAGTTCATCAGGCTGTCTTTGATTTCTGATTGATGCGAAATTTTGAAGGGTACATTCCCTAGCGTTCAGTCAACCAGGAACACACTCGAATGGTTCTCACCATTTTGCACTCCACACGAAAAACTTCAGGCGCAGTCTTGTTTTTGATTTGTTTTCTTCGGAGGCATTCACTTGCAACAGTAATAAGCAGAAAGCATACTATACGCTCGAACGTGTGAACAGGTAGCCAACAACTACTTAGAATAGCACATAGAATCGAACGGCACCAACTGGAATAATTTCGCAACGAAGCTATTATGACCGTCATTTTTCACATACTTATATTAACAAACGTTTTAGTCGAATCGAAAATGTGATTGAGTTCACTGGTTGCTTTTTTGTTAAGGTAATCTTTTTTCGGTGCATCGAGCACTTTCGCCGAAGCAACGAGAACTCAATAAAGGCAAAAAACGTCTTGTTACAAAAAATTATGTGCCTCACCCTGGTAAGGTTGCCATTTTTTTCTTCTCATAAAATCGGGGCTCGTTCGAGTGGCGGAAGATGCTCGTGTGCGCAGAATGCTCATTTTTATTCGACAAAGTAGACACCGCCACCAGTTCTAAATGCGGACGTCGCGTGGAATCCCGGCCGCAACAACTTTTATAGGTTCTAAAAACGGTGCGTCGCGGTTCGATGTCGTTCTTCGTAACATCTCGCGAGTGCAAAGCTAGAAATTTGCGTGCAAGATCTGG
>JGI24159J19872_10014679_pt1 | contig 10115 bp, 6 predicted proteins | sample Ectturendosymbi4_FD_19872 | JGI IMG/M metagenome (IMG submission 19872) | reverse complement strand
TTTTTTAAGGCGTTTTAGGGACCCGATTCGGGTCCCTAGAATTTCAAATCGGGTCCCTAGAATCACAGAAAATTATCATCGGGTCCCTACAGATCCATATCGGGAATCTAACATTTTCCTTAAAAAAAAACCGGACTAGACCTTCTTCGAAGTTCGTTTTCGTTCACATGCTTGTTGTTGCCTTCTTTATCGACCTGTCCCATCCTCAACCCACCAGGTAATTCAAGTTCTGTTTTCCCAGTAGTCTAGCGGTGAGAACGCCTGACTGTGGCCTCTCACACCATGAAATTTGGAACAAAAAATACCACAAACGGAACACAAAATACCACAGACATCAATCATAAAAGGTTAAGCATTGCCTGAATTTCGAAGCGCTGGCCTGGAGATAAGAACCGTTGCATTATAACTTTGCGAGATGAAAGCGAGAAACTGAACTGCGCCGAAGTTACTGAAAAAGCTCTTTCAAAACTACATCGGCAATTTGAAGGTTATTGAGTGGTGTGCTTTCTGGCAACCAACGAACTGGATAAACTTTACCAAGTTTGTTTTCTCGAACATCCGTTCCTGCAACAAGCATCAGTGTCCATCAAAAACTCACTGTACGTCCAGCATTTCCATTGTTTTCGTAATGGAATGTCATGTGAATGGAATATCATGTGAATGTTATACTGAAGGTTTTTCATCACTGCTTTGCCAAATGACTTTACCTTTTGATGTATACAAATTATAACCGAGCAAATTATTCATTTCTCTCCATATTTCATTGTGACAATCCTGCAGTTGACAGAAGAGGCGTGTTTTATTTAAACAGCTTAAGCTGCCGTTATTCAAAACGTTTAATTATGGGTCTACCTCTCCGCCATCTTCAATCTGGTAATATTTTATGAACGCATCCTGTCCGCTCTCTCATTCTAATCACTGAAATCCACACTTAAGTTCACGCCGCAAAAGTGCGTTCTAGTTCTATTACGAGATTATTTCACCACAAGTGGACTTCACAGGATGCTCAGCGCCCTTTAAGGCAAACGGCGCTGATTGTTATCTACCATGTTCGCAGCTACGGTCTTGACCCAGTCATTTTTATCTTTCCAGACATCAACGAGTGTTCGCGGAAGAGACGACACAAGCACTGTTCGCAGCTATGCGAGAATTCCGCAGGAAGCTATCGCTGCAGCTGCTACGGAGGCTACGAGCTTCAGGAAGACGGGCGAACCTGTCGCAGGCAACGCGCGCCTACGTCATCCCCAGGTCGCAATCGGACGACGGTTGCGAACCGGAATTTCGCTCGGCTTGCGTCGCGCCTGCATCAGCATCGAAAGCCAACTGATAGGCCGCTGCCTGACGTTTCTCACAAATACGGCGCCTCGCCGTTCCTCCACGCCAAGCTCCGTCGTCCCGCAGCGCTCGTGCGCGGCTCTTTGCGCCGTTTTCGCCCACGAACGAGCACGTCGCCAAGGAGGGCGAAATTGCTTGCGTCTGCTGCATCCACGAAAAATAACCGCTACTACTCTGCATTAAGTTATCATAGAAACAGGGCGCAACGTACGAGGGCCACGTCCAGTAAGTTTACAGTTGATATGTTTTGTTTTTAACGCTTTTTCTAAATGTTTTACTTACGCTTCGCTTCAAAAAGTTATAGGACTGTCAATAATGGAACGAATATAATCCATCGTATCACAAATTAACAAAGAAGGTGCCTACTTGGATGCTCACCCAAACGTGAGTCATTCATACAAAATGCTTTTTCACCTGTGATATTCTCATTTTTTCTTTATAAAACCAAATTCCCAGACCCAGCAGGCGGAGCAATAGGATCGCTAACTTACAGTGTTGATAGAACATCATTTAAAAGCAACAGATTTTAACAATGAAGGGTTTCAGTTTCAGCGCTTTTTTCCTTGACCAGATAAACGAACTCCCGTGCTAAATTGCCGCTACCGAACCTTGCAGCAACTTCCCGGAAACAAAATTCCAGTAATTCACTCCATACGCTACAGCACCTTAATGCTGGGCCGCAAGTAAAATACGATTGGTGTTGGACCTTAGTATTTTAAGCCGCAGAAGGTACTCAAATATACTTGAAAGAAAGTGCCTGGAATGTTTTGAAATGTTGCTATTGCTCCAGGTCATATGATCTACATTGCATTGGAATGCGGGAAATGTGTGGAATTTTCGAGAAAACCGAACGGTTTCAAAACAGAACCAACAAAACCTTTATAAAGGTTCTCTTGAATTACTCGTAAACGTTGCTTGTTTCCGTGAGCCAGGACACTTTTTGCATCGGCCATCCTGCTCACAACCACATGGAACACCAGAAGTAGACCTACGAAAAGAATGTTAACAAGGGAGAAACGTTACTGCTAATCGCGACACGTCTAACGAGCGCCATTGGCGCATATGTTGAAAATATGTGCCACGCTGCTACTATAGCATGATTTAATATAATTTACCGGATTGGCCGAGCCAGTGTCTTGCAATCGCGCATGGGTTGGTTGCAAATGATAGGCTTGAGAAAAACCACTTAACATTTTCAACATCTTTACTTCGCTTGAGGAGACGCAATGTGTCTCATTTCTCGATCATAGTGGTTGCTAAACCGACTAGTTGATAACCAAACGACTGTTGATCTGATTCTGCCAAATATCGCATTTAGCCAAACGGCAGTGTAGAAATATGCAAGCGTGCATGTTTGCAATTTTCTTTGTTATTATTTAAAAATTAGGTAAATTAGGTTACCTCACACAAAGCGTCTCGCAATATTTACTGCTGATAAATGTGGCAGTATGATTGATTTTTGTATTGGTAACGTGCGATTAATGGTTAATACGTTTTCACTTGAAATCCTGGCCGATACGCTGCGTAGTACTCCCCATCCAAATTTATCTTCCGTTGTGGTGTCTTTCTTGCGTAAAAAAGTCGGATGCTTCAAGCTAACGCAGTGTTTCCCAACATTTTCTCCTTGGTGATTCACACAGCTTTGAGGTACAAATGGCGAAGCCCGTTATGTGATTGACGTTGTTGGCTGCATTGTCATGGCTTCACACTGTAGTCATAAATAAAACCTGTTTGGGCGTAGAGTACAAGAAAGCAAGATTTTTGTTACATACTGATGTATAAAGCAAACTGATGATGCCAGAATTAATTGCGTCATCCTTGGGCTGTCTGTTATTTTGTCTCAACTCCCCAAAAATATTGGAAGTACTTTTTCAACTAACGTCGTGATCCACTTGAACAACGGCCCATGACCCGAAAGAGGGCCATGGTCTACTGGTTGGGAAACACTAACCTAATACTTTATTAATTGCTTGTGCTTTCTGATGTTTACTCACCACTGAACGCATGTGCATCTTGTTTTGTTTTAGTTACAGTATTAGCATGCCAAGGGCGTGGACTGGTCAGGTGTTTTGAAGGATCGAGGTCCCTCGTCAACTAGAGTCAATTTGTTTCTACCGGCGATGTTTGCTTGAATGTAATTGAAAGACAGAAGACAAATTTTAGTCTCTGTTTGACTGAGAACGGCCGATAAACAGCATGTAGATAATTACTGTAGATAGATATATGCATTAATTGGCATAGTTAAACTTTGCGTAAAAGCCAGTGTAAAAGATGTTCGAACCTGCTCGCATGCTTCCTCTTCATTCATCCACCCCGAAACGCAGTCCACGCCCTTTGCCACGTCGAGATGAGAGGAAATACTGTTGTGAGCAAAGTCGCGCTTTTGCCCCTTGCGTGGTGGCGAGTTGCATGGTGCATAACAGCTTCTCTATTATGGTTTCTTGCAGTGAGGAACGCATGTGCCTCAGCTCGGTGTCAGTACAGATGCCGACTGCTTGCCCAAACTTGGGCAGTCTGCGTCTGCCCGAAAGGTTACCGAATCGGTAAAAACCGAAGAAAGTGCATAGGTAATATTTGTTCACCTGACCGGAATGTTTTAAGATGCCTGGGAAGCTTCTGTGGTGTGGAGCACGCAGCCTGTCGTTAGGCAATGCCGCTTGTATTCTTCGTACCGGTACTTTTATAGCTTCGTGTATATCGGACGAAGACTTTATTATGTATGCGCGTTCTGTTTGCTGCTGTAAGTCAAGCGAACGCGCCTTCAGAGTGAGGAGTACTTTGGTATGCGGAGGTGTAAACGCTGGTGTACGGGGCGCCGTTCGTAAAAATATTATATCTGACAGATTTAGCACAAAAACTGCTATCTCTGCGCACATTTAGCTATCTCTGCGCATATTTAGCTATCTCTGCGCAGAGATAGCTATCTCTGCGTGCATTTAGTTATCTCTGAGCAGAGATAGCAGTTTTTGTGCCAAATCTGTCAGATATAATATTTTTACGAACGGCGCCCCATATTGGTGCTTTTCGCTCGGGTGGCTTGCGTGTTTCGCCGTGGAAACAAACTGATTGCTTGCTGAGACGGTGTCGCAGGTGCGCGTTGAAAGGGAGATTTTTATTCTGGAAAAACTGGTAATCGGGTGTTTTGGAAACTCTGTCATGGCTGATGCACCCTTGATGATCAAGCGCGTTAAAATGTTGGTGAATTGCATGGTCTTCACAACGAAGGGAAGACAATGCTTTTATGGCCATGTCTAGAAAATTTATTGTTTCTGAACAAAACTATTATTGGCATTACGCACCCTTGTAAGGAGGACTTTTGCTCTTTTGACATAAATCGTTAAAAACGTTATTAACCGTTTTGTTTAGTTCATGTAAAGATAATGTGTTGGATAGAAAAATATGAATCGCATGTTTAAGAAAAAATCGCTGGAATGCTTTAAGTTTGAGCAGCAGAGTAGATTACTTAAGAAATCGTGGTTTTCAATACGGTGCAAACACAGAAGTCATTGGATGTGAGCGAGAAGATTTTTTTAAAAACTTATTGATTCAACGCATGTACGTGGGGGCAGTGACGTAAATGACAGCAACGGCCGTCGCTTCCTGTCCCTGTATTCCTGATAAAGTATTTTGTGCTTGGTCCGGATGCACAAATAAACTGAACTGTACGCCGTTTATGACGCATTACTGCAACGCGAATCGTTGGTCACAGTACATGCAGGTTAAAACCGTCCTCTACTCCCTGTTGTGTAGAACTAAAAACGTGTAAACAAAATGATAGACTTGCTTCAAATTACTACCTCAACCGCAGTGACGATATGAGAGAAGCAAAGGCTCCTTTGCATGGGACTATAAGAGACATTTGAAAGTCACGTTTGTCTTGTACAATTAAATTTCGTTCACGAAACTGAGCCGGCGCAGATTTATGACCTGATATAGTGGGTTTTCAAAGGAAACTTCCATAAAGATCTAAGTATTGCTAATATTTTGTAAACAGCCTGTATCGGAAGCTTACAGCAAAGAATCAAGCAAAATATGGTGTTTACAGAGTACCTGCTTGATTTTTGTCAATTGTGAAATTCAACCACGAAGAAAGTTGTTTTATATATTTCGCTCTTTACGAAAAATCTCGTGCTTGCCAACAGTTAACACTGCAGTTAGAAGTCATGTGTATATCCTAAAAAGAATTGCATTTTCTGCGCGATACCGGAGTGAGTAACTCAACATGTCATTTCCCTCAGTCACCTCCCTCAGGCAATTCCGAGTTTTTGGCTGAATATTTTTAAAACGGTTGGTTTGGTCAGTGGCTATCCTTGACCCATCTCCAACAGACATGAATAACGAGCATTTGCGAATGTTGATTTGTTGTTGTTCGCCAACAAGGCCGCGACCTTCCAAAAATTCCAGTGCGTTAAAATGATATCCCTGGGGCAAAATCTCCACATTCCACAACTATCCCAAACAGCCAGAAATTATAAAGAAGTGCATTAGACTTTCAGCGTTTACCATTTGGGGGAGACAAGAACCTAGTTACCCCCTGGTTGAGGCGGCATGCTAAAGTGATTCCCGCAGAGCGGCCACTGAATACCACTTTGAACGCAGACGTGAACGAATGCAAACTCAACTTGCATCGATGCTCCTCTGCCAGGGAATGTCACAACACGCATGGTGGTTACAAATGCAAGTGTGGAAAGGGTTACGTGCTGGCATTCAATCGGACTCACAAGTTTTGCCAAGGTGAGATGGTTTTGACTGTGCGCCCCCCAATTGTATTGCCATATGGTGGTGTGTACAATGTTCATGGCGCATGGGTGTCGGAAGGAATTTTTTCCAGCGGGGCAATAGTGGATTTTTCCATGTGGTGGCAAAAAGCATTTTTCCAGGGGGGGCCAACACTGGTGAAATCTCATTTTACCAACTGGAAGCTAAGCGAAAAGATTTTATACTAATAAAAATGTCAAATTTCAAAATCCAGGGGACAAGGTCCTCCCCTGAACCTCCCCCCCGACGCCATGTGCATAGATGGCGATGAATGTAATTGTATGGATATTTTTTCTGCTTGATGGGATTCCAGGAATGTTGTCAAACAAAGTTCCCCAAACTTGAAATCACCATAAAGTTCAAACGACGACATCTCTCCTTTCACGAATCAAAAAACGTTTTTGCGATAATAACCACCTCGTGACTTGAACGGTGTTGTTTCTGTCGTGACTGATTAACCTTCGCTCGATCAACCCCTTAATGGCTTAATCCATCAAGTGTTGCCATTTCTTTTTTTACCATGATCACAAGCTTTGTCGCATCGATGCAGGAAACAACAAAACAGCAATGAAGCCGTTAATTATATGAGCGAATTTGCAAGTTACAATAAAACAAACTGAGGCCGCCACTTGATATATTGCAACAACTTGACTGGTACTCTGCAGTAGGTTGGGCAAAAATGTTTTTAAACCAATTGGCCAAAATTTCGCAAAATGCTCGGCAAAAAAACTTTCGTTAACTCAAAAAATTCAAAAGCTTTTTACTTTCCCACTGCAAGTCAATATACAACGGGTATGCTTTGGTTAACTCTCACTTGATTACCTCAATAGCACGTGGCGCAATTATTCACAGCTTCATTCGCTTTACCCAGGCATGTCGTCTGCCCTGATTGTTGATATCGAAGTACCTGTAATGCGGTTGACATGTTCCCAGAATGCAAACATCATTTGTTTCAAGGTTACTGAATTTGCGATTTGTCGGCCACGCTAACGCAAAGCTTGTGGAATCTGCAAAATACAAGATTGGCTGAGTCAGAAACACAAGCTTCAATGTGTCGCGGTGTTTTTGTAACTTATTCAGATATGTAGAAACCTTTCTTTTTCAAACTGGAAGACCACGTTTTATTACTCGAAATATTCTTTAATTGACTTTAGCTAATCATCACATTATATTTCGGCAGACGCGCATTTTCGACAAATGTCAGTTTCACGCCATTTCACTTGCTGCGTACACGGTCACTGCATAACTCGGGAGTTTGTTTATCGGCGTATCAACACAGCGAACTCAAGCATCGTGTCAATTACGTGATTCTAGTCAGTTCCCGACAATGACCGCGATGCCTCCCATCACCTGCAGCTGGTCTGCGTAAACTGCTCTAATAAGTAGTTGGACTGAACGAGAGCTTCCTGAATTGGCTGTCTGAACTGAATGTCGCCCGAGTGCAAAGCGTTAATACCTGTTCGAATGAAGCAATATTGACTTAATTGAAGTCTTCTTAGAGGCTTTACTGCGAACTCTGGGTATAAATTTCGTCCGGTCAAACAATGCTGACGCACGTTTCAGTGAAAATCGGATTTTTAAAGAAGTAAAGCTTTGTTTTTACTTGAGACGAAAAGCTTTTCCGTATTTTAATGTCCAGCACAAATCGTTGATTAAAAGCCGCTGGTTTCCATGCGACTTGTTACATTTTTTTGATTTTGAAGCCAAAGTCATTCTCAGCTAATTTTGTGAGTGCCCTGCTGCTTTATCATGCTGTTCAGTTTTTCACACTGGCTTTGCAAAGTATGCAAAGACTGCCAGGATAAAAATGCGTAGTAAACGCAGTTTTTTTTAAGGAGAATGTTAGGTGCCTGGTATGGACTGTAGGGACCCGATTTCTCTGATTCTAGGGACCCGATGATAATTTTCTATGATTCTAGGGACCCGAAGCGGGTCCCTAAAACACCTTTAAAAATCCTGGAAACCGACATTTTAAACAAAAATTGCTTTGTGAACATATGCAGACGTGAACGAATGTCTGACCGGCGAGCACGACTGTGCGCCCAACGCTGACTGCATCAACCTCCGCGGCTCCTTCACCTGTCGCTGCAGACCCGGTTTCAAGGGGAACGGAAAGAAGTGCGAAGCCCACAACTTGCTTGATGTCGAATCGGGATCGGAGGAGTGGGACCAGGTCGTGAACACCACGACCCCTCCACACCCACCTGTTACAGGTCGCGGAGTAACTTTGGATGCTGCGCCTTTGCGACAAAGCCGGAAGCAGTGGGACGCTCCGGTACAAGTATCTCGCCCCAATTTGAATAGGTACGCCCTTGCCAGAACAAACTCTTACCCTCGTGGGCAGCGCAGGTGGCGCAAATTGTGGCAGCGCTACAACAGACGCAAGGTTTTGCAGAGACGTAACAGCAACACCATGCAGTCAGGAAGATCGTAGAGTTGCTGTCGGTAGGTGGCGGTAAACATTTGTAAGTTTGACCATAGCGCTGCTGCGGCGGAGAGTTGGATAAAAGAAAAAGCTACGACCAGATTTCTTGCCACAACTTTCTTTTTGTACGCATGCAAAAGTTTTCGAATTCTTAATACAGTACAAACAAAGAAAATGGGCGTTCAAATGATATTGAACGATTATTTACAGCTTGTGGTCGAAGCACTTTTACGGTGACAGTTTACTTCTAAAGCTTTCGAAGGTCACACTGAACGCCCTGTACCCCTTAAAGTTCAACTCCCTTTGAAATCTATGGCAATATGGGTTGTACACTCGTGATCTTATTTTGTTTTTGATATGTTAAGTGACGATAAGAGTGACGGAAGATATTTCACTTGTTTTTCTGCTTCTTGAAACGTGAACAACTTCTATTCTCGGACTTTGCTCTTTTTTACATTTCCTTGTTTGGTGTGTTCATGCTTTGCGCTAAGATCGTCGCGTTTAATATTTCGTTTTGTTTTTCTCGAGCACTGCTTTGCGTTTGTTGCATGGTATTGTGAAAACTGCAGCGCTTCGCTTTGCTTATGATGCTCCAAACATCAATTTAAAAAAATCAATGGCACCACTGCTCTTAGTCTAATTCAGAGGTCTCAAACTCGGGAGGACAAAACGACCAATCTGATTCTGATCCGAAAGGCGGAAGGCCTGTTTCAGATTAGTCACACAAAAATCTACTTATAGCAAGAGTATCAGCTCGGCAAAATATTTCCGTGGTTGTGTACACGTTTTTCTTTTGTTGCGGAACCTAACGGGAGTTTGGAACGCCAAGGCAACCAGTGCAACGGGAAAGCGACAATAGAGATTCCCCACTTGACCAGGTTCACTCTGTTGTTGCTTGTGCGTAGCTGCCTTTTTGAAGCACTGCCTGATTGCGCGCTCTGGGCATGTGACGCAACGCGCTGTTACATTTCTGACGTTAGAAATTAGGAAAAGGACTCACTGCAAACGAAGTAAAAACACAAAACGTTAACAAAAAACAAACACAGAAACGAGTTTCGTCAGGTTTCTGACGAAACTAATTCAATAGTGCTCATTTTCAAGATGACATCTGACAACGTTTACTTGCAGCCAACGAGTGGGTGTTTGACTCGAATTCACGCAAATTAGCAAGCCTTAGAACTGACTCCAAATGATCATCTGTAAGTTTTGACCGCAGTGCAAATTTGTTGGTTTTCGTTTTTGAACAGAACTGCTCACAGAGGTAGGTGTTACCAAGCATAGCCATTATGCGAAGAGCCAAGGCATGCAGCTTCGGGTATCTTCACGATGAAGAAACTTATAGAAATCTGGAACGCCCACCTCCGTGTATTTGGGCTTCCGAATCGTATCAAAATGGAGTTCCACCAAGCCCATTTGAAGTTCTTCAGGACTAGTGGCAATATCCAATGTCATAGGAACAGTGCCATAGCAGCCCAACTCTGCCACCCCACAAAATACTCACAGGGGCCCCCTAACGGTGATATATAAAAAACGTTTCCGACGGTATGCCACATCTTGAGGTTGAATGGCCTTCAAAACAAAATATCCCATTGCAGAC
>JGI24159J19872_10014676_pt1 | contig 10116 bp, 5 predicted proteins | sample Ectturendosymbi4_FD_19872 | JGI IMG/M metagenome (IMG submission 19872) | reverse complement strand
GCACTTGATCGAAACGTCTGACCATCCGTGATAATAAAATATGGCACAGGCTTCATCATCGCTTTGGTAGTCGATGAAAAGTTCCTGGATGTGGAATTGCATTCGCTTATGTTAGTTAACTGGCAAAACACTTCACCCAGTCACTTACTATGCAATCCAACTTTTGGCGTTATTTTCACAACAGAAAGACTTTTTAGCAAACCTCAAACAGGTGGCGAAAACGATTTTTGGAAATTTTAGTTTAGCCAAGACGGGATGGTTGGACTTACTTGCTAGTATAAGTAGGGATGCAGTGTTAACAAAAAGGTGTGGGAACGCACAAAAAAATAGCCACTTTAAAACAGCTTAAAACTCATTTTGAAGCAAACCGTGAAAAAGGTGTAGGAACGCCGTTCCCACGCTTTCCCGCCCCACTACACCCTTGAGTGTAAGTTATCCTTTTCCTAGCCCACTGTACTGACTGTGTCAATAGTGACACACATGCTGTGTCATTAGTCTGATGAACACAGTACAGCAATATCTACAAGCACAGTAAAACACTCGACTGAAAAACATAATAAGTACGTTTTACAATTGCGGCTAACTGTAATTAATTTTGCTACGTAAATCGTCTCATAACAGTCATTTTTCACGTATTTCTTTTTATAGAAGACACTTGGCTTCACTGTTTTACTCAGATTACAAAGCAAAGTTTATAAAACACATGATAATGGACTAGATCTCTGTTGCCTACGAAACAATGTTTTGGCAATGCTCTACCAAAAACTGTATGAATGAAGTCTTGTTTCAAGGCAATTTTGCTAATAATACCACATACAGTTGGGGAATTTGTGTCACTTCAAGAGGAGAAAAAATTAGGCTAAGCTTCATCATAACTTTTTGTTAATATTCTTAATCGCAGCCAAAGTTGATGTAATGATCCTGTGGTAGCAACGTTATAGTTGTTGGATCATTTTTCGTATCTTCAAAGAAACTGACGTTTTTCATCTTTAAGAAATGGAGTTCGGTCGATTGGGTATTTTCCAGTGGCTATATCAGTATTGGTTGGCTTCAATCAACATACATATAATAAAACGAATCAATGCATACTACTGTATGCATAAGAATTTAACCAATATAAGTGTCATAAAACAAACTAATCCATACTAAAGAAAAGTTCAAAATTCCGCGCGTGTTGATATGCCTAGAGACTTGCAGATGTTATTGCTTTTTTGTCGCTTTTTTGACGCTACTCATGCAACGACTGCTAAGTCAACAAACTACCAAAATGCTTATTGCAACGGTTTCCCCACTATTTTATCTTGCTTTAAACATTAACAATATACGTGAAAATTAGTCAGAACTGCGGTGCTTGGCTCCCAACCAGTAACACTTTCCGTGGCCTTGGATAGTTAGTGCAGTAATACGTTACACAGGACAATGCTAGTTTGATTGTTACATCATCTGTCCTATATCTTGTGTTTCATAACCTTTTTTACGAAACATGGAGTTGAAAGTGCATCAAATGAATTGGTTCCAAAGTGGCAAATAGCCTATAGTTTTTATTTTTTGAATCAATTCAGAATTTTAGTGCATTCTAAGCTGGAGAAATCGCCCCCTGGAAACTGAAATCTCCCCCCAAATCTGGTAAATCACAAAATCACCCCCTTAACGCATTAAATCGACCCCTGGGGGGCGATTTCGCCAACGTTGAATATCACTGGTCTAGAATATAGGTCTGGTCACGGGGCTAGCAAGGTTATTGCAACTGGAATTTCAAAACAGAGTTTGTTATTTTTGGATAAGAACAAGAAATGTATACGCAGTCATTTCTGATCTAGCTATTTACAAACTCTTACAAAACATATTTGTGTGAAGAAGCAATCCTAAAATTGAAACTCATGAAGTCCAAAAACCGATCCTTTTTAAAACTGTTGATAATGTCCTTCGTCTTGCGTTGTTTTATATCATTCTACGAATGGATGATCTGTGTAGGAATCATCAAGTGCATCCATCCCATTAGGTGTGCATGATAAAGAAGTTAACTTTGTTTCGACTGATTAACTATTTCCATTACGTTGTTGTTTTATAACTGTAGGCCTATAGTTACTCTCGCGGATTGTGTGTATTTGTATGATTTAGCCATTAGCAGACAAATATGCCTTTTGAGATTTTTGATAGGACGCTTACACGTATAATTAACATCTAGGCCAGCGTTTCGTAACCTTTTTCTACCTCAGCATCCTTGTGGTGACGCCTAAGCAGTCCAGGAACCCCTACCATTGGCTAATACCTTTGTCCAAACGTATTCCCTTTACCTTTAACAGCCACATATGTGACTTTCCCCAGCACCCCCTGAAACTGATTTCAGCACTCCCTGGGGTGCTAGCACCCCAGGTTTAGAAACCCTGATCTAGATTTTCCATCAAGGAGTTGCATTGAAAAAACTTTTTCAAAATGGGTCGCAGAACAAAACGTTCGAGAAGCCCTCATGTAGTAGACAGCCGTCATCTAGGTGCGGAAAACGAAAATCGTATGGGAGTACTAATCGGTTTTATTTGCTTTTCGTTTTTGAGTGCCATCGTTGATATCGAAACGGCAGGTCGCTACTTATGTAGCTCGATAATGTCTATGTTGGAGAGAGGTTTGCTTACTTAGACTGGCTGATGCTCAATGCTACAGAAAACCAAGTAGTTTCAAGTTTCTTTGGGCAGTTTACAGTAAGCTGCTATCAGTTTGGTGCGCAAGGAGTCGCTAGAATGTTTCTCTTCACAAGAGTGAGGCACATCATTATCGCTTGAATGAATACGGCGCACCGCAGGTCTTAGTCAACCAGTTCTGCCATTATGGATTAACGAACGGGTACTTTTTTCCGAATACCCACTCAAAAAAAAACTGAACAACGCACTTCCTACAGCAATCTATCATATCGTTTTGAATAAAAAACATGACAAGTTGATCTTTTCAGTGCAGAGCTGTAGGTATTCCATACTTTGATGTAATTGCGATTTGCGTATATAACTTCCCAAATATTTTAACAATTTTTGAGAATGAGAAGGCTATCCAATAGCACGCAGCAGAGCAACACATTCTTAGCAGCAGTAATGCTGAACTGCTCTTTGGGGCTGAGAAGTTGTTGCACACTTAAACGCTTCCTCAGAGCACGGTTAATGGTTTATTCATGCATTTTTGTGGCTCAAATCACGAGATAACACAAATTCAAAAGGACTAAAAAGAATAACATGAAAGAGCAGTAATTGACTGCATACTGATGAAAATCTAAAAACATCAAAAACATCAGGTTTAGCAAATTGATGTGATCTAACATATTTGAAGCACTCAGGGTTGGCGAAAGACCTTATGGATCAACTGCTCAGACAGCCCTGTTGTTAACACAAACCAATTTTCAATTGAAGACGTTTCACATGTAGCAAGAAAAGCAGGGATATCTACAACTCGCAGGGATATCTTCAGGGATATCTATATTTCTAGATATCCCTGAAAATAGTAACAAAATGCATCGAATCAACGTCAAATAAAATAAGTAAACAAAACAACAACAAAAACACAGGGAGAAAAGCATGCCTATATACAAGGGGTGATGGGGCGAGCAACTGGAGAGGTGAAAGATGTAAGGGAAAAGATGGGCACTAAAAACAATATTACAGAAAATTGATAAAAAAACATGTTACGAAAATCAACAGAAATGTTGGCAAGATATACCAGGACGTTTTTGTATTGTTTTCCAAAAGAGTAAGTTGAGAGAAAATCAGGATTTCAAATTTTTAGGAATATCAGACCAAATTTTGAGAACAACATACATTAAAAATATTTGATCTGTAGATGTGTTCATTCTGGGTAAACGATATTTATGCAAAATAGTAAGCCTTGTTTGATATTTGTGGACTGATGCACTATCAAAAAAGTAGTTATCGAAGTGCGCTGAACGCATGCTTTTTTTTGGATTTAAGAGTACACCATTGAATTTCATTCAAAGTTACGCAGGACTATAAAAACACGTCTGAACGAAATGGATAACGAAGTTCGTTTCGAGCGTTTTCTCTGTCCGGGCAAGAGACTTAAAAGCTTTTCAAAGCTAATATTATCAAGTAAAATTATTCAAATCATATTAACTTATGCCAAGTTTCGATTCGTGCATCCTTCCTCTTATAAACCGATCGGAATTCTATCGATAGAATTCTGACACGACTGTTTTGGCTGGCTGGACATCTGCTCAGGCCGAAAGAACTATACACAGGCCGAAATACACCTCAAGATAATGTGGTTGTGGCAGAAATGACAAATACAGTATGTCTTTGCAACAAGGCATGACAAACAATTGCAAACGATGAATCAGAAAATACAGCAATTTCATGGAAAATTAAAGCCTTTAGATTTCTTCATTTCTGCAGATAACTGTTTGCAAGGAAGGTATTACGCGAAGAAAAGCGCAAAGAAATGCAAGGAAACTGGCATTAAGACAAAATTCATCCACCGTGTATCCAACCACATCTGCTGCGCCAGTTGCATTTGTTGCTTGTTTTCAATTGTTTCTGCAAAATATATCTACGCTGAAGACAAATTTGTCAGTTATCCCGTTATTAGTACCACAGCGTTTATGCACTGTAGTTTCTTAGGCAAAACAAAGTCACACCTAAGAAAAAATTGAGGAGCTTTGTAGTTCCAGTTATCTGCTGTTATAACACAATGTCTCTGTTGTAATTTATGTAATCAGGTAATATTTGAGAATGCTCTAATCCATCATTCACAACTGCAAAGCATTTGAAAAAAATTATTGTTCTTTAACTGAAATAGCAGCAAGTAACTAGCCGCCACAAAGGTGAAGGATTTGAATCCATCAGTAATATTTTTTAATAGGAAGTCGGTTTCACGTAGCCAAACGCATCTTCAGTCCCACAGTCTGCAAGCAATGCTTACGGGTGAAACGCGGAAAAGCTAAAGTAAAAGCAGAGAAAGCAAACAAACTCAAGACTAAAATGAATATAAGTAAGAATACAGGCTGCGACAAATAAAAAACTTGAAAATATATGTTTTCCAAATAACTGCTTTCACTGAACACAAAATTATCTTACGCCAAATGCCGAGCAACGCAAGAGACGAATCACGCCGTAGTTATGATTCACAGAGCGTTGGTACAAAGCGTAAGACCGATTGCTGACGGGAGTTGGGCACTGGGCAGCCAAATTCTAGGAAACGTTGTGACTACAGTTAAATTAACGACACATCTAGCTAACTGGGTGGTGAAATAGGTCACACCACGTAGGAGCTATTACGTGAAGTAGCATGAAATCAATCACCCTGTAGAAAATTTGCTGATTACTGGAATATGGATATGTGCAAGTTTGAATCATCGCAAAAATATGAAAGCAAAGCACATCGGCTGATTCCTCAAAAAGCTTACAGCAAACCTAGAGTTCTTGATGATGAAATAGAACCAGAATGCTTATTTCTGAAAGGAATAATTACCTCTTGCATGCAGTAGCGCACATGAAGCTTCCTGCCAATATAAACAAGACCGCAGAGGCCCAGCCGCAGTAAAATGAATAGCCAAACGAGAATAGACCGGCCTTGACTTGAATAATATTTAAAACTGTGAATGCTCCGCAGGCTGCAACTGCCGATATACCTGCTCAAAACAAATACATGTACGTGCGAAAATCGTGAATACATCAATAACGACGTAGTAAAAATTTAACGAAAATTAAGGTGATGGCTCTACAGCATTTTGTTTTTAGCTGCAATTATTTCTCCGTCACTGATTTCACGGGCTATATAACACATTAACGTTAAGTTTGCAATGCATGTCTGTCTGACAATTTGTCAAACTGTGAATTAGAAACAGTTTGTGCTGTCAAAAATGTGAGACGGCTTTATTTACTCATGAGGCCAACTTGAATCATTGTTCAGCCATCAGCCGCGGAATACGCCGCCCCAGCTTGGTGCCGCACCCACACCAAGAAGCTAGATGCTGCGTCAAACGATACAATGCGCATCATCTCTGGGTGCCTGAAACCGACCCGTAGGGAGCTTTTACCAGTGCTCACGGGCATTCCGCCGGCCCACCTGCGTAGGGAACACCACTTTTAAGCTGGCGCTCCAGGCACAGCTGAATACCAGTCATTCCCTCCATACCCTTGTCCATTGCGTACAGTTCCTGGGCACACAGCACCTGCGTTCACGACGTCCCTTCCGCCTCCATGCTGCGGCACTGCTGAACTCTGGCTTCAATCTCCTGGAGTCATGGAGAGCGGCATGGGAAAGTGCTACACCACCGGCCTAGTTTCTAGTAACCCCTGCCGTTTGCCTCCCGTCTGGCTCAGAGCTTCCCCGGAGTCTGTGGGTAGCACTGAATAGGCTAAGAACTGACGTCGGCCGCTTTGGTACATGCCTGTATGGCTGGGGCATGCTAGATACACCCAAATGCATCTGTGGCGCTGAGGAGCAATCGGCCATTCATATAATACTCGACTGTGATATCCTTCGCCCTCCGAACTGCCTGGAAGACCTGCGGCCCCCTAACATTAACAACACTAAATGGCATGAAGACCGTGTGGATTTTGTTTGAACTGCTGCTCACATGCAAGAAGAAGAAGTTTTCTAAAATTTCAGTAATATGAATATATCGGCAACATTCAATTGCCACGTAAGCTTGGTACGACAAACATCTGGGCAATCTCTTGGCAACGAACAAGCTAATTTAAAAAAATTACAGTGTACAAAAATTCCTTGATGTTAATGTTGGAACGCATACTTCTCGTAACAATCAAATAGCTAGCATAGACTGAACAACTTTTAAATATAATCCTTACAGCTGTGTACCTTTAAATATCTATCACTAACGTTTACTGCAACACTCAGGTGGTATGACCAGTACAACGTATGATGTAGGCCTTATATGTATTTTGCACTGAACTTACGTAACCACAAGATCCACATAGAGTAAAAATATGATTACATTATGAACTTCGCAGCAACTGATCACCTGATATAGCTGAACTCCACAGGCGAGATATATTGTTAGACGGAGCAATATTTTACTAACGTGGATCACAGAGTACAATAAACTAAAGGATTTTGATTTTTGAAATGAGTAAGATTTTGAACTTACTCAACCTTGAAGGTGCGTGTGTTTTCGCAAAACGTGCGACAACATGAAGTTATCTGCTCAATATTGACGTTCAAATCCGCGCTGTAAAACCATACAGGGCTGATTGCTAACTTCTACCCGGAAATAATTGTTTTGTGATTTCAGTTACCTGCAAACACAGTCAAGCTTCCGCCTGCAGCGTAAGAACATGCGGAGTCTGAATAACGGGCATACAACGTGCAAACCAAGCCAAGAATCGCCAGTCCAGCGCCTACCAACATCAGAACACGAGGAATGAAAATAGCAGCAGGCACTTCGATTACAGGCAAAATTCCCATTTTCCATCCTGCAGATGAAATACAGATGTTTCACATGTTATCAGAGAAAAAAGCTGAATTCGCTCCTAGTTTACCTTCTGTTGCTTGTGCAGCGTTATCGTGCCCTCTTGTTTTAAACTAAAAAACACGCCCGGTTCACGATTTGCGATTCTGAGAATAAACAGGCTATTTGTTCTAACTCTTGTTGTTGTGGACTAGATTTAATAAGTTGGTTGAAAACGGCATACCAAGCATGAAGCAACACAGACCAACTCGGATCGTAGAAGGGTGAAAAAGCTTTGTTGTCACGAAGGAATACTATTTCACATTTTTAAAAATAAAAAAGCTGTTTGTTTCCAGTATGAACACCGCATGCATGTTACTTCAATCAAAGTACAGTGCCAAACCACCCAACAGCCAATTGATGTACAGTAGTATTGCTCTCATTCAGACCGGTTGGTCCCAGTGCCGGATTAAGGTAGCGCGGGGCCTGTAGCATTTCAAGAGCGCGGGGTCCTAAGTTAAAAAACACCTCAACACCTGCTAAATCATAGTGTGTAGGCAAGGCATCGGTGTTACTAGCTTTAGTCTCTGTATGCTCTCTCCAGTTCGCATCGTGACATGACAGTCTGAGTGTATCTTGCTGACCGCCAGTGTAGCCGGATGGTTGTGACCTAAATTTGCCAAATGGTGTCAAAATTATTAGATTCTGCTAAAAGTCTTTTCACAAATTTTCAGCTAAAATCTTCTGAAAGCAGTGAAATTCTGGCTAAAATCTGCTATGTTTAAGATGGTTGAAAGAAACCTGTAAAGTTAAACAACACATTAATTTTTCGTCTTACACTCGCTCACAATGAGCATGGGCTGAAAATGCCGGTCTTGGCCACCACACTTTTCGGCCCACTATATTCTTTCATTTTTTGAGCAACGTAACTGCAACATACCTCTTTTTATGTATGACACACAGTCCTTGACGATCTCTTTCAAATGGTTGCATGTTTTTATGCAGTACAACAATGCTCAGCGATAAACAATCTGAGCATGTCTTCAGCCTTACGCCTTTCTAAATCTGGTCTTTGTAACTTAAAACTTTGTGTTACATTAGGGAGCATGCAAAAACTTCTTTAGTCTTCTTATCTGAGTGCTTTTGCAACCAGCCATGCCTTTTAAACACCCATTGTTTCGCTATGATTGCTTAATGCAAACTTCGCAAAAGGCTTTTCTTGAATCAGCAAGATAGGCAGTAGGCACTGAGACAAATTCTGAACCTTGCAACCGTATGTGTCGAAACTTTTGGCGGCTTGGTTTACTAGGAAGTTTTTTACCAGACATCACTACTTACTAGCGTAACTGAAGCGCTTGGAAATATCGTTCCGCTGGATCAAAACGTATTCTACCAATGTTGTCTTTTAACCTAGCGCGCTCACTAAGCACATAAGCAAATCCTTTAGGCTTCACCAAGGCATCTAATTCCTTGTTAATGTGATACAATTATCTGCTTGAAACAGCTTCTTTGCATCATAATAAAATATCCAAATAATTGCAGGCAGCTGGTTGTGCTTTGTCCCGGTGTTACCCGATTAAAAACGTCATAAAGAAGAGAAATATATGGTTTGATGAAGTTACAAAAGTTTTCATCTTGAAAAACTGTTGAAACAGGTTTTTGGTCAGGAATTTGTTACGTGGTAAACCTTCCAAACGGTTGCGAAAATCCTGCCTGAATATCAGCTAACTGCTAGATTGAAAATTGTACAGCTATAGCAGTGGTTCCCAACCGGGGAGGAATTCCTCCCCAGGGAGGAACTTCATGAGTTCAGGGGAGGAATTTCCACTTTATAATTAAGTTACCTGTTGATTGCAAGTGTTGCACTTCTTTTTTAAAGTTGACATTGGCACTTTGAATTTGTTATATCACTTTATATTTGTAAGTTATTTTATGGACTAATCACACGTTTTTGTTGACAAACTTTAGTGCAATTATTTGACAACAAAGAGTTTTTGTTCCACTTTTATTAATCAAGTTATTGTCGTCACTAAAGACCATTGTTCCAATTGTAGTTAATACTAGCCTACGAACCCGAACAGAGGAGGAATGAAAGTTCCATAGGGGAGGAATGAAAAGTTCCAAAATGAACAAAAGGAGGAATGCATCAAAAAAGGTTGGGAACCACTGAGCTATAGTGAGAAAATTCTGCTAGATTTAGTAGCAAATCAGCTAAAATGGCAACACTGCTGACCGCAATCTTATGCTTTTTGTTACGCTTACTACTTGTGGCAAATTTAGCAAAATACTGACTTCTTAGACTGAAAAAATCTTATATATAATGTAAAGATACATTGCAGAAGACCGCGGGACCCCCAAAAGCGCGGGGCACGTAGCAATTACTACATTTGCTACTATAGTTAATCCGGCACTGCTTGGTTCGTAATAACAGCTACTTCGTCCTTAGCCCTGCTCAGGTAACCTCTGCCCAATTTGGGCAAACGGTTCTTCTACTTAAATTTAAAATTAGTTAACGTTCACGTAGAAAGCTGGTTCTTTCAGTAGATGCATTTGTTTAGACGCTCTTTCGGGCAGTCCCATCGAAATCTGAACAAGTTTCGTAGTTTTCGATGGGGAACAAAAATTTGCCCAAATTGACCCATGGTTACCTGAGGTGTAACGAAATTCCTACACAAAGATCCCTCCTAAGGTAACCTTGACCAATTTGG
>JGI24159J19872_10014675_pt1 | contig 10117 bp, 4 predicted proteins | sample Ectturendosymbi4_FD_19872 | JGI IMG/M metagenome (IMG submission 19872) | reverse complement strand
TAAAAGTGTCTCATGTCGAACAGTTGACATGTCAGATAGTATAGTGGTACAAAAATATTTTTGCTTCCATGTTTAAAAGATAATTTTCGTTTGACGACAATATTGAGCCACCATGGCGATTGTGCATCATGACCACCATGTGGCATGCTTTAGGCTGTAGGTTCAAGTTTGCTAACTTCGAAACGTGTCCAAGTTTGGGAGATGAACACAGCACAAGCTTGCAGAAGAAAACCACGATTTGCTTGTCAAATGCAGAACCAAAATTTGTCAAATTTTGTCAAATTTTGGTACTGAGAAATTTTCGAATATTTGCTCTTCAGACACACGGTATTAATAAAAGATTGTGGAAAATGGAGCCAAGTCTTAAAAGGCTCGAAGATTTTGCTTTGAAGTTCAATTTTCAAGTCTTTTTTCAACTTTAATTTGTTCGGGACAAAATGTTACGTACAGAAAGAATATTTAACTAATAATTTCAATGTTGTCAAAAATTGATCGCACCTTATGGCGGGGAAAAAGTCAAATTTAACAACCTGCGATGTGGCTTTGAGAAACTCAATCTCACTTACCTCCACTTCAGTAGGCTTAAGCTGAAACGTTAGCCTGGGTTTTCTGACAAAAAAACATTGCGGTTTGCATTGCTGAAAATAGTGACGCGTGACTTCTATCATCCACGTGGTTTTAACACTTAGTACTTCTGTAACTAAAATTTTTCTGGTGTTTGGTATGGTAGGAGAGTGCTGCAGTTCAAGAAGCAAAACTGATATCGGAATGCGACGCTTTGATTCGAATAATCCAGGAACGGAAGGAAGCAATCAGTATGAAGATTAAAGAAACCAAGGTGCTGGCAAGTTTATCAGTTTTAGAGTGCCGTATATGCAGTATTGTTCACGTATGTGGAAATAGCTTTTCCATCTCAAGTTGTGAACACGTTTTGTGAGGTTCTTGTCACAGTTTATGCTGCGAGTTAGACTATTTACGTGAGAGGAAAACGAGGTCCAGGACGGTTAAAATGAACGAAGGACAAAAACTATTTCCTGCACAATTAAGTGTCGTGGCTTCCATAGCAACAACTTTATGAACATTGTACCGTGGTTTGATTGATTCATACAAATGTGATGATGCTGCAAAAATTAAATTTACTCGTTTCGTAAACAGAGTTGAATACAACCGAAGCATAGCTTTGCGAAATTAAGCGCACAGACGAAGCAAGGTTCTGCAAAAAGCTGCATAATGGATAAGTTGACCACAGTTTGTAATTTCCACTGGTTTCATGTCTGGATCAGGGACATAAAGCGAAGCAAACACTGCTACTTCGTTAAACTTTTCTTCGATTAGGTCAATAAAACCTTGTTCTCTTCTTGGACGCGCCAGTTGACAAACACAGTAATTTCGGCTTCCAGTGTGAAAAGTCTGATTCATCGGCCTTCAGTCGTGGTCAGGAGCGCAACGACGAATTTTGTGTGTTGTCCTCCTCAACCGATGTCAACATGAATAGCGTATGACATACCGCTCTCTGCAAGTAATTATGTGAATACCATCAACCTAAAACTAACTCTGTGTAAGGTTGTCCAAGCAACAAGCACTGTACCCTTTGCGTGCAACCTCAAGTTTTAGCAAAAGGTTTTAGGTTGCAGGCTGCGACAAGGTTTATGCCGTAGCTTTTGAAAAATATGTTTGATTTTTCTTCATTTCGTAAAGCGACGGATACGCCTTGCTGTAATAACTTCGCGACAAGTTTATTTTGACTTAACTGCGTCTCTCGACAGTTCCGCGACAGAAGGAGGTTTATTTGGCCGTCTTTTCACAGGCTGAGTCATTTTCGCTGATCCGTGTGATTTTGAACTGTCGCGCCTGCGATCGTGTTGACGTGAGCTGTGATCTGTATTTTGTTGGCAGATCGTACGTGTTCCGTCCATGATTTTGGGTAGAGAAAGGATAGCATATGTCTTTGGCGGTTTTGCACTGGGTGAAACTAAATCGCACTATTTGTGCAACACCTATAATTTGGTGTTTGACTCAGCCGCTTTGATGCGCATCGCCCACGTACATGTTTTGTTTAATTATGTACTACATTTTGTGAAATGCGTTCACTTGGTTTCTGCGCGGGAAGTTCTGGAGCAAACACGACAACTTTCTCCATTTAAACGTAGGTGTGAACTCAGCATCTATTAACCAACGCTGTGTACCAGGGCAGTTGTATTTTACTGAATTCACCTGAATAAAGACATAAGCAAGGTCTTCGTTTGAAAGCACATATACTTTAACATCAAAGTTCCACATATTGTTGAAAGCTCATGAAGTTCCATAAGTCAGAAAAGATCGATGAAGTGCTATCTGTTTACCCTCTGCAGGCTCGCCACGTTCGGAAATTGCTGCAGGACACAAGCCACGGACAGCAGTGCATGGAAAGTTTTTCAATCGCTGTCTGCCAAGCTCAAGAAACGCAACAACAAGAAAACAATCAGGAACTTTTCTTTAAGGTAAGTAAGCAAAACCATTGTTTACAGTACGATTGCTGTTCATGTTTTAAATTTTCGGTACTTGTTTGGCAGCTTCGTAAAGACAACGTTAGGTAAACTGCTTCTCGTGCAATGTTGTTTGCAATTACCTTTGCCCGTCCAGTTTGCGGCACAGCAAGCACCTGATGCGATAAGAGTTTTGTTTTGAGCAGCTAGCGACGAGCGCTCGGACGAAAATGTTCTTGCGGTAGTTTGTTTTCGTTTCGCTGCGTGCATACCCGTGACAAACAAACCTTTTTTCACCCGTGCTCGGATGTCTTGCACCACGGTGCCTTATTGTCGAGCAATGTGGTTTGGCTCCGATAAAGACCCATCACTTTCTCTTGAGTCCAGTCGGCTCACGTGCCTTCGTGCGATCGAATGCGTTTGACGTCAGATGTCTTGTTGACGGAGAGCGAAATACGTCGTCCGTGAAAATCACCATCCCATCCACTTTTTGTAGGTGCTGAATCAATTTTCAATTTCTGTCTCGGGTAGCAAGGGCGGCTGTGTCCACAGATTTAGTTGCAATTACTCGGTGCAAAGTTCCATTATCACGCTCTTGCCGCTCCTCTAACACGTCGCGTTACCTTGTTCGTCACGTAAACGGCAGGAATGTTGATGGCAGCATCAAGATAAGAGGGAGAACCCCTGCGTCTGCGCTTTCGGAATACCAAAATTGGAGAAAACGCTGCCTGGGTGATTAAGCTCTTGTCTGCAGCGTAGGAAGTTGAACTTCACCTGTTCATTTTAGCGATTTTTGCAGTGTTTAGATTTGCTCTACCGATTTCACACAGCAATAGCCATTTGTCTTGAACTGAGTTATTTGTGAAACCGCCATGGAAACACTGTTTTTGAAAAGAATTGTTACAGTTTCGTGATAGTGCACGGTTGGCCACCAGATGAAACCGAGAAAATGTTCACCAAACGATTACACAATTAAAATGTTTTGGCGTAGAGAAAGAAGCGGCGGTATTCTTGTAAAGTTTTGCCAAAGACCTGCCGGTGTTTTTCTACTAAACAAACCTGTTTATTTATAAATTCAGACTCGCAACTGAAAACACGCGGTTTTGCACTGAAGTATGTCCCGCGCCATTTGCGTCCGGTTTGCTCTAAAAACCAGCCGCGTTGATGCAGGTGCGTCGCTAGCGAACTGCTTTGAATTGCAGCCGAGGATATCGGGCACTAAAGCGTTTTTGGCGTTTAGTTGCGTTTTTTCCTGGCCAAATGCGCCAACCCCGAGTCCCTCCAACGTCGCAACACTAAAAGATTAAAAGCCCCAGTGCCTGGCATCAAATAACGTCTCATCAGAAACGAACGCAACAAAGTGAACCGTTCGCGCCTTCACTGTCATCTCCGAGCGCTAAGGAAGCATTATTTGCTTTTAGCAAGACTTTTAACCTGGAATTTGACTTGAAATCGCCGAGGAGGAAACCAAAATTTTCCGTAGTTTTTCTCACTTCATGAAGGAAGATTTGCAAACATGCGCTTTGCAAAGATTTAGTAACAAGCGTGTAAAATCTCAAAATCGTCGACTTAGCAGGTACTATCAGTCATCGCACAGCTGTCGCTGGCTGTATGATCCTTTGCAAACGAAAGCGTGGCGTTCCACACACTGTACTTCTTCATTAGTGACATTATCCTAGTTATTTCGTATTTGTCGTTTACGATTATACATTAATTAAGCACAACTTGCAGTTCGCACCAGATTGCATTTATTAGGCAAATTAAGCATTTTACGTCATAGTAATTTTTAATGGCTCATGTTCAGTAATTCACTTCAGAGTCAAGCTGACGGGCTTGCTTATGCCCTGACACCAGTGTACACTGTGCTTGTGGCTCATAACAGGCGATATCATGCCAAGACTTTAAGCAAACTGATATATCTCAGAAAAAGACGCATGTTTTCTTCAAATTTCGTTAGAGAAGGTCGATAGCCTGAAGTGCAAAAGGTATATCCCTCATGGACTTTTTTCTTGAAGCCGACAATACCTTCCAAATCTCAGTAACCCTCCTAACCTTGTAGGTAGGCGTTACGACCGCACGTGGGATTAGGCTCCACTTTGAAGATTGCAGTCGTTGTGTTTTATATTGACTACAGGAATTGGTAACAGTGTTTCTGCCATTTGCTTTTGGAGGCATTTGCCGAACAAATCTTATTTTTTGTAGAAAGTTTTAGGAATTAGCTATTTATTCTCTGGGCTTATTATGTTTTAGGGTCAGTGAAATTGCTTATCTTGTGATTGAAATTCACAAAAACGCGTTTTGGGGTTGTATCAATCATGCAAACGATTGTTGCCTAGGTTTACGTTCACCAGCGGCATTGTTATTTTGCTCTTTGAATTCGCCGGGCTACAAATGTTTCTTATTAGCTTTAAAGCGGATGTGCGCGTGGGTCTGCCAAGCTTTCAAGCTTCATTACGCAATTAGTGCAGTGCGGCATACCGCCGGGTCAGTCAGTCGCTAACAGCACCCTTGTATTGCCGGGACCGCATGGTATCGGGTTGGAATGGCCCAGACGATGGAGAACAGTCAGTCAGCATTTTTGACATACATTTATAAAGAAGTTATCCGTCATCCTGTTGTCTCCGACACTGCATGCTATTGCGGCCCCTCCTGTGCCCCCCCCCATATATCTTCCTAATTTCGTTGCACTTGCAACTGCGACATTGCTTTTGCTTGTTTATGACAAATCCATTTCCTTGACAAACAGCAATGCCTTGAAGTGAAAAACTGAAAGTGTAATTAGTCTTTGGCATGAAAGTGAAACCGTATTCTAGACATTTAATTTTTTTGTCTCTTAAAGCACTATGCAGGATGAGCCATATGCCCCTACCCATCTATATATATCTTAAACATCCGGTGCATCTGTGTGTTGTCCCTCATTTTCGCTGCGTAATTTTATACGACGCCATGTTCTGTGAGACATCATAGCAGAGGTTATTGTTCCAAATGCCGTGATAACNGCTGCCCTCAACTCATCATCAGAGTGATAACGTTGTTTAGACGCAACATCGTTCATGCATCCNAGTATGGATTTCTTGCAAGGGGGTGCTGAGGATACTTACGTATTTTTACATTTTATGTATTATATATTTTCTGAGAAACACAAGAAAACAATTACAATTCATTATTATATTACTTGCATAACTAACTGTAGCATAGTAACATGTGGGTTGGTAGGGACTTATCAACTTCATAGCTGTTTTTTTTAAATGGTTTCTGTGGCTAAGCACTGTTTTTCTATTTTGCTGCATTTAAATGCGGCAACAATATATCTGAAAAGCAAGTCATTTTACCTAAAGTATTCCCTGTCTGCAGCACGCGCGAAGTTACGCGTGCAAGAAACACATACATAGAAGCCAGACTATGTTTGCTTGACAAAGAATTGTAAGTTATTGAAACACATAAGTGTCAATATGTTGAAAGCTGACATTATTTGTGCTTCGAACCAACTTGTTCAGAATAAGATAAAGTAAGTTTTTGCCTACACATAAAGATTTTATCACAGCAAGTGCACTGAAGTATTTCAAAGCACTTCGTCCAGAGCAATGATCTTGACATACCAGTTTAACCTAAAGCAGCAAAAGTGCATAAGCGTTTTTCGAATCTGTCGTACAATGACTGTTTCACACCTTAATGAGTGCATTTTTTTGCAGCTGGCAAAAACGGCTTCGGAAAGGTGAGTTTTTCCAGCTTTTGTGGGCGTAGTGCCATATACAGTATTAACATTTTTTTGCGTATGATAACAGTGAAAAGTTTAACACAACAAACCTCGGACTAATGATTGCGAAGGAGACAGTCTAAGACATCTTTGATGTTTGGACGTTACATTTTGATGTTACAAGTAATTTTTCAAAAATTAGCTTAAGCCTGGCTCTGTATAGTTTTCTCTTAGTGCAAATGCTACCTCAATTCACGCAAATTATAGATGCATGGAGGTCTGTGACTGAGTAGCCTCCTGGTACTCTCTTTGGTGATTCTCATTGCAGCAATTTTACGCAGGATCAACCTGGCACTGGCATCCGCGAACCAGCTAAGCTCATCGGCAAACAACCTTTCCGCTCCAGGATTTTTTCTAGATTTTTCCCAAGAAAAAGCGCTGTTAGACAAGCTAGATATCTTGGAAGGTAAGCCGCAGTTCCTTCAAAGCGTTCTTCACTCCTGTCGGTCTTAACTTTGCATTGCCCATTTTCCGATATGATATTTGTCGTACTTAGGCTCAAGCCGCCATCTTACGAACACACTGCATGCTCTGAGAATTTTTTTCAGGGAGTCTTAGGTTTGTCTCTTGTTCGCGCGTACGCACTTGCGGTGCAAGCTCGCATTGTGTTTCGATTGGCGTGCAAACACAATCGCTCATCTGGTGTCTTCCGCTCATTGAATTGCCAGCGGCAAAAGCGAGCTGATGCAGAATTTTTCTCTTTTGATTCTTTCCTCAACCTTCAGGTGGAAATATGCCTCATTGTAACTTCACGCTACACAAACGCTAAGCCAAGAACCACAAGTCATGACAAAATACAGATTACTTTACTTCAAGCTTGAATAATTGGCCAGATTTGTGCATAACACGTACAAAAAATCAAGTTTCCAACAATTACCAAACGCTTTAACTGTTCAAATATATAATGCACGATGCACCGTACCGTCGGCGCAGAAAGGTCATAAATTCTTTTCGCAGCGTGGGAAACACACGGAGCGTTACTGCTCAGCGAATGGGCGCTTTCACGACACACTAATGGACAACAGAAAATCGCGCGAGAACATTCGCTGTCTGCTTGTAATAAAAGACGCGTTTCAAACAGGTGCTCTGCGGGCGTTTTTGTGTCGCTAGATTTACCAAGCGATAGCTTGTGTATGCTAGAGAAATAGAATGTGCTGGATATTTTTATGTTGTCAATTTATTGATCTTGACCAGAGCGTTTCTGTGGGGCACCATTTTTATCCTTGTTCAAATTCAATGCATGAGGAAGACCTGTATTGTTTGTTTTGTAATGTATTAGACTCGCTACAATAAAAACTGTTGATTTTCTGAGGTTCTGCAAGGCATGCTTCATTGTACCTTAACAAAAACCGTCTTAACGTGACTCTAACCACCCGGTTTTACTTTCATTCAGCCCCACAGTCAACACGAACTTACTAAAAACTAAGAACTCCGCACAAGTATGGTTGTTCAAAATGCACTCGAGAATACAGTGCGTCACCTGCAAAGTGCGTTTCTGGCGTTACTGCAGCCTGATTTGAACGTGATCTGTAATGAGTTTAGCTTTTTGTGAAAGCTGTCTGTTTAGAACTTATTTGCTTCAAATGGCTTTGATACGAACGTTGGCCGTTTTCTTTTGATCTATTTATGAAAGAATTTGCTGTAAGACGCGGGACAATGTCGATGTACGGTATACTCTCGTTTGCTAATTTTTGAACCATTCTACCTCATTCAACTCTTTCGTTAGGTCAATAAAAAGCATGGAATGCGAATTTGAAGTCAGTACAAAATGCAACGAGTATTTTCGGAGTATAACTCGTTTTCTTCGGTTTCCACTTCGGTAACGCTAAATAAGAAAGAAAACACTTGATTTGCCACTTTGGACCTGCCAACCAAACTGACATTTCCTATCGTCGTCGCAGTGGCTTTACTTGACATTCTTACTCATCCTCTGTCCTTATTTGTTTGAATGATTAACTTGAACCTCAATGCGGATGTGGCAATGTCAGCTGTGACGCCATCTGAATGCTGGCCAATGTACACTTGATCTCAGATGTCTAACGCCAGTCGCCTAGGAAGTAGGGACAAAAGGTTTTGTTTATTTGCCATTCAACCCACGATCCAGTGTCAATGGCGCAGGGGTCATTGTGCAAACTTGCTTCCTCACCCAAGTACTTCAAGGTGGATTCTTCTAAGTCTAGGCTGATGTTTCGTGGATAAAAATCAAAATGTAACATTTCGATGCAGTTGAACTTCAAATCACTACTGTTTGTTCCAACGTGAAATTCTTAATAAAGAAAAACTACTTGCGCCACAGCCGTGAAACTGCCGGCCACTGATGACTGTGTTCTGTGCAAAGTACAGTGCGTTAACAGTTCAAAAAATGTGGTAGCGATCAGCGAAACTTCGATCATGGTGAATTGTTTGAGGAAGGTCTGTCATAAATTAAGCTGGCAAATACGTGGTTACATGTCAGCTGCGTAAAAGCGTTGTCAATTTGTGTTCTCTGTAGTATCACATCCTAGTTGAACATGCTAGTACGACAAAGGCGATTCCAACATTTTTTAAAACTATACGAAAAATGCCCAAGGTGTCGAAAAACTTCAATGAGCTTGAGTAATATTCTGAAGTCCACTGAAGAAGTTCTTTCCTGTTTTGGTCAACATTCAGGCAACATCATGACCACAAGGTTCAGTTTGTTAACATTGAAATACTATAGATACCATACTATTACGTATGTTGTATCTATTGGTAGTACTGTTCTTCGAAGATTGTCTCATTCCGTTAAACATTTGCGGTTGGGTAAGATTTAGGACGCACGCGTTGCTATCTGTTATGTGGAAAACAAAAACGCGATTTGTTTACCATTGCATTTATTATTTGTTAGAGTTATTTATTTTATGTATTTGTTAATGTTCGTTTATTGCGGGCTATACGGGTAACACCAAATACCTGGCGTATAACAAACCGTTTTTGGAGCTGCAGCTACCTCCACTCAATAGAAACTGCAGAGCAACGGCGCGCTGCGTGCTGGAAGCGAGTGGGTCTCGATACTGCTGTAGTTCACATCCGTCTCTGGAGCTTAAGTCGCTGTTGCAACATATATTTAATCCCAGAACAGTACCAAAAGAACGAATGCATCAACGTAATTTTATGAACGTTCCTGGCGTCACAAACACATTGCGCTTGAACGCCACACTTATCTGTGAAACGTTTTTGGTTACAGGAAGTAGACGGGTCGTGTTAAAAAAAATAAGTGTTTTTCTGAACATGGTACTTCACTCTGTCGGTATGCCGAAAGATTTCTCTGACGTAAAAAAATGACCTGTTTCATCCTTCTGCACAATACTGGGAAGAATCGGCCCAGCAACCACACACTGTACCAGGTCAATAAATTGCTCGATTTTGCATTTTCTTGCATTGCGACATTACAAATAAACTGTAAATAAATAACTAACGCAGTGTTTAAGTCCATGCTAAGCTGCAACATTATGAACTTCATCCAGGTAACTGCCAATATCTCATTGCGCAAACAAACACAACGTGTCAGAGAATACCAAAGGTCAATGTGGGCGAGACGCTTTGTAATATTGGCTCTCCGACAATTCCGGGAGTAAATGTCTTTCCAGTGTAAATTTTATGTTTTGTACGGTTATTAAACTCATCGACTGTATGTAATTTCAATTAACCGCGTCTTGTGGACTTATTTCCCTCTTGGCATGCATAATGTGGTCTGCCTCACGGCCCTGCCTTTGGCGTCATCACTTGCTGACACAAAACCCGGCAAAATCCCGCACGTGAGTCATGTTGAGATTCGGTATATGTTCAGGGGCGCAGCCAGGATTTTTCTAAGGGGGGGGCTGAAGTTATGGAAGCAAAAGCCTTGTAAAGGAAAAATTGCTTGTGATTAGAATAG
>JGI24159J19872_10014674_pt1 | contig 10117 bp, 6 predicted proteins | sample Ectturendosymbi4_FD_19872 | JGI IMG/M metagenome (IMG submission 19872) | reverse complement strand
TTCATGTGAGGTGCTACCATTGGCTTTCCACCACAGCAGCATTCACTGCAAAAGTAGCCACATACAGTAGCACATATCTAAAGCAGACATGGTTACCTTCTGACCACGGCACTTGTGACATATGAAGAGAGCATACTTTCTGCTTGTGATCCACTTTACTGAAACTTTTTTCTGGCTCTCAGTTAAGAATCAAATCAATAAAAAATCAGCTAATCTTCAAGAAATTATTTAGCTAATAACAGAAAGTTTTGTATGAACTTTTAAAATGTCTGAAGGAATTTCACAGCCCACCAAGGGATTGCAGCCCACTAAGTGCTGCCTTAGGCTATAATGGTTATGCATGCCAGGCATATGAAACTGGATCACCATCAATGTACTCTGTCAATTGTGATGAATACTTATTTCTATACTTCTTTTTTAGGCACTGTTCTGAACACTTAATAAACATTTTTCTGAGTTAATGTTTAGGTGAGGTTGAAACATCTTAAGCAAACAAACATACGTAAGATTATTACCGTGTGTGATTACATCTCACAGATCAGTCAGCACATTTGAGACGGTTGTTGTTGAAGAACAATCACCAATTGTTCGCAGTGGAACCATAGTTAAGTTTTCACAAGACTTCTCAAACTTTTTTTTTCTTTGGTTGATTCATAACAATAAAAAAAACATAAAAAAACAGTAAAATTATGCAGACCATGATCATCACTCCATCATCGGATGATGGAGTACTGCCATTGTGTGTGTGTTCGACCAGGCACATAGTACCCCCAAATGGGTTTGGACAGAGGTAAAGACAGATTACAAAAAGGTTTAACAGTAAACAATGATACAGTAGTGTTGGGTACATGAGAAATAAACAAAATGAGTTTAGTCAGGATGGCTGAAAAGGGGATCAAAACATTACTGCACAGAGGCTTTACAGAAAGCACAAAAAACGTGCTGAAGACAATAAAGCTCACAGAAAACACAAACATTCGGAAGGCGATGGCTATTCATTGAAGAGAGGCAAGTGACGGGCAGGAACACTGGTTAAAATGCACTGAATGTGGCTAAAATCAAATCAAACTTGCACACAGGCCAATATCTATGCTGGCGGTGTTCCCTCTGACCACGGCCAGAGACAGGCGCTGGTGGAGCCACTGTTGCTTCCTAGGGTCGCCTGAAATGTCAACGAGTTTCTTTGCGAGACAGCTCAAGAAGAGGTCAGTGGACTTGCTGTACACAGCTGTGGTTTCGATTGCAACTGGTTGAAAGTCATAATTGTCAAGAAGGTCATTGTATTTCCGGCATTTGTCAGTCTCAGCATCAGTTGCTACACTGCCTGGTATAGCGGCACTGACTATGTAGTGACTTTCTGCAAAGGTGTCCACGACTGTCGCGTCCCGTACACAAGGCTCAACCCAATCTAACCTTTCGGAAAGAGGATTAAACATTAATAGACATTCAGTTACTACCTCGTTACTCATATTTTCTCACAACCCCGTTGGTTTCCTGTCGAAATAAGCCCATTTAACAAAACAAAAGCTTGTACGCACAACCACACCACCAGCGAACTCTCGCTACGACGATTGCTGGTGAGTACAGTATCGCACTTTGCAGTTTGCACCGAGTAGTATTCAGTAATGGGAAACAGAGGAAAAAGCAGTACAACATAGAATGCGACGCTTGGTCGCTCAACCGAATGATTTGTCCGGCGGCTAATGAGATTAGATTTTTTCTGTCAAATTCGGCATTGAAGCAAAACATATTGAGCATAACTTGCGCCAGTTGTTTGCTTTATAAAAACCATGTATGATCATATTGAAAACCATTGTACTACATTGTGAGCGTACACTTAACAGTCCTCAGGTTTTTGATGTAAAATGTTTTTTTCCCAAAAAGTGAAAATGTATTTAAAATGGGTCGTAATTAAATCTTCACGTTTGCTTTCTCATAGGTTACTTCGGAATACTTTCACAATGTTCTTAAATTACTTGCTCACGACCATGGGCGCCGGAAAAGGGGTGCAGGGGGACAACGGGCCAAGGCCACCTCTGGATTTTGAAATTTATTATTTTCTTATTAACTTTTCGGAAGAAAAATACTTTTCTCTTAGTTTAAGGTTGTGAACTGTTGGTCCCCCCAGGAAAAAATCCTTCCTACGCCCATGATCAAGCGAACCGTATTCAGAAGTTTTCACAAGGAATACACTTCTCAAATGTGAAAAATACTTGATCCAATACGCTGCTTTGTTTTACACTAGATGAGTTTCCAAGCGAAGCTGGCATCGTTATTTGACAAGAGTTCCTGGTACTTTATTTCTCAGAAAAATCTTGTATTGCTAAATAGAAAATGGATAAAAATACTCTTGTATTTTTTAATATATTACTCAAAATCAAAATAGGGCAAAACTTTTTTCAAGTAACCTGCTCACTTTTTCAGTTGTCAGGCAGTGTCTGTAATTCAAGCTGTTTTCAGAACTTGTGTCTGTTCTCCACTGCATTGAGTGCTTTGGTAATCATGCTTGTTAACGTTTGTCTGTCGACTGCGTGTTTGATTGAAGGCTGTTCAAGAATTTGTCTAGAAACTACGTAGGAAGAGAATGAAATCTCCAAAAAAGTTGAAGAAAGTTTAAATCGGGAACCATACCCCAATACCAGGTAAATCACGGCAAAATTTTTTCACCTGCCTTTGTTTGGCTATAGTTGAGTTTTTCATGAATGCTGCCTTTGCTTCAAAACTGACTTTGTTGCTCAATTATTTTCTAAGACATGCTTACGTCTTCATACCACACTCGCAATTTTGGGAGGACTAAACAAACTAGGAAAATTTTGCCTAATACAAATTTTTGCCCAACAACCACTAATTTAGCTTAAGAATACAGGTCATTTTACCAAAAATTGTCAGTTTTCTTGAAAATTCTGTTGGATTTCCATAAATAGTCAGAGCTACCAAACAAAAAATTCTCAGCCGCAGAAGATTCATTGCTTATGAGAAAATCTAATCACACGATAATTTATTCTGCGCCTAGTTTGCCCTCGTTTCAACTCGCTCTGAAGTATTTTTCACAATGAACTACGGTTTCCCAAATGTTTTGGGGTAGCCTACAGTTCCTCCAGACCTTCCGTCTGTTTCAAATGTTTTGCGGTACGGCTTCCCCCAGACCTCCCGCCTGCAATGTGCGCAAATGCGCAGTACCCAGGGGAGTAGCGAGTGAGGCAAGGGGCGCAATTCCCCGGGCGCCGACTCACTGTGGTGGCGCTGAATCGCTGCGGGTGGCGCCGAAAAGTTCTAACAATGTCACAAGTACTTTCTTCAAAACAATAGGCTACATTTGCTTATGAAAGACCTCAGATTCGAACATGGGGGCGCCAAACTTGTTTCTTGCCCCGGGCGCCATCTAACCACATTATTCCCCTGGCAGTACTATTAGACCATTTACGCAGTGAAATCTCATTCTCACGCACTTGTAACATTCCAAATTTAAAAGCAAAAAATGATTAACATTTTTGGGCGAAGCAGAACGCTTCTGAGCATATCGCATGGCACTTTTAGAAGGTATTTGAATTAAATGTGCACTTTGTTCGTATTTTGACAAGATTTCATACTTATTATAATAATTCACAAAGTTTGTAATTCATTCAGAACTGTGCTAACTTAGCCTTAGTATTCATGCTCAATAAAACAAACATTTACTCAGTGTAAAATGTTCTTAGAGGCAACACTGCCCTTCTGTATTTTGTAGTACAGCTCCCGTGTTTTTGGCACAATTACCGCAGACCTCCCGGCTATTTTGAATTTTTTGGGGTAACAATAATAATAATAACAATAATAATAGTCCTAAACTTCCCATATTTTTTAAATTTTTTGGAGGAAAGCTTCGCAAACCTCGCGCATGTTTTATAACTATGAATGCATCGCTCCTCAGCTGTTCAAAAATTCATTGCAGTTAAGGCGTGTTTCAAAAGTATTATATATTGCATTTATGCAGTCGAATGTCAAGTTTTTATGGAGTTCTAGTCAGCACCTACCACGTTTACTACGGCAACCCTAGGTCAGTAGCGGATTTTCGTTTCAGTCACAGGCTACGCTTGTGCTCAAAACCCAGGGTAGTGCCAAAAACGTTTCCAGTGCAATGTTTGGCGAGCCTCACTTCCTTTTTTATGTAAAACTGTTTCCATCGCTCTTTATTATTTGCGGAAAAACTTTTCACACAGGTTCCAAAAACCGAGCCTTAAGGAAATTTGCAAGGACTTTTTTATGAAATTACAAGCTACATTTTCCGGCTGTATGAACAATAAAGTTTTGTTTGCACGAAATATTTTAAAATTGTTTTAAAAAGTGTTAAGAATGTGTCTGTAACCCTGTGGTTCTGCCTTCAACGCAGTTGCAAAAAGTATCTGCAACCTTTTGCTTCCGCCGGCTCCAATGCCTTGTAAAATGTTCTGTTTTGTCTGTTTTATCGACTTGCGTTCTGCAGAATGTGTGTGTTTATACTATGGACTTCGTGTCTGGTCACAAACAAATAAATTTAATTAAATTAATTAAACTTTCATTGCCAGTTAAAGAATACGCTTCGACAGTGACGTCACCGATAAGTTCACAAGGCCAACTAGGATAATTTCTCCATATCTGCTCATTTTTATGCCTAACGGCCTACAAAATGAGAAAATGATTTTGTACCTAATGTAATATTTGTATCTTGCAAAGTTCACAAAATAGAATCATTCACAGGCTACATTAGATCCTGTTGCTGAAGAGGTTTGTTCTAATATACAGTATACCAAGATGTGCATTGCGCAAGGCTAAGCGTCACAGCTTCATGTATGGCATTGTAAAAGTGAGGAAGAGCATTAGAAATACCTTGTTGCGTTCGTCCCACAGCATGCACTATTCTGACACTCAGGACCGGACTTTCAGCAATTGGACCGATTGCTTCCAATCGGGCCCCGCGCCGAAGGGGGCCCTTCGCTACGCCTATTAAAATATGCAAATTTACACTTAGGCCTACTATTGAAACTGCGTGTGTCGCACGGGCCACGGGACCCACAGCTTTTTTAAGCCTGGGGCCCGTTGGCAACGCAAATCAAAGTAAACTGCACAGTTTTTCGAAATCCTCATTCATCATAATTCGTTCTGGAATTGTAACAGCTGTCTTTGTTTTTCGATGTGTATTCTGGTCTTTTTAAGAGCAACTAGTCAAGGCAGAGAGGGTTTAGGTTTTGAAGCCGTTTTCTGTTTCAGTTGAAAAAGAGGCTTTGGTCCTCCTGGATTTGCAAAGCGTTTCGTACTTAGCAGCATGGGTGTCGGAGGGATTTTTTCCAAGGGGGCCAATAGCGGATTTTTCCAGGGGTAGCCAAAAAGATTTTTCCAGGAGGGTGCTAAAAGTGGTGAAATTTCATTTTTCCCATTCGAAACTAAAACACAACCTTATTTTGTTGAACATTTTACAGAAAATTGTTAAATTTGCAAATCCAGGAGGACCAAAGCCTCTTTTTCCCCCATTCCGGCGCCCGTGCTTAGCAAGTTGTTGCTGCTTGAACAGTTATTGCCACTTGTCTTCTGAAAGTTAAGTTTAGTTTGAAATCGCAAATGTGTGCTGCTTTGTCGGTCTTTTAACAGCGTTATGCATTTTCCGTCGTACAGATGTGATGAGGCAGACTCTTTCCTTCATTTGTTTGTTGCCGTCAGGATTTACAATTGACCATCCCAATGACGGTGACATCCGCTGTAAAGAGTTTTCTAACCTGAATCCGCTGTAAAGAGTTTTCAAACCAATTTGAGATCATCAATCCAGCAAGAGCGTCTAAATAGTTTGGCGATTATGTCCACTGAACCCGAAATTAACAGTGACTTGAAGTTGGACAAAATTCTGAAGGACATTGTTAATGCTAAATCACAAAACTAAGTTTCTCTTAGCAAATGTATTTTTGTATCGTAAGCTACAATAACCTGGAGGTCTGTAGAGCCGAAACTGAAATTTCAGGCTCCAGCTTTGGCCCTAGGCATCTAAAGCGTTTTGCGCGAGCTCCGGCTTCAAAATGATTTGGCTCCAAAATGATTTGGTCCATTGAAAAATGAATACCATTGTCTTGTTTGTACAACTGCATTATTTCACCAGCACAGATGAGGTGTCGCGAAATTTGATGGATAATGGGACATGTGCAGAAAGTCTGAGAAACCCTGATCTACGCACAAACCAATTTGGGCATCGGAAGGATTTTTCCTGGGCGGGGGCAATAAGGGTTTTTCCATGTGGTGGCCAAATATATTTTCCAGCAGGACCAGCAGCGGTTAAATTTTATTTTACCAACTCGAAACTAAGAAAAAAATTTTCAATTTTCAAAATCCAGGAGGTCCAAAACACCCTGCATTTCTTCCGACGCCCATGCAAACCAAGATAATTATGTAGACATACGGCAACCACGCTCGCCCGCAAAAATTTATCTCGCTTGCCCCACATTTGGACTGTATAACAGGAACTCAAATTTCAGCTGGGCTCCGGCTTCGGCTCCACCGTTGTAAAACTTTCGGACTTCGGCTCCAGCTGCAATCATCCAAAATTGCTTGAGCTCAAGTTCCGACACCGCAGCCCATCGGTCTGTTTCATTCGGCTTTGCCATTTTGTGAAGCTTATAATACAAGGTTGCACTATTGTGTGACAAACTGTTGTCACGTTTTATCGTTTGTCGATGCTTTGTTCCTAAGCTGTTATATCTTATCTTTGCTGACTGATTACATCAAGGAATGTTGCTAAATTCATTTAACAGATGGCCAATTGGCCGTACCCCGCGGTAGATACCTGGCCAGAGAGGAGGTATTGAGTAGCAATTCATGGATTTGTTGGGTGTTACGTAGATGTCCATCGAACGGAGATGGAAAGTCTCTGCTGAAGAGGTGACACTGAAGGGCATGCCCCCAGACCTCCCTAGCTTGGCATTACCCTTTTCGAGCCTCGCTCTTTCACATCACTCATAATTTCTTTGATTATGAATTCGTGCCCCTCTTCAAAATTTCTGCTCACGCCACAGAGTAGGGCCCGGTAAAAGTGCTTCCAATCGGGCCCCGCACTTGCTAAGGCCGGTCCTGTTGACACTGTATGTCGCTGCACTCACATTGCTACGTTGGCTAATGTGGAATGGCAACTTATCAGCAGCATTTCACTGGAGCCCCCACCTATGACTACCGGTGGGTCCTTGGTATTTTGTTGTTACGACGCAACGGCGATTCGACCGTATTGGAAATCGCCCAAAGCAGCTATGTCCAGCCCGTGCCCTAGATGTTTTTCGTTGTTGTGTACTGTATGTACAATGTAATGACCACTTGTCCGTATTTTGGTAATCTTAAATTTGGCATTTTTGATGCAATGGTCCTCAATGCCACTTCTCATCACATCTGTACTGCATACTGGCAGATTTCTGTGTGTCCACGAAACTTCTTAATGCAAAACTGATTTTTAACGTTCTGATTCCTATCCATGCTGTTCCATTGCCACTAAACCTGGTAATGCCAGCAGGCTCGTAGCCAGGTTTTAAGGTTTGGGAGGAGAAATACGTTTTCAGGGGGAATATTTTTGTTTTTTTTATGTTTAAAAAACTTTTGTTAGGCACAACCAAATTTGAGGGGAACAAAAACACTTGGGGTGGAATTGCTCCCAAGTGTCCCTCGTGGCTACGGGCCTGTATGACACCTCAGCGAGTGGTTGGACACGTCACACATTGCATTTACAATTCGAACGCATTCCGTAGCTCAAGCTAAATTAAATTTTTGAGAACAATCTAAGTTATTCATCATGCGGCCCTTAATAAGATAGTGACATAATTTTTGTATCAGTTAGGCATTTCGATTGGACATAGCTTGCTTAAAATTTTGTGAAATGCAGTACCGAAAAACGTGTTCTCTTGAGTAAAACGGCTTTTTCAATTTCCATTGTNTAGCCTAACTACGGACTTTACGTTTGATAAGAAAGTTTCATTATACCGCTTTATACTCTTGGAGTTTCAGGAGAGTTCTGCTNGTACCTACCTCCCTTTATTCTGCGCCGCGGGCTACGAGGCTACATTCGAACTGAATGCTGCATTGGTGACAGGCAGGGCTCCCATTCTGTAATTTCTAATAAACCCAGATTGCTCATGAAAAAAACCCATTTGTCTACTAAAAAAAAACAGAAATGCAAAAAGACACATGAATGCAAATACATGAGGCAAAACGGTAATTAAAATACTGATTTACTTATAGTTTCTTTTTTAAATTTGTGTCTGCAATGTTAAAATTAACATTTGGATCACTTTTCTGTTACTCAAAACATTTTATAATCAATAAAGCTAATAACACACTCCATTGTTGACATCTCTCAATTTTCAGGCTTAGGTAACCTATATAGTAGCCGCTTTGCTGGGTTCTTGACAATGCTTGTTTTACATTTGCCTTAACAGTCTTGGTTTTATCAAGTTTCCTTTTGTTTAACGTGATTAACAACAGTAAAAATAGTTTTTCTAGTGATGCAGTAAAATGTGAAAAACTGCAACTATGGCCATCAAATCATAAAATCTCGCAAATTCCGAGTTATCTAAACCATCTTTGATGTTACGCCGATTATACCAGAAATCAAGGATATTTATTGGACAAGAACACATGTTTAAACTTGATATAACCTCCAGTCTGTTTTTTTGCTGAGACGTTTTGGTCATTTGTTTCATGTTTATATTAAAATTAGCGATAACAGCATTCACAAGTTTATATATTTTCGGACATTATGACCGAACTGACTTAATTTTCTTTTCATTCAAAAAAAGTTTGATCTACGACAGAAAAATGACAGAAACTAACCTAGCTTCCAGCTCATCTTCAGGCACGAGATGGGCAAAATGTAGCGCCACATTTGGCACTGACCTTGGATCTTTTGTGAGATCTTGAGCTGCAAAGGAATCTAAAATTCCTAAGCTTCAAATCCTTGCTCCAATGCAAATGTTTTTTTTAATTTGCATGAATAGGGCAACTAAAGAATTTGAACATTCTGTTGTAAACTGTTTCATCAAATTCTTCAGCTGGCATCTGGGATAACAACCTTTCACGCAAATGCAAATCTTTCAGACTTGATATACTACCATTTGTTATTCGTTCACGTCTGGTGTAATCCGGCCTTTGCTTCTGATGTACGCGCAACTGCATGGACGTCTGGATGGTAAGCACCCTACAGTATTAGGTAATGATATTGATGCGGGTGTAAAACCGACTGAAGACGTTTTGTTTCACCGATTTAAATACTTTTTTCTCCTGATGATAGCATGTGAACACTGCAATGACCAGAATATGTGTTTATTTTACTATTATAATTACCATAGATCGTTGCCAAATTTTTATCTTCAAGAAGCCCAGATTTGATAGGATCTTTCAAAATTAAACCTAGGCACCCAGATAGACTAAAAAAAAACAGATCTGAGTGGAAAAAACAAGAAATGGGAGCCCTGGTGACAGGCTAGTAGTAACACCGCGCGTGAAGCTTTCCCTCACACCCAATCCCATAATGCCGTGCACGAAGCGGGACAGGCCACAAGCACTATCTATTCAAGTCTTCGGTGTAACACAGCCGATATTCGAACGAAGCCTACCAAATTCAGCGGTGAGCGCTCTATCACACTGCACCTTAGCCGGTCGCTTTACATTTGATAATTCAGTGGTTATTTCTTCAAAGTAAACAAAAATGTTAGTTTATTTGTTCGTTTTTCGACTCTTGGCAAACGTGAATTGATAAGGCATAATCGAATATGCGCCGTTGTACCTTCCAATACATTTTGGCTAATAACTCTTTCCAAATATTTGCCAATGTGGTTCTGTTATGACCGAACATCGTATATCTTTTGAATGCTCTTCTGTATACAAATTACGCCCACTCCTATTGACAAGGATACAAAAAGATCCTTGTAGATGAAGATGTCATTTCGTGTAAGGCATTTACCTTAGATTACACGGAGCTGACAAAAATATTTTCATTTGGGCATCTCGATTTGCCTAGAGATCCATCTGACATTTGTACAGGTTTTTATGGTCGGGAGAGAATCGGGGAATCGAACTATCATGATTCCCAGGGAGAATTTTGGCCGAAATTAAAGCAATGCCTTACCGACTGGACTAA
>JGI24159J19872_10014672_pt1 | contig 10118 bp, 5 predicted proteins | sample Ectturendosymbi4_FD_19872 | JGI IMG/M metagenome (IMG submission 19872) | reverse complement strand
TTATATGCTTATTGTTAAATATATCCGTGAATAATCATGACAAAATATTTTGTCATAAGAAATTGTAGGGGTACATGTTCATCTGTCAAAATGATGAAGGGCTACATGCTTATCTGGTGAAATGCTGAAGGGGTACATATTCATCTGTCGGAATGCTGAAGGGGTACATGGCAAGAGAAAGGTTGGGAACCCCTGTGTTAGACCGTTAAATACGTTGCTATAATAACGACAAAGGAAGATATTTTGACCGCGTACCTGTATGCCACGTTGAATGTCTTCGTTATCTCTCAGCCACATCCTGAATAATAAAAAAAACTTTCAGGGAATTCGTGGATCTTGTTAAGCTACGGTCAGTTTTTCTTGCAACTGGTGCGTGCCTCTATCAACAGACCAGAAATGTTAACTTTTCGTTAACTACGGTAGCCTACCAGAATTTGTAACGTTCCTTTCATTTTACAAGCGCAGCAGACGATGAGATCTGTCTAGCATTTGAGCAAACACTGAAACTCACCATGCATAATATACGGCGCCAGCCCTGAAGAACGCAAAGAATATTGCCATCTCCAAGATCACCACCAGCAAGGAACATCTGAAATTCTGCTTGAGTGCTTGCTCCACACCAAGCTCATTCCAGGCAGCATTTTCGTCACTGAGTATTTTCAATGACGCATTGTAAACACCATAAGCGCTTGTAAAGCCTACGAAAGGCAAGTAGGAAATCCTTGAAAGACTTCTTTCTATCGACATGACCACTACTACAACTCCAATACCTCTTTATTTTTAACCGCAATAATCCTTCTCTTCTACATACAACAAATTAATGCCATATACACAAACGGAGCTATAACAACTCGATGATGATGTCATAATGCATATATTACGGAACAGTTGCCCTTACAACTTCATGAAAAATTTTGTATAAAAGCTTTGCTCAATTGAAAAACAAGTACAAGGGCTGCATTTAAAACGCGTAAAGCACTTCCGCGCCCAAGTTATAATCCGTGTTCGATGTGAGTGTATCATTCAAAGCAATGTTGTTAGAACTCGTCCAGCATTGGTTCCTACAACCAGAGGCGAATTTTCATTTTCGAGGCCCTAGGCTTTTGCAAATTGGGGGTCCTTCTGGAAGGTTGGCGACAGTTGATGTCATACGAATTAACACTACACGTGCTCGTTACATTCACTGAACAAGTTTTTCCAATTCATAAGGATATTACTTTATTTTGAATTTCCTCGATATCTGGAACAAAAACAGCCACAATGAAATAAACGAAAAAGGCGGGTGAGCTACTTTTCTGTCTGGCCGTTTTGGCGTGGCCGTTTTGGTCTGGCCGTTTCAGTCTGAGCCTTTTCGGTCACGGGACATTTTGGTCTTAGTGCTTTCGGTCTCGAGACATTTCGGTCAGAATATGAAATCTTGCAGAAATCTTACATGTTCACTTTTTAATGTAAACTTACTCAAATCAACGAAAGGCTTAATTTAAAAAAACTGCAAACATGATCCAAGATCCAACAGTTAATCAGCATCAACATATGATTTTATTATCATCAGCAAGCAAATTAAATCATTATCGACATTTTGCAATTAAATTCAAATATTTCAAAGTCATAATTACAATTCAGATTTAATCGCAATTATGACTCCTCGAAAGCAGTTGGTATAACACCAGCTAGTGTGACATTTCGCCTGCCTGTATAATCATTTCAATAAACAAATGTAATCAGTTATTTATGTACAGAAATGTCGTGAACGAAATGTCCCCAGACCGAAATGTCCCGTGACCGAATTGGCCAGACCGAAAAGTCCTGTTCCGGAAAAAGGTAGCGGTGAAGTTACCTGACCACAATCCCATTACATATTTGTTGAGTACCTCACTGGCCTCGTGTAATCTGAAAAATGGATTCAGGCGTTTTGTTCCACACATTATAAGTAACAATAACCAATTCTCAATGTCATGAAAAGAGAATGCTCATCGTCGTTCACTTCAATCCTTCGCGCTCATTCTTCTATAGCAGTGGTTCTTAACCTTTTCTTTACCACGCCTCTCTTAATCGTACGGATTGTTACGAGTGAATCAGGCGAAAGAACTTGTGACTGTTCGTGTTTCAAATGCACCTGATAAGTGGCGTAACTAACGGGGGCAGGGCATAGGCATAGCCAAGGGTGCCAAAGGGGCCATGCCCTCCCAAATATTTAGAAAATATAGTCATTTTGTGCTTCGAGAGGCGTTTTTCCAAACAAAATAGTGTTATTCGCCTAAAATCAAACGTTTTGGCCCCCCCAAAATTTCTGGGCTGGCTACGCCACTGGGGGAGGGGTGCGAACCGCTCCCCTGGCAAGCTAAATGTAAAAACTGAACACCCACCAAGCTTGTATTTTGGTATTTAGTTTCGTTTGGTTTTCAGTACGTTGTTTTTTTGCGTTTTTCGGAGTGTTTTCAGGTGATTTCAGGTTTAAGTATAGCCATCCACATCCGGATTCACAATTATCTCTCTACTTTTTTTAGAGTGTTGGGCTGGCCAGTGGCTTTTTTCAGCTAAGTTTCCCCCCTGACTCTTGCAGATAAGATTGTTTAGGGCTAGCAGCAGTATCATAAACTAAACATAGTTGCTTCTTCTGAACAATACAGTATTTTTGTCAGCGTTTCTGCGAGGTAAACTTGATTGGTATTTTTAGATGTGATTCTTTCCATTTTAATTTTCTTCAAGAAACTTTTATTCAGAAATCAGATTGCTATTGAGTACTACGGAAGTTGGTACCAAACAAAATTTGTTGGCACTACCAAAACAAAACTGCCAAACAAAATTTGTAGGCCAACCAACTTGAAACAAAGCCAGCTTTCCGAAATTTGGCCTAAGAAAAGCCAATCTGGCAACTCTGACCTGCCCCTGCAGGCAAAGAGTGTACACGAGTGAACTGCAAGCTCACCACTGCATGATACCTGAACAGTGAACCTGGCTCTTGTGCATTGTCAGTGTCATACCGTACAACAAACCTTCATTGGAAGAAATCGGAATCGAGCTGCTGATTTCCAGTTTCCTAGAACATTCTGGTTTAGCCACAAATGTCCGTTTTGTTCCTCTCTGCGGACGCCCATGGTCACCATCAAAACATGAAGAGTTCTTACTCAAAATCCTACTTTGAACAAGCAAGTTTAAGAGGTCTCGGTCAGGGTTTTCTTGAAAATTTTGGTCAGGTTTTCTTGAAAATTTTGGTTCTTAGTCGTAAATTTATATTGAGGGGCAAATGCCCACGATTTTCAACTACCACGAGTTCAATACTGTTTGCTTGAGTTCCGTGTAAAAGCGCACCCAGAACAGGCATTCTTTTCGTATTTACATGTTCAGAAACGATGCTGACCTCAAAACAAATAACAGAAATTATAGAAAACCATTCTGAACTGTATGTGGACGCGAATAGCTGCAATAAATTTGTTTCAAGTCGATCTTGATAAATCATGACATTATTCATGATACTGTTATGTAAGGGCACCTGTGCCCCCGTTGCTCCCCCCTTTCAAAGGGTAGTGGGGGCAGTGCCCCTGTAATGCACCCCTGTTCCGGCGTCCCTGGTATAGAAGTCCAGCAAACTTTTACCTATTCCCTGCTGAGACATTATCAAAAGCCTGAATGCTTCTATGTTAACAACTGCTATTTTTGAGTTCATGCAACAGTTCTATCATGCTACAGAAATTGGTAACTTAGCCAGTGCAGTCAGCGCTTGCGATGATCAAACATAGCAGAAAAATTAAGACCATTGTTTCGGATAAAGTGGACTATATCGCGGAACACAATCTTCAACATGCGTAGTGGACGAAAGGTCTGCGAAACGTGGTGAGATGGTTTCTGGATGCAGAAGATAACCCAGATTCTCAGAAAAACCTACAATTATTACTTTTTGGCCCGTTTCAATCATAGGCGTAGCCAAGGGGGCCAAAGGGGCCATGTCCCCCCAAATGTTTAGAAAATATAGTCATTTTGTGCTTTGATAGGCGTTTTTCTAAACAAAATAGTGTTATTCGCCTAAAATCAAACATTTGCTCCCCCCAATTTTTGGGCTGGCTACGCCACTGTTTACAATGTTCCTTGAAATTTGCATGCAAATTCATTCCGTGGTATTTGCATTAAGTCGACAAATTAACAAGCAAAATGTACGCGAAAACAATCATCTCATTTGCGCAGGTAATAAAATATTTGTAAAATATCAAGTTCAACGGGGGCTTTAACCCCAACCCCTTGCGTACGCCCTTGCTATATCGTGTAATAATTTCAATGATGCTCTCACGTATCTTCCCTTTTTTAGTTTTAAATATAGTGGATCTGTTGTTTTATACGTCATTTTATTGGAAGTGGCCCGCAAGTTGTCACGTTTTGGTAAAATGGACCGTAGTCGTAGGTGAAAAGCAGTTGGCCCGCACTGGATTAAGCTATTCACTCTGGCACATTGGTCACACTCAGTCCCAAACTAGCAATGGATTTTTAAAACTTGTGGTTGTATTCCTATATAGATTAATTCTGGCTTTTTTTCACACAGTATCGAACTACGTGCTTACCGTTATCAGCAGTTACTGCCTCGCTGCATTATCTGCCATGATATTTGCGTTCAATAGCAATCAGTAAAATGCAGCAAGACGCCTACTATCGTAACTTGAAAGACCAACCTCAAAAGAACCCGCTCCCAAGTTCAGCACGCAATGGGGCATACGTGAACCGCAAGCTCACTACAGCATGACACCAGGACCGTGAACCTGGCTCTTGTGCAGTGCAGTATGAGTGCCTTACCGGCAAATAAACTGTCATACAAGAATTAGATCAATCAATCGAAATTGAACTGCTCACTTCATGCTTTCTGGAAAATTTTGGTTCTTTGACCCGATTTCAAGGGGGGGAGCAAATGCCCGTTTTGCCCCCCTGCAGACGTCCATGGAAAATGTATATACAGTGTCCGAAAAATAAACCTACAAAAAACGCTAGAAATCTTGGAAATTTAACGAAGAGGACTTCTGAACTACACGAAAGAGCTATGAATTCCAAGAAAAGATCACATTGCCATTTGTTCCAGAGAAGAATGTAGGAAAGGCTTTAATTTCTGTTGTAGATCTAAGGAAGGCCTGCACAACCTTTTTAGTGTTGCGGGTCACTTTCACATGAGGAAATTTATTGCATGCCACAAACGTTTTTGTGACGTAACAAATCCCTCGATTTTGATAAGTTTTATGCGATAACACGAGGTGAATGAGTCCTATAGTTGCACGCAGTGTTGCCAGCTTCTATGGATGTAAACCAAATCTAAAAAATTGACGTATTTTCGAAGCGTTTGTTATACAAGTTTTTGGGTGGTAGGCCCATAACAGAAAAACAGGTGTAATTTTGGTGTGTTATGATGGCAAATATACTTGAGCCTATAAAAACACTGAAAATTTAAAGTCTGGTTACGAACATCTTACATCGCTGGCCACTTGAAACGTCGCGGGCCGCATGCGGCCCCCGGGTTGGACAGCCTTGATTTAAAGCAATCGCAGAACCAAAGTCGGCACCACAAAAGATAGATTTTTGACGGGGCCCTACACATAAGAGGGGCATACCATCATGCTTTTCAGACAAACGGCCAGATATGTCACACCTGCGCGGGGCCCTAGAAACTAAGCTGGCCTAGGGCCCCGCGCTCCCTAAATCCGTCCCGGGTTGTAGTTTCAATAAAATATAGATGAAGAGAAAAACTGTGCTGAAAAATAAGTTTGACCTAACGGTAAATTTTGAACTTATAATAAATTTTGACTTTTTTGACCTAATGACTTGGGAGTCGCTCATGATGAGTGTGAAATTTTGTTTGTGGGCGTTTCATAAACTTCAAAAACAGGTAGAAAATTTGACTTTTGGCTGCCCTGCTCATCACCATCATGCGGCAGCGACGAATGCGCCGACTGGGCCACGTTGATCGTATGGAAGGTGGTCGCCTACCCAAGGATATCCTTTGCGGCGAGTTCTACTCGTATAACGCGCCTCGTAGAACTGGTAGACCCATGCTGCGCTGTGAAGACGTCATCAAGCGTGACATGCTGGCTTTCACATTTCTCCACAGTTCTGGGAAACAGGGGCGTCACAAGGGGGGTACAATACCCCGGGGGGCGCCGAAAAGTCCCAACAGTGTCACTAGTACTTTCTTCAATACTGTACATTTGCTTCAGAAAGATCTGATTCGCACATGGGGGCGCCAAACTTTCTTCTTGCCCCGGGCGCCATCTAACCTCGTTACGCCCCAGCTGGGAAACACTTGCTGCCTACCACAACAGATGGTATGGCATCATGCCTTCCTGAGTGACGGATTTCAGGCCCGCAACCACGGGAGGGGGCAACCAGCAATTTCTCCTCCCCGGAATTTTTCAAAGCGCCAAGAACTTTTTGTAGTTATTAGGAAAGACAACAACTTGCAATCATAATCACCCCCCCGAAAATTTGAGCTGGTTGCGGCCCTGTCGAGCTCATCGTCGTCAACGACGGGATGGGACATATTAGTGCACATAGACGAGTTATTGTGGGAATTGACAAATTGTGCATTCACAGCAAAATAACAATTTTTTGCCTTGTACAAGCATCCATTTTCAAGAACAAGTTCATCTCGCAATTCTTCTTTAGCTTGTTTTTTTGAGAATACGCTTCACATAAAGTCATATTCGTGGAGCTTTCTTGTTTTCTCGTTCTAACGACACACTCGGTTTTCAGTGAAAAATACAGCGTTTCTTGTTTACATACAGCACTACTTGCAGTCGTGTTTGACTGGTCTTAGCTATTTCTACATGTTTGAAAATGTCAACATGTCTTTCCAGGTGGCGTTTCAAATTTGAAGTTTTAGCTGACGGTCAAGCTCCACAAACATCATTTTCTTCTGCTGACAGAGAAATTCAACTTGGACTTTCCTAAATTGGCTGAAAACTTCCGATTCTTATCTTTTGCACTCATGACAAACAGTGATCAATCGCAAAGTAAAGCACAATTTAACCTGCAAAACTTGGGAGAAAAATAGGACTGGTCACCGTGCTGCAAACAAAATTTTCTCCACAAATGAAAGTCCACGTTTTACATAGCATTTTTCTACCCTCGTTAAATGTGCTGCCATGTAAAACAATGTTAGTATGCTGCCAACTAGCTATAAATCGCCTATCATGCTGTGCTAATAAACGTAATAGTTCCTACTTTGCCATTGATTTAGTAAGCCCAATGGTTTCTAACAAAAAATCCTACTTTCTAATGGCGTGCCGTGCATTTCAACCTTAGGCCTGCAATGATCTCATCTGAATGATACTCTGCTAACACCATCAGCATGACCACACAACTACAAATGCTATGGATATTATACCCCTACTGATGACAGCTTAGTTGTTTTCACATCGCTACATTACTGGTTTTAAGCCAAACAAGAAACAGCTACAATTGGCGCTTTTTATCAATTTACGTTCGAGTCATTGTAAGAAAATATATTGTACTTGACTTCAGCTGACTTAGTGTTTCTTTCCTCACGTACAAGTCTTACAATGGTCCACGAATTTCTCGCCGAGCTTTGTCGAGTAACTCTTAAATGAATCCTTGCTTACCCTGCACCGGTGGTTCATCGCGCGATTACGTCAATAGTTTAACGTTTATTAAACAACACAGTTCGACAAACAAAACAATTGATTCGAAAATAAAAGCGCATGTAGCACGATAAAGAAAAACCACTATAGTCTTTTATATTAACGACGGAAAGCAAATTACGTGCAGGGAGGTCCCAGAAGCATGATTTTGGTTGTAATTTCCGTTGAGTTGCAAAACTATGTTTTGCTCAGCAAGCACCCAACTGATCAGAACTACTAGCCAAAGTGTACACGATTACCGACATCTGTGTATTTTGTACGATGAGGTGCACAGCACACGGCTGGTGTCAAACGAGAAAGCATTTCAAGGTAGGACTTGAGTGAACTGCGACTTAGGCTTTGTCCTTTTTCATCATGGACAGCGCTCCGACTCGTGACGCCAGCGACGACGTCATCAAGCTTTTCCCGGTGAGCAGAGTCGCTGGCCGCTCGGGCAACTTCTCCGGGTGCATCACGTCCAGCACGCACCAGTCTGGCAAGCGGTGATCATGCTGCAACCGAAGACGTAGCGTCATCGCGCGGGCATCACGTTGGTATGAGCCGATCAGCAGATGGCGCTCGCAAGACCGACTCGATCGATTTTAAAGCATTGGTTCTCAAACTTTTTGTCGCGCGGACCCTTTTCACTGCAGTCAAAATCGCTGCGGACCCCTTCGTTTTGTCAACGTTTTTTCGAATATTATTTTTCGAAATTATATTTGGTCACCAATTAGCGTGAGCCCTTCAACCGCTTCGGCAAGAAGCAACAGGCTTTGTCCTGCTGCCAATTGCCGTCACACAAAATCAAATGAAAAAGGTCAGTCGACTTGCAACATGAACAATTTGTCAGACTACAGTTGTGGTGCGATTAACACCTTCGGTGCGGCGTGAATTCCACGCGATTATTCAGCTGGTGCGGGACGGTGTTTGGCTTGTTTTCATCCAACAGCTATACACAAAATTGAATAACTCAAAAAGTACTCGCCCGATTGACCTCAAATTTTCAGGTAAGAAGCATTCTCACGCGAAGAATATTCATCTAAAATTTGGTTGCAAAAGACGAAGCATGTTAAAAGTTACTGCGCCCTACCCAACAACTACTGAACCCACATTAGCGCGTTGCCAGCCACGCGCACAAACAATCATTCTGATGCTCGGGAACAGAGTCCGGTTGCTCGATTCAAGAAATATTAACTCGCAAGTTGTTGATGTACTGGATTCAGATTTTCAGACGAAATTCATAACAATTCGAAAATAATTCTTGTAAATCTTGATTGCAAAAACTTTAGTTTTAATAAAGTTATTGTGCTTCACAGAACAACTGCTCAACCCTGCTGAATAGGATAAAGTTTTGTAGCCTACGCGCGTCTGTAGTTACAAAACGAAAGTACCTAACTCCGAAGCTTTTCGTTAGAATTACTTCAAATTTTCAGAGATGATGCAAATAGGTATGAATATTATATGTGGAAGCTTTCTGTGCACCAACACAACTAAAAACAATGTTATCCTTATACACGCAACAACTGTCATGACCTAAGCGTTTTCTAAAAAGTGTTGCAGCCTAAGCCTAGCAAACTGTTGCTTGATACCAAACAGCATAACTAAAAACGTTCTTGCCGATACTACTTGAAATTTTCAGAGATTATGCAAGTAAGTATGGAGAACATTATTGTACATTTTCATTGCAACCAAATGAGTACAAAAAATGTTATTGTGCGTTACCAAACAACTGTTCGCACCTAACTTTTTTGAAAATGTCTTGTTGTAGCCTAGGCCTAGTCAGATGGTTTGCTACCAAACTTAATAACTCAAAAAGTTTTTGGTCAATTTGTATGAAATTTTCAGGATTAGCGTGTCTTGCTATGAAGAACATTTATGGAAAATTTCGTTGCAAACAAACAACTACGCGAAAAGTTACCGCGTTGGCGTTTATACTGTACACATCAATCCGCACCGGGCATATTCAATTCAATGACGCATATATGCGTCGTTCCGCACCCTGCGCATTTCAGCTACAAAGGTGTTAAGCTGAATAAGTGTCCAAGTGGCGGATTTTCTTGATTGGATTTTGGTTTACGGAGCCCCTGAAACACATTATTGGATCCTGAGGGGTTCGCGGACCCCAGGTCAAGTGCCCCTGCTTTAGGGCGGGAAGTGACGTCTCGAATCCACCGCCACGTACAAGATCGGACATTTGAGGAGTCACTTGGCAAAGGTTGGAAACGCCCCTTCAGCCAAACACTGCGCTTTCTTTTCCCGACAGTACTAACACATACCCGACGAGTTTATGCTTAGATGTTGAGAAGTTTCCTACCGTGGCCAAAAATAAAATTGTTGTTGCTGTTGTTGTGAATTCGACATGTCCCTATTTGCAGTTAGAAGCTAGAAGCTACTAACCAAGCCACCGCGAAACTTTACAGTTGCTTCCTTTGCGTGAGTTTTCGCAGCACCACCGGTGTTATTTACTCAGTTCTGCATCAGAACCGTCGCCAGCGTTTCTGCGGGGGG
>JGI24159J19872_10014671_pt1 | contig 10118 bp, 4 predicted proteins | sample Ectturendosymbi4_FD_19872 | JGI IMG/M metagenome (IMG submission 19872) | reverse complement strand
TACGCAGAAAAGCTAAAGCCACTATTTTCAACATGTTTGTGCTATCTAGTTAATCTTACATGAGCTTTAACAGAACCATCATTCATCCGTTCAAAAAAGACGGAGACGTTGTGTTTCATCAAGCTGAACTCGAAAGTTACTGATTTGACCCAGGATACTCTCGTATTGGAGTTTCTGAACTCGTTTTCTGTCAAAACTCTCCACGTTTCTCCTGTTTCTGGATGCGTAGCTTCGGCTAACACGTAAGTGCAAGCTCCTTGGAAGTCGAAGTACCGCCCGTCAAATGTTTTGTAGTGTGGATCCCCATGAGCGTAGCATTTTGCAAAAACTAACAAAGCAAGAACACTGTGATCAATCTTTGGTCCTGTGAAACAGTAGAAGCAGTTGACAAATCTGGAAGGATTGCCCCAACACAGTGCTTAGGCTGTGGGAAAAATCGTACATGTATAAAGATAAATAAATATGCAGAGGTCAGTTGATTTGACGTAACTCCTAACCGTGAATGGTGCCCAGACGAACAATGCACTAATTTGTGACCTCCTAATGTGACCTCCTGATTTTTCAAAAACTTGACAGTTTTTTTTGTTTTAATATCACCTGACTTTGATCGAAAGCTCTTGAGTAGATTTAATGCTGAAAATACCTTTGCAGCAAGAGTGCAAATCTTTGTCACGTGTGTGGGTTTTGTGGATGGCAATCTATGTTAAGCAAAAATTGCCACATTTTCTTAGGTGCGATCAAAATCGTAAAAAAAGATGGAGAAGGAAAGACAGAAATAGCTGCAAAATGAAAAAACCATAAGCTCCTTCTTTGCACTTTTTCGCTATCGCCTACTAGAGTCTTGCCAGGGGCGGGTTAACTGCACGGGTGCGGGGCGGGCGCGGGTTGAACTTGGCGCTGGCGCGGGATAAGAAAATTTTGCGCGGGTTATTGAATTTTGACTTAATGCATGTGAAAGTGACATGAGAAAAAATTAATGCTACGGGAATTTTGTGATACAAAGGTGTAGAGTGGTTATGCCAACTTAAATGCCTTACTGGGCCACAAATTATGTCACTATCTTCGTGAGGGCCACACATTGAATGGCTTACTTTCATATTAGCAAATCAAAATTTAGTTTAAAGCCTTGCTCAAGTAACATCTGTCCAGTTTGGATAGACGTTTATTTAACTTATTTTTAAAATAGTTAACGTTTACGTAGAAAGTTGATTCTTTAAGTAGTTGCATTTTTAGGCGCTCTTTCGAGCAGTCCTATCGAAATCTACACAAGCTTTGTAGTTTTCATGGGGAACTCCATTTTTCCCAAACTGATCTGTGGTTACCTATGGTGTAACAGAATTCCTACACAGTGTTTCTTCTTAAGGCAACCTTGACCAATTTGGGCAAAAGGAGTTGGTGCATGCAGGTGTACCAGTGAGTCACTCCAGTAACCTTTGACCGAAGCCTGCAGGGGAGTAGACTACACGAGTGCAAGTACTGACGACGTAGATCAATTTGGCGCGATGAATGGTTCCTCGGTCATTTCAAAAACATTTCGGTCTATGACCGAGAAACAACAGCTTCCTGGTGTCTTCCACCAGCCCCATAACTCGGGTGATGTCGATTGACATTTCCTGCATCATGACTGTGAAGCCCTTGACATAGTTTAGGACAGCTATGTCAAACCCGCGGCGCGTGGGCCGCATGTGGCCCAGTCGAAGGTGTTGTGCGGCCCAATTTAGGTTTTCGCAGCAGTTAAAGTATCCTTTGTACTGACAACCTGTCCTTATTTTGACAATTTTGAGTTCGATATTTTTGATGCAGGTGGTCTTCAGTGTCACTTTATCAGGTATGTTACTACTGCAGTTAAGATTCGAACGCTTTCAGTACATTAGCTTAAGCTAAATTTGGTTTGCTAAGATCAGAGTAAGCCATTCACTGTGCTGCCGTTAGTAATATGCCATTCAATGTGCGGCCCTGGTTAAGATAGTGACATAATTTTTGTCTCAGTAAGCCATTTGGGTTGGACATAACTGGTTTAGGACTTTGCAGTCAATGTCCAAAGCCACCAGGAACGACCATTTTTCTATAGTTGACAGTAGACCACTGGCATCGGCAATGGTTTTGCTGTTCCGCTGCGCTGTGTCCTTTATCAGCGTAATATCTATGAGACTTTTTACGATGACTGGAATGAGTTCGGCAAAGGTTTTCACGGCTGTATGACTGTATCGCGGTAACACAAACTTAGAAATACTGTACAGTAGGTTGAAAAAAATTATATTAAAGGCAGCAGAATATGGGTCGATGAAAAAAGCATCTCATTTCGTGCTATGCTGTACTTTTTTGCATAAATGGTTGCTGCCACGTCTGATGCTAATCAGTTGTCATCTTTAGCATAGCCTACAGCTCATCTAGCGCACTTCATTTTTAGCTTACCTGACACGTAGGCTAGATTTTACGGTTAGGTTTGGTGTTTTGGAATTTACGCAGTCACTGAGGGCTCTAACCTAGCCTGTAGTTAACTGCATTGTAAGTTTGTTGTAGCGTAATTGTGATGTCTTTGCTTAACTAATAAAATATACTGTACTCATTCATGAAAGCCTGTAGGAAAAAATAGTATAGTCTGCTGCTTATTCAACTTTTGTCAACAAGAAACCCAATCTTACCCAAATGAAGAGTTTATGTACGTACGTGCGGTTATGCAATAATGGGACCATATTTTTTGTACAAAAACTTGCTTGTTAGAAGTTTCATTTTAGTAAAATAAACACATTCCGACTGTCCAAACTCAGCAAAATAACCTTTGCATTTAATATTTTCGTCCCTATCCCTGTGCAAGAAATGGTTTATGTAAAGGCTATCCAAAAACATCCCAATGGGCGTTTATGTGTTGGGAATCATCGATCAAAAAACGTATCTGAAAATGTATGGGGGTTTCAGCTCCCTTAACCCCCCTGGATCCACCTATGGTCCCTGGTATTGAAGAATGTTAGAATTACTGGCATTTGAATACAAAACTAGTGTTGACAAAAGAAACAAGTTTCGAAAAATTAAAACAATGCAACATGTGTTAGTAGTCTTACAATAGGAAAAATCATTTAGTTACAGATTTTTATTTTTGTAATTTTACTCTCTTCGGATGCTCCCTTGCATTGGATGCCGTCGCCCCGTTCGCCCCCCCTCTGCACCACTGGTATAGTGTGAGTTTTTTGTTTCCCGGGTGATGTAGGGCTGTGCTTGTGGCAATAAAAGGCTGTAATTCTCTCAGGGCATGCTTCGACGACCTCGTTACCAGCGTGAAGCAGGAAAAGTTCAAGTCCAGCACATTTTTATGAGCGATTTTATATCAAACCTTGGTGATTTCTACCGTGAAATACTAACACCGGGTGGTTTCCACCCGATCAGATGTAGTTTTTGTTTTCATCAATAACAGCATCAAAATAAAGCACAAAGTAACTTTATTAGTGCACAAACCACGGAATAAGAATTACATTTCAAGTGTAGATTTTGTAATCAGCCCTATTTGAAATAAAGTATTGTTTTTATTTTTCAAAATCGGGTGAAATTCACCTGGGGTTAGTATCAGTGTGGCAAAAAGCAGGGCAGGCGTTTGCATGCAACTTGCATTCTGTTTTAAAGTACACTTGAGCGTTAACATTGCTTAGGAGATGATTTTCCGCACGCACTATGTGTCCAAGTACTTTGTCGAGTGCCGTATCCCGTATGTGAGACATGAAAGCCAATAGCAGTGCCGCGATCAAACTGATTGCCCAACAATTGTCGTAAAAATGTTGCCCATTTTGGGCAAGGGTGATTTATGCGGCTGAAAATTACAGTGAAAATAGAAAGAATTTCGTGTTTCAACCTAATTTACTTTATTGCAGATAGAACTACAATCTAAGTTCGATTTAAACATAAAGCCGACCACCAATGTGGTCTACTGGTGGAATTTTTGGATTTTCCTTTACTTTTTCGTTCATTTGTTAAGAACACTCCCTACATTTTCGTTTGGGAAAGTGCTTTTGTTCTTTATCATATCAAAAAACTTCCAAAACCAACAATTTGTTTCTTTGTGATCCGATGAGCTTGAGAAGACTTGCTAAGTTATACAAAAACCGGCGCGCGTTCAAACCAGTCAGTTAGTCCAGTATAGACGAATGAACAAAAACTGCTCTTTATGGGCAAGGACAACAACGGTGTTTGTGTTTGGAGGTTACCCGAGCAGGGTAGCTACTGAGAGCATTTGAATACTAACTGCAATGGTAACGACTATATGTAACTTTTTTAATCACCCCCAAACGGTGATGCTATGGAGCAATAGGCAAATTTAGTGCTAATGGAAGAACAAGGGTAGTTAGAAACAATGGCGTAGCAAGGGGGCTCTGGGGACCCGGGACCTCGGGCGGCACTGTGTTGATTAAAAGTTAATTTTTCAAAGGAGTTTAAAAATTGTAACTCTTCTTTAGTATTTTAAATAAATTTTTAAAAGTTAAAAAAGTTCTAATTCTTTTCAGTTTTTGTCTTTAAAAGCCCTAGACTGGAAGGCGAACTTAGAAAAAATCAAGAAATGTTATTGTGGTGTTGCAACTTCTCCGGTGGCGATGGGTTGCATGTGTGATTCACCACGAACGGGATGTGCGCGAAGAACAACAATATGTATACGTGGCGCGAACAAGCAATAGTAGAGTGATTGCGGCGTGGAGGCTCTGCCGATACTAAGGTGTGAACGATTTAACATAACGACTAGCGTACGGCGTGTGAACTCTATTGTTGGTTGCTCCCACAGTGTGAAGCTTTACGCACATGCCGCTCGGGCTTTCCGATCGCAACAAAATGATGCTGTGACCAGGATGTGAAGGTCGTGCCGGGTTCAGCCTTCACAAAAAGAACGAGCGATCGGTGCGGTTCGTTGTAAAAAGGAGGGGATGTTGTTTCAACCTCTCCGGCGGTGTTGGGTTGCATGTGTGATTCACCACGAACGGGATGTGTGCGAAGAACAACAATATGTAGACATAGCGCGAACAAGCAATAATAGAGTGATTGCGGCTTGGAAGCTCTGCTGATACTAAGGTGTGAACGATTCAACATGACGACTAGCATACGCAAAGAGTGATTGCGGCGCATGAACTCTATTGTTGCTTGCTCCCACAGTGTGAAGCTTTGCGCACATGCCGCTCGGGCTTTCCGATCGCAACAGTGGAGTGAGCAAATTGACGAAATGTTTACTCAAAAATCTGGGTCAAATCCAATGCGCTAATTTGCCTCAGTGTTATTCTTGAAATAAGGGCTTTTTTAACACACTTAGTTGGAGGCAATCGTGCCCCGCTGCCTACACCTTTTTCTCCAGACAAGCCATTACCCCCATCCTGCAAAAAGTCCTTCGAACAAAGAGAAGAGATGACATTCGACCACAGACCAGCAAACATTACTGGTCCGTTGGATCGAGGTCTATAGTGCCTCTCCTATGAAAATCTGAAGAAAAAGGCCTTGCATGAAATCACGGCAGACGAGGCTACCTTAATCTTTTTCTCTCCTATCGTTCGAATCTTGGCAACCTCCCAACAGCACATCATTACATGACGTGACACCTAGGCATTGGAGACGAACATTTCTTGGCCCGTCTCATGCCATTTTTAATGTTCAGTGAAATATTTTCAATAAGTGCCACAAGCTATATTAGGCATGGGATTATCAGAGCTTTTTCAAGATCCCGAATGCAGCGATACCGCTTGTTCCCTTTCTCGGTATGTCTGGTCACACTCACCGCTGGAGCTAGCTGTTGTGGGTTCTGGGGAATGCACACTCAGAGTTTTGAGTTTTTGAGCCTCATCAAAGACTTTGTAAAGGCAGACTAACAAATACACCAAAAAACAAACAAACGAATGCACATAAAAGCTGAAGGAAAATGATTTTATACAAAACTGTCGGACAAATATAAAACTGTTATATCCTAAAAGATTTCGTCGGGTATAAGATCCTTAAAAGTTAACAGAAAATAAAGAAATACTGCGATATGATGCCTTACTTGCAATTGTCTAACTTCAAAGACAAAGTTTTCTTGAGTTTGCTGCTGCAATAGCATTGATTATTTCGTTAAAAACTGGTATAATTTTAAATTTAAATGTGTCGCATGTATTAACCTAGGAAATATGTACGGCCAGTGACGCTGCGTGAGAAGTTCTAGGTCAGTGGTGAAGCAGATTTGTGGCTGCGCATGCGACCTCTGATAGAAATTTATGCGACCACACATATGTAATTTATAAAAAATATTATGAAGGTCATGCATTAATATAAACTTTTGTCTACTGTGTATGGGAATGTTTAGTAGAAAGGTGGTTAAACAAACGTGCAGAAGCAGGCTATGGGCTCAGTGTGTGGAAACGAAGCAAAAACAATGCAAAAAATAAAAATTGTTTGAACTCACTTTTGGCCGTAATTCCTAAAAATAAACGTTTTACGGCTGGCAATAGCGAAAATGTTGTGCACCCCTGTTTCTTGCAAGCAATTTTGTGACCTGAATTTCGACAATCACATCCACGGAGCTACTCAGTTTATATAGGTCGACATGTAGCAGCAACTGAAAAGTTCACAGTTATAACTAATATACTCAACGCTGTTACACAGTTGCAACTAAAATCTTGAAAAAATAGTCAGAATTTATTTAAATATCTCACAAATAAGTCATCATAACTACCTGCAGAACCACATCAAACCTGTTTCATCATGAAGTTTGTCAAACCATCAAAGCTAAAGAGTTTTCCTAAACATCAGATCTGCTTTTGTAACAACATACTGTAAGTTTCATCGCTGCTCTGAAAGCATGCGCAGTAGCAGGTTTTTTTTAAAGTTGGACCTTGCTGACGGCAAATGCATTTTGAGAGACCGCAATCACTTTATGTGAATACCGATATGGACGTAACGCAAAGCTGGCGTGTATTTTGATGGTGGTCGAAAAGCGAGTTTCTACTGTATTTTGAGAGACCTTTTCATTCTCACAAAACACCTTAAAAAATACTGCGCAGTAGCAGACTGCAGGGGTCCGCAAATAATTTTTGGCGCAACCCTAAAAATAGTTCTAAATACTCGCGGCCCAAACCGTAGGTGTAGGATTAAGCAAATTTTTGGGGGTGCGAAAAAGTTTGGCCAAATGCCTCCAAACTTGCCCAAAACGTTTTTCTGCAGCTTTTCCTTACAGACCTTCTCCCGCAAAGATCATGAACAGCGCCATAGCTACTCAACCCTTCCCCGCAAAAATGCTTGTAGGGACTCCTCTACTGATGATTTCCTAAAAAAGGATTTCAACGTTATGGCACATCCCGAGGCCGAATGTACTTCACTAGAAAATATCCGAATTTTTTATTTTGTCACTTGCCACTATTTTTAGTTCCACTTGCGTACAACATTTTGGCAGAACAGTTGCTAGAAAGTGTTCAGTTGGTGGCTTCATGTTTGTGCAGGGGTGCTACGCAGTCTGAAAATGTACATTTAATTCACAACACAGCGTTTGCAAATTGTGCGAATTGATTATAAAATTGTCAAATATTGAACCTGAGGTCGGTTACAGCAGTGCGCCGCGATGAACGAGTTTTGTCATTAGCGCAAATTAATACACTTTAACATGAGCTTCAGTGAATTTATCTTAAAAAGCATGCGCATGGTGCTTTTGACTAGCCGAAATACGCATGCATAAACCTTACTGATGTCTAGACTGGTTAATCTCTTGGTGAACGGCACATGTTTAGATTAGTCACATTTTGCATCTCAATAAGGCTGCAAATGCTAAACAATATAGATTAAGGCCTACGTAGATGCAACATGGTTAACATCCATAATCCACTAACCGCACTACTCTGTTGGTGCAAGCTTAATAGTGATTGCCAAATAAACTCTTCTAACTACACTATTAATTTCATCTTGCTGTCTGAACAGCAGCCTGCACAATTGTGTAACTTTGTTGTATGAGCACCAAAGGTTTCTTGCTTCTATGGTGCAAAATACTTGAAGACTACATGCGCTAGACAGGGGCGGGTCCAGAGGGGGGCAATAGGGGCGATTGCCACAATTTGGGAAACAGCATTCGCGATATAAGGACATTTTGTCGTCCATTGTTTTGTCACAGCGGTGTTGTGAAGTATATTTCATCTCTCTTACAATAGAGAACCCGTAATGAGACTTGGCTACCAAATATTACTGAAATCGCACCTCCTAACCTTACTGGTTGGATCCGATCCTGGGGCTAAATATAATACATTTTTATAACAATCACTTACGTTGATCAAGTGCGGGAGAAAATAAGTTATGCGTGTTGGGAACCAGCGCTGCTAAATGATCGAGTGTTTAGTATCGATGATCATATCGTGAATAGCAGAAGAGTAAGTTTAAACGATTTCCTCAGTGGATGACATACTCTTTTTCAACAGTGGTTTGAGAAAGAAGCGCTGAAGTTTTACTGCGTTTCACATTTTTACCTTACAGTGGTTTTCAAGACCTTGCGTTGGCTTTGAAATGAACCACTGAATAAATTGCCACTAGCGATGGAACACATTCCATGCGTTTTTAGTGGTTTTTAGACACACAGTGACAAATGCAGGTTTGGGACGGAAACAGTGCGGGGCGGGTTGGAAAGGCGTGCGGAGCGGGATGAGGGCGCGTTAGAAGACTGCGGGTGCGGGGCGGAAGCTGGCAAGGTTTATAAAATTCCTGAAGGTACGGAGAGAAGCGGACAAAAATTTCAACCTGCGCAGGACTCTAACACCTACGGCAAATACACTGAACCGAGTATACGGATTTACTTTAAACAAAAAATATATATTCCAGAACGTGGCTTATCATGAAAAGTTTTGCTTAGAAATTTGCAACAAAGACAGCGTGCTGCTGTGGTAGATTGTATGACTTAAGTTCAGGTTTCTCATTTGCTTCCAAATGTACGCCTACTATAAATCTTTCACTGGAAAACTTTTCTAAACAACTAAGTGAAATGCACTTACCTGACGGTACACATTCCCGCTGCTTCGTCGCTTGGGACACTTGACAGATTTCACCCGTTCCACAGCTTGCTGCTGCACAAGTCAACGTCCTATTCATGCACGTGCAACGCTCGGTGCAGCCAGGTTTGAGAAAGGTCTCACCTCTCTGTAGGAAAATTTGACCTTCAGCAAGCCACAACTTGCAAACCACTGCTTAACTAAATGAGTTAAAAAATGCAACTTGCTAAAATGTGTGTTGATTTAAGTTGCTTCTAAACTTCTTGTTATTTCACGGAGACTGAGCAGAAAATTTTCATATGCCTGGAACTATGATTGTTGGCCATACCTTTGTAAAATGTGATCTCTTCGATATAGTTAACGCTTCTTTGTTTTCACCGATAAATTTTTATTTCAAAGGCAAGTATAATTTCGAAAAAATATCTTTTACCTTTTGAGCCCATAAGTTTTCAATTCTTAAGGTGCAGTGAATTTAATGTGAACCTGGAACTTTTAAACGCAATATGGATTAGTTCAATATTAAAAGCATTTTTCATATTGGAGGTGTTTTTGTAAGCTTAGGATATGAATACCATGGCAAATTGTGGAACATTTTTTTGCCACAATCTAGTTATTTTTGAGCCTGTGGTACAGACCGGAAGTTCATGCAAAGTCGATTAGACACACAAGTTTTTGAACAAAATCGCTTCCACAAACTTAATTTAAAAATATCGAGTGCTTTCCTCAAACACATTTTCATGAATAGGTTCGAATAGCTCAACCTATCGAAGACAGTTGTTGGACTTCACACCTTCATTTAGATGTTTATCAACAAAATCATGGGAACTTTCCACGGAAGTTGTGTTATTGCACCAATAAAACTTTTAACGGCTTAACTTTTCTTTCAATTTAGTACAAACATTATCCGGTGCAACTGCTTCCTTGTCAAAGGTGTTTGACTGTTTTTACCGAATGCTTCGGTAAGTGAGCTCAAAATAGTTTATATTGTACCAACAATAAAATCACTTTTCATTCGATTGACAAACTTTGAGAGAAATAGATAAACTTTCATAGGTGCACTCAGGGCCGTGGGAACCGCCCCCCGCACCCCCCGGCCGGGGGGGCCCCAGCCATGTCTAGGGGCCCCGCCTCAGTTGCAATACTTTTACTGTTTTA
>JGI24159J19872_10014664_pt1 | contig 10122 bp, 8 predicted proteins | sample Ectturendosymbi4_FD_19872 | JGI IMG/M metagenome (IMG submission 19872) | reverse complement strand
TGACGATGTCCCTTGAAGAGTGTCAGACGAAAAGCTTTGGGATGAATCTCCTACTTCACGCCATCTTCAAGTTCTGTACCACCAAACGCTTATTCAAGTCAAATTCAGGATCAAGGCATGGACGCTACTTTCATTATCAAGCGCTTTGCTCTTAACATATAAAAAAAATAAGGAAGGAAATAGATGAACCGAATAATAAGACTCTTAAGATCTAGATTTGGCATCAAGCAAACTTCTGAGTTGCTTTACAACTCATGTACAAGGAAAAAACATTATTGTAGTGATCCTCCAATTATATTAAACAAGGTTTTCAACGAATTTCATGAGAAGATTAAGAAGAAGGTAATTCCTCGAAAATGCTTTATTTATCAACTTGATTTACTTCTTGAAGTTGAAAGCAATGGTGACCGAAATTTGGGTTGTTTTTAATTCACTCATTTCTAAACTTGAGTTTACAAAAGGAAGTAAAAAACCTTGCTGAGTTCTAGTTTCTCTGGCATCGCATTGAAGAGCATTTATAATACTGTACGTTGAAGCAATACATTAAAATTAAATGATTGCTGAGACTACTTGCAACAAAAACCTGAAAATTTCAGGCTTATCATATGGGAATTTTTGAGCTTGCTTAGGCTTCTAATTTACTTTTAACTAATATTGCCACTCTGAGGAGAACAAATCAGTTTTCTAATTTTTAATCTGATTCTTGAACATGAATCCGTTCTCCTGATGCCATAAAAATACTGTATGCATGCGGGCCTGTACACAGATTACTTCGTTGTCTTCGGGAATATAAGCGTATATGATGTTACAAATATCAGCCAACCATGGGCAAAACGTTTGAACTAGGTAATATTCGTCTATGTTTTGTAAAGGGCGTCGTTGTTTGAAAGGTGCCAATGGATTTTGAGTTTAATACTGCGGCCAATGAAAAACTTGCACTTGCTTATTTCCAGTTGTACTGCTCAACATGAGTGAGAAAGCTTCGCACACACACTCAAGTTGCCTTGTGAGCTTGTAAAGATTACAGTAACTCTCGACACCTGATCGATGCAGTGCGGGTAACCTGCAATAAAACTGAAATAAACGAAGGCTACTGGATTATGTGGCGCAGATACATAAAAGCTTTGTCCGTTCAGGAAGTTATTCATGTTGTTTCATTGCCTTTTCATGCTGCATAATTTCAATAATCGCATGTTTGCTGGCAAAATAGGTAATGACTGCGCTTTCCGTCTTGGGAAAAAGTGGAAAGACAAAAAGATGTCATGTTTTATGTACTTTCAAGTCAAATTTACTTAACGAGTTGTCTAGAGAACAACGCTCATTGCGAACCTGATACGCTGCTGTCTCGCACCAAAAACATTCCGGGCCTTCTGTTTTGATTCAAGATATTCTCCGCCTTCATTCGATCAGTGTCTTTAAAATACCATCTGGAATGTACAACCTTTTAAACGGCCGTTTAAAGCAAACTGAAGTACCGTCTATTCAAAAAAAGGTGAAGCTTATTATCGCGCCGAAAATAACTTGGCTTTTACACCGAAATGTAAAATTGTTGCTGAACGTTTCTAAAACCCAAGGGCACGTGCGACAGCAACTGCTTCCTTGTTGAGATCTGGCCAGGAGTAGTCAGATACAGTTCCACTATTTATCCACATTTGTCGTGAGGTGGAAAAAATGAACCAGTCGTAATTAAAGCAAAACCACTGAGCAGGCCCGTCGACAGGATTCAGCAGCAGAGAGGGCCTAAAACCAGCAGGGGGGCCCACATTTTTAAAATACAGTATTGGATGTATGCAGCAACCAGTGTGCCAAACGTGAAATGGGGGGACACTGATTTCAAATGGGGGGGCCGGGCACGACTGCCCCCCCCGGTGGCGACGGCCCTGCCGCTGAGGTGAACCCATGAGATTAACACTTCACTTAAAACCCTGCTCAAGTGCAATTGTAAACTTACAATGGTGGTGAAATTTGCTCCGCCCGGATAAAATTTTTCCGACTATAGCCAAGTCTTACGCAAACGTTTTAGGTGTGCCGGCACGTGGTTAACAACTCAGAAACTATTCCCCAAGCTCATATCATCCTAGAAAACAAACTTGTTGCATGTGGAAAAAAATTTTATTATTTCAAAAAAGAAACATACCCCTCACAAAAAGCGCTTGTAGCACTGTTAGAAACGACGCAAAAATCACACATAAGCATCCGAAATTCCGCCAGTAGTCTTTATTAGGGGTCTGTACAAGACTCATTTCGTGATGTGTTCGAAGCTGGTGCAAGTACATGCAAAAAAGTAAATTAGGTTGAGACACACACGAAAATCGTTATTTTTATGATGTTTTGTTTTTGTCCATTCTTGCACATAAGGTGAATTTTGCCCAAATTGGAAAAATTATTTTACGACGATATATGGCAGCCTGCTGCACATTAATGATAAAAAAAGGAAAAACAAAGTGATTTCAAACATGTAGTGGCGGCAAGGCTTGTTCTGAGTTAACGCACCTTTTACAAAGCCACAACAGGATTTTTTGACAGACTAATGTGCTACTGACTTCACATCTTACAAGAGTAACTGGGCCGAGTACTTGAATGGCAGATTTGGCAACATTTTCTTTCCGTCAGTGGTTCATGGACTTGCGCTAGTATCGCTGACGTCAATTCAGGAAATTGCGGTGGATGGTGGACATTTTGTAAGGAATTTGTTTACCTAAACTAATTTTGATAGTTCAAGACCGAAAATATGACCTTATCTTTTTGCAAAGGGTTCGACCGCTTTCGCAAACTCCTCAGCTGAAGTTCACGAAAGCGGTCGAACTCTTTGCAGAAAGATAAGATCATATTTTTAAGGAAACTTGGAACAAGTTTATACCAGAAAGATTAAGCTTCTCTCTTTAACCTGTTTGTTTCCTTGTGGTTTAGGCAGTTTCTGCACCTCACACCAAAATGTTCATTGCTGATATGTTGAAAGATATTACCGACCAAAGAGCAATAACTTTGCTGTCAATAAGTGATTGCTATGAACACCACCTTATAGATTAAAACGTAGACTTTTCTTCTTAGGTCCTTCCCTCTTTAGAACATTTCTTTAAAAAAAACAAAAAAAAACTGTATCTTCAAATGTTAGCTCACTTACTAAAAAGTGCTTTCAATTTAATTTTGTTTTTGAGGAATTTATCCTGGGGGCATACTGTAGTAAAAAAATTTTGAGCGGCGTCCCAACCACGAAAAAAATTCTTCAACCAATGGGCAAGGCATTGTTTGATGCAGTTGACGTTTACAAACAGTCAAGAAACTAATCTGGCCCTCCACTTCTAAATTTCGAATTTTGCCCAAATAAGCAACACAATTAGTATCGCGTCCATTGAACGTAGGCACTACGATGTCAGTAATCAATTCATCTGGCATGAAGACGTCGGTATAAATAGTCACTGAAAGCGGAAAAATCTTGATGTATCATAATTTTCCCCAGTTGTCGATGTCTTTATCTGGAAGGTTCTCGTCATGTTGAACAACTTTTCGGAATTTTTTGTTCATCGAAAACTCGAGCCAGCCATTTCATCAGAAGATTCCAGGTCCTCTGGTGCCTGATGGTCAGCAATTTCAGCAGTCGTTGCTTCATCTCCTCTATACGGAAATGATTCTACTGACACCACTTCGTCTTTTTCATTGATTCGAAATAAACTCCATCACTGCCATCGTAACTGGATCACTGTAATACTTCTGCTGCGCCCAAAAAATCGTTATTTTTATGTTCTTCGGAACATTTACGGGGCAAGTCAGAGGCAGATAGACATCATTGCGCAATTACAATTGCCACCCAGAACTGAGACAACCTTAAGTGCTGTAGTTACGTAGCCACTTGCTACAAGTTCCACGTAGGCGTGGAGTAATGAAACTGTGCATCAGGCAAGGAATGTAAACGCACCACTTCCTTCTGGGTTCGTAAATTCACACCAACACAAGTAAGAGCTCTCAGTAACAAACACGTGTCGAGAACCAGAATTCTACCGTTCCTATGAACTACTGCAAATCGAAACAACTTTTGAAAACTGTTAGCACGAAATAACAGCACGAGGTAATGGAAGCAAATCATATACGGAAGTTTGCTTCTTGCGTCACACTTCCCTCTTCGTGACATGGTGGCGCGGGTGGGTTTCCATCAATAAAGATTGATGGACTTAACTTTTGTAAAATTGTGGTGTCGGAAAATGAATCGGTAAAACTGTGTGGCCTGAACAAGATGATGAAATCAAATTTGGGGGTTTTTCCTTTATTTGAATAGGCTGCGCAATAATGAGTTTTTTTGTCTATGGCGACTTGCCTGTACACAATTAAGAGTAGAAGAACTCAACATCAAGTTAGAAAATATGGTGTGTTACGCAGTGTTGTATGTCTACAAATCACCCTAAAAACAAAAAAAAATGTTTTTTCGTGAATGAGGAATATGAATTTGAAGTATGCGCATGACGTGCAGTACTCGTGAGATATATTTGCGTCTCTCCGATCAAGACAAACTTAAGCTTCTTTTTCAAAGTTCCCTGACGTGATTTTAATTCGCAGTTGTCGTGTTGATGGGATATGAATACATACGTCATGCACCACTATAGCATAATAAAAGATATGGTAGAAACATAGTTTCGGACATAAACCACTTCTTACGATTCTTGATGTTGCTAATGATTCGACTTTGACACAAGTCACTGGATGTGACTTCAGTCAATGTTTGTAGCAAAACATCGATTTGAAAAAAGATTTGAGAAAGTGTGGTTTTTCGATAGCTTTAACATCTAGGATTAGTGTAAGAATTATGTTTATTAATTGCAATAATCAGGTTTGTCCATGGGACATATTTATCTGTCCCATCCCATAGCAATTCGTGCCTGTCCCATCCCATGGGATTCCCATTACATTATTATAATGTTAAATATGGAATACAATTCAAATAAAATTATTAAATTTATGAAAGTTTAGGTTTAGTATCTACTAAATAGGACTACATGTACAAAGAGACATAAAAAATAACAAAATTTATTGACTTTAAAATTCAGAAGTATAGTTGAAGTATGACAATTCAGCAACATTCTGACAATCTCATTCTCTTTCTGAGTCTCATAGGAAATATAAATGTGTGCTGTCCCATCCCATGGGACGTTTCCGTTTCCCATGGGATTTCCGTTTCCCATGGGATTCCCACAGCAATGACAGTCCCATGGACAAGCCTGACAATAAGCGTCGCAAATTTTTCGAAAAAGTGTTCATTGACAACATACATAATACTTTTGCCCGCCTATAATTGCACTCTACTACAATAGATTTTTTCACACCCCGCACTGCTTCAGCTCAGAGTGAAGCATACAGACCAGATGCAGATCGCTGTACATAAGCCTGTGACAAAACAACACTGCATCACACTGCATAAAAACCTGATGTTATGGAGTGTAAACCGCCGATAATATCCGTGTTGGGAAAGTGAAGGCAGCAATACCACCAAGTAAATTAAACCTAAATATCACACAAATCTTCAAAAAAGAATTGAAGCTAAAGTGTAAAATTTAAACTAATTTTTTTCTCTGAGGTTTCCAATAGCCACCTCACATCGATGGAAGAAAGTCATGGTGGGTTCAAATATATGAAACCCCAAGCTCTTCCCATATTAAACGGCATTAGTCGCTTGGTTTTCAATGCATGCAGTTTATGCGGTACCCCAAGATCAAAACCCAAAAGACCTCTGCAACATCATGGAATGTTTCTTGTTTCTCCATAAATTTTGCATTCTACTAAACTTCCTATCACAGCCAGGTAAATTGATTATGATGCAACACAAAAAGCAAAGTAGCATCTTACTGCTCTTTTTTCCAAACATCTTTTCTTCCAGTGACCCTTTTCCCAGTACTTTTATCATTGCTTGGAGTCAGTAAGGATTCAGAGCCTTCGTTGTTTGTCACTGAAGTTTCTTTATCGTGATGAAACTGCTTAGCCACAAGTTCGCCTCCATTAAAAGTCACACTTCCGTAGATGTCGGTTGCTTTATGGGGGTTTGGAATGTCATGCTTTTGCAAAGGTTTTGCGTAAAGAGGAAGTCCAAAATTATTGTCGCAACACAAAATTGCCTCATCTGAATCTTTCCCGCGGATTTCGGTGTTCACATAAACTACATCATTATTCGAACCGAAGCCGTCCACTGCTTCATCTTTGTTTTGATCATCTTGGGTGACATCGTAGGATTCATCTGCAAAACGAACGCTTTGAAGATTATACAGTACTGAAATTCCGCCTTGACTACCGAAAAGTAAGGTCTTGTAGGTTCTATTTTGGTCTTTTGCAAATATGCATTCAAGGAAATCGTTAAAACGCTTGGTCGCCACACACAGGCTAAGAACAAAAATTTTACTCAGAGATACTCAGTCGTGGATCACGAAAAAATGTTTATGTAAGTTGTGTAAAAAGGGCAACCGTTTCCCCAATTTTCACTCTCTTTAAGATCACACGTACTTTCAAGCGTATCTGCCTTCCCCTTCCGTCTCCAAGTAAGTGTCCACCACTAGAAGTAAACAGACCTGTTGTTGTGAAATCGGCAGTCTATTTTATCGCGGTTTTCCAAATATTTCCTTTCAAAACTCTTCTATGCCCTAAATGCTATAAACGTACAATGGCAACCATTTTTTGGGTCAAAGCAAATTCCCTAATCTTTGTGCCTGGACCCACAAGAAACGGACAATAATCTACACGCAAATAGTCCTTATAATGTCCGTAAGGTTCGTAGGTTTTATTTGCATACACAGATACTTCTAAAAAGGTACGGCAGGCAAATTGCATTTCACTGCCCGAACGCTGTACTGCACATGCTTCTTTTCAAGATACGAAAATCTGAGCAAATTTACCGCAGTATTAACAAAATGCTGCCGAGGTTTCAACCAAACTGCCGCTTCACTTTGTAAAACAGAAAAAGATTTATCATATGACTGGGATCTGCTCTGCGACATATTCGAGGTTTTCCTTTTTCAAACAAAACTTGGACCGACAATTAGTTGGCGAAATTTAGGAGGATGTTTCACTCAAAAAACACTCAATGTGGAAGTTTCAAAACAATACATTCCGCTGTCCTGCAAATGGCATATATACGATCTCTTCTATATCATTATCGTTAAACTCAAGCCGATTCCCTTTGTGATCAATATCTTGCAACTTTAATGAAAGCACGATCAAACGTTTATTGAAAGAAACATCGAAAAGGTTGAGGGAGATTAAACCACTGTTTCGAAGTAAAAGATAGATGCAGAAAAGCATGAATGTCTCTTGGTCAACGTACAGTAATTCGGTGACGTGGTGTGCAGCAGTGGCGCTGTCAGCCTGAAATTTTTGGGGAGTCCAAAAATTTTAAGGGGGCCAAAATGTTTGACTTTAGGCGAGCAACGTTTTTTTTGTTTGGGAAGCCAATTCTCAAAGCACAAAATGTCTAGATATGCTAAAAATTTGGGGGAATGCTCCCCTGGCCCCCTGGCTACGCCTATGGTGTGCAGCACCGTAAACCGACGTCAATCTGTGATAGGCTATGGTGGAGTAAGTCAATAGTTTTGAGGAGGACCAAATTCTATACCTTTCAGAAGACACTCAAAGGACTTGTCTAATGCATGCTCAACTGAACCTGAAAACGTGTGTGATGATTTCCGGCCTTAAATAGTACGGATGATATTTTACCTTGCTTCATTTGGAGGAATGAGATATTTCAAACAACCATGATATCAGAGAATTTGACTTCTTTAATGCATTTCGTACGACGACATAGTTTTCTAACTATCAACCTCTTTTCTTGTTTTTTTTTTCTTTTTCAGCTGTATGCTTTGCTTTAGAATTTAGTATGTTGTACCACTGAAACCTACTTTTCGTATTTTTTGGTATTCCCCCATTTATTGACTTTGAGTTGAGGTTGTGATGTCATAACAGACATGGCAATGATGAAAGTGTAAAGCTGAACTCTGTACTCAATAATTTACACAAAAAACTGAAGCGTGAATCAGAAAATCGAATTATCGCTTGAAAAGCTGCCTTCAACTTAACCTTCTCGCAAATGGTTGTCTTAAGAAAAAAAAGCTTGTAATTCAAAATATCAACTCAGTTTTTTTGCAGATACATAAGGCTTCCGAACAATGACAAACAATGCAGAAATTTACGCAGCATGCAAAACTTTGCAACCAGGTTCGGAGGTAAAATGTCCGACTCCGACCTTTCCAAAATCTCCGACTGCGACTCCTTGACATAACGTGAATGAAGTTTGGCTGTCAACAATTTTGTAGCAACTAGCTGCTTCAATAAAAGTTTGAAAAGAAATTGCACCATTCCAACAAGCACGAGTTGGGATTCCTAACTTAGGAATGCGATGTACAAAATGATTCAACTGGACTTCCAGAGTTGGAGTCGGATAGAAAAATCCGACTCCAACACCGACCCCGACTTCTAGTGTTCTTAGGAATCCGACTCCGACTGCACCCAAAAACCTCCGGCTCCCTGCGTCTCCGACACCGACTCCGCAACCATGGAACGATAACAATTTAGACATACAACGCTAGCCGAGCTGCTCACCATGTGGCATTTCGGTGTCTTCGACAGTGCTGGAAGCAGTTGAGGGAATTTCTGCATTTCCTGATTCTAAAAGGTCATTCAGATTGACATAAGGAACTTCATCACTTAGAAACATTTTCTATTGTTGGCAACAGACAGCTTGCAACGAAATTAGCAACGAAAGCTCTCAAGAAATTGTTGATGATACCGAAGATTCTGCACTGAAATTTGTAATTTCGTTGGTTCTCGAAATGTGTCTACCCTCTCGTCACGAGAAAGAAGAAATATTTTAGGCATCTCACGCAAATACTAACGAAAGCGGCTTCTATGACAAAACCTACAAAGAAACGAAGAAAACCTCGAACCGCTGATGAACCTGCAGCTGTATTATAGTGACCTAGATCGTCTCCAAAGTGAACTTCCTTGAAGACCATAATAACAACAGTTATAATCCTGACTACTCTTCTAACGAATATCAAAGTTTCATCGTCGAACACTCGATCTCGACGGTTGCAGCATAAGACTCGTTCATTTAACTGCTCTAAGTTAAGTGCACAGTTAGTCTACCTGCAACACTTCTTCGTAGCTTGTTTTATAATCGTGGTAACAGCTTCGCTTCTTGCAGAACAAGAGTGGATTCTAACTGGGATGTCATAACTGACTCATCGCATTACACCCGGAAGCCTGACTGCACAAAGGAAATTTCCAGTGGTTTACAGACGCTCAGCAGTGACTAAAAACAGTTATGCATGAGAAACCCATCGTCTATGATATTGGAGATTGGTGCTGGACGTTTGTTGGTGATTGACTCAGCTTCTAGGTTCTTTGAATAAAAATCGTTACTTTTGACGATAATATGATGAAGCTATCAACAACCCACACGTACTATTTTTGCTTCACTTTTTGCTATATCATCTCATGAGTGCATACCGGCTTCCAATTATTTTACCCTCTTCTGTCAAGCGCTTCAAGTGGTCTTTTTTGCTAACAACAAGGTTGGAAAACATGGTAGATGAAGAAATGGATACCGATTTTACGCGTTTGACCTGAGGTAACCTCTCGCGTTGAAAACGCTGGAAACACTGCTCGTTTCTGCGTCAAGGTAGTAACTAACGATTCGCCTGGCATGAAGTGGCTCGGATAAAACTCTGAGTTTATCAGTAATTCGGCAGCGACCGCGTAACATTACAGACATGTTTCAGGCCTCGTATGCCAATGCTTTTGGGTACGGCTATGGGGGTTTCGTTTTGGTAGTAGTTGTTGCACAAGTATCCACACTTTGCTCCTCATATTTTCCTTTTTGCTATTTGGGTTTTAGGTTTAGCGGTTAGGTTTTGTGGTTAGGTTTTGGGGTTAGGTTTAAGTTTAGGATTTACGTTTATGGTTTAGGTTTGGGGTTTAGGTTTAGGGTTTAGGTTTAGGGTTTAGGTTAAGGGTTTAGGTTTAGGTTTAGGGTTTAGGTTCAGGGTTAGGTTTAGGTTTAGGGTTTAAGTTTAGGGTTTAAGTTTAGGGTTTAGGTTCAGGTTTAGGTTTAGGGCAGCAATGTCCAACCCAAATGGCTTACTGAGTCAA
>JGI24159J19872_10014663_pt1 | contig 10123 bp, 4 predicted proteins | sample Ectturendosymbi4_FD_19872 | JGI IMG/M metagenome (IMG submission 19872) | reverse complement strand
ATATGTAAGCAAGCAGCCTCTCACGAAATTGCAGCGCTTCCCAAGCGTCTCCTTGCACGAAGATGAAATGTGTGTGCGCAGCGTCCAGACGTTTGCCTTGGTTGGATGTAGCCTTGGTATTGTAATAAGACGGGAAAACACCCTGCAAAGAAATAACATACAGTTCCCGTATAGTTTTCTCTCTAATTTTGAAGTTCAGCAACGTAGTGAAAACAGTGAATGGTCTCCAGTCAGCAGCGCAATGATGTGGATTTGCTTGGAAACTTCAAAGCCACGTTTAAGCTTATGCTTTGCACTTCAGTGGCATATGGCATTCATATTGAGTTAAAAATTTCGGTAAAAAATTAGGCAACTGCCGTTTGAAATAGTTGTTTCTTCGCAAAACCTTGGCTAAAATTTTTCGAAAATATGATTTGAAAAATTGCCTAATGCATTTCCGTATGTTATGGTATTTTTGTTTTCTTCGTATTACCTTGGGCAGAAAGTTTTCGCTCAAAAAGGTGAGCTGCAATTCGTTAAAACACAGGGCGTGGTTGCCGTTTGTGCCTTATTTTGCGTTTCTAGATATTTCAGAAACATCTGCACTTATAACTATGCTCCGATGTCTGCTGAAAAACCTAGAAAACAATTTTCGAACTGCAAATATTGGCTTCGTTTATGTAGCTCTCAACAAAGTACGTCTGACCTCGTCTATGGAAAACACTCAGTTGATGCCAATGATCAGAGTTGAACGTTGAGTAAACGAAATAGTTTGTCAAATTTTTGAACAACATCAATCAGATTTTTCCACCTGCTGCTTACCATTAAAGATGGTTAAAATCCGTGTTACAATTTTAAGCCTTATAATCTAAATCTAAACATATGCAAAGCAGGCAGAATCAGGTCATGATTACTTTATCAACTCACGATTTAAAGCCCGCCTGAGAGAGTCCTTTTGCAACTTGCGTGGAACGTGCAACAAATTGTGTAAAATGTGGGCAATGTCTTGCACGTCTTGTTTTAAAAGATCTTTTTAAACACTTGAAAATAACTTTTCCGGTCAACAACTTGTTTAACGTGATTTCGTTTTTGCGGACCTCGGAGAAACTGTCCCAGTTTGCAGTTTGCTCCCCTGTAATATTGTTCTTTGCAAACATTTTTGACAGTATACGTTGTGCAAGCTTACCGCGTTTGTTAGGCTGTAGAGTACTTCGTTGTTGGAAACTGAGCTTATGCTGGTCACTGCGATTATTGAGGCACCTGCAGTGGCTGGAGCAGGAGCGGATCCGTTTGTTAACACCCAGGTGTCGGGCATGACCTTCTTCCACTGGTTGTCATACTGTTGAAAGGATCCCGCAATCGAAACGATAAGGTTTGGGAGCATGAGATGCCAGACTTCCACCATCAGCTTCCAAGCATCCTCAACCTTCGTTGATGGAGAGACGGTGACGTACTGCGAAACAGGGGTAATGTTGCTCTTCTTACTTTTGTTGGAAACTTTTGTTGTCTTCTTTAATTTATCCCAACAGCACATTGTTTGAAGTTTATGTGGCGACGTATTGCGCCACATATTATGTTGAATTCGTAAAGCAACAGCAGAGTGAACCTGACCGAGTTGAGAATCTCAATCGCTCTTATGCCGCGGGTCGGCGGTTCGACTCTTTGTTCGGTTGGCTTAGGGCGACGCAGCATTTTGGCTGCAAAATTTAGGAAAGATTTTTTGCAACTAAATAAGCAATCATATAGTAAGGAAGGTTTTTCAGCGTTTATTTTATTTCATATTGCTTTCTTTAGCATTTGTGACAGTTTTGAAAACATCCCGTCACATCTAAAGATTTTACGTTTGCAACAATAGCATTAAGAATAATAACTCTTGCAATAGAAGTTGTTGTTTTTAACCTTATCTTTAGTGCAGTATTTAAAACTATATATCCGCGTTAAAATAGAGCACAGCTTTTCCAAAGTTAGGCTGTTAAATAACTAAGAAGAGCTGTGCGATGCTAGATGTCAAAGTGTTTCGCAGCCCCTGTATGCCAGTGGTTCTTAAACTATCTTCGCACCCGTAACCCCTGAACTTTCATAAAATTGTCACATACCCCTTGGTTGAGATCAAAAAGCACTTGATACTACCACAATGTCATTGCAATGAATATGATAATACAATGAATTTACAATGTTGCTTTTTATCAATATTCATGCTGTTGCGAGGCTATCTGTTTGAGATAGCCACTCGCATGTCATCACCGCGCTCTATGCGATTCCTGAGGCCTTAGTTTTGATATGCAGAAAAGTTGAGAAACCGCTTTCACATAAGTAGGTTGTTGCAAATGGCGCAAGGACTTCCGGAGCTACCTTTGCTAACTGGGGGAAAGTGTTGAGTTGCATGCACCAGAAGGTATCTAACTGTATTGAATGTAACTCCATTTAATTTCTCATTTTTCTACTGGCTTGTATTTCAACTACATCTTTCTACTGGCTTTTATTTTCAACTACATCCTTCATTCCATCATTGTCATCCATAGATTTTAAGTTAAAAATAAATGGGTCCTGCACTCCTGCACAGCGTTCCCTCTAAGGAATTTTTTCGCTAAGCAAATGTTTGTTTCAGTGCGCATGCAATTGCGCAACCATGTAGACCGGGGATTCCCAACCTGTGGTACGCGTACCATAAGTGGTACGCGAAGGTCTTCCAGGTGATACGCGAGTAACTTCCATTTTTTCACAAAAACCTGGATTTACTGCTTTATAGTTTACGTAATGGGGCTTAGTTTCTTGATAAATAAATTTTACTGTAGCTTCCTATTTCTATTGTTTCGTAACATTATGAATTTCGACGCGCTGTTAGCAAATTTACGCCACGCATCGACCAACTGGTGGAAGGTAAAGAAAAATAAAAATCTCATTACATTTAGATGTGATCTTTTATTGTTATTTTAATGTATATTTATCTTCTGAATAAAGTAAGATTGGATCAAATTAGTTGTTCTGGAAGAAGTGGTACGCGTTGACAATACGGGGAGCCCAAGTGGTACGAGATCGTGAAAAAGTTGGGAAACACTGATGTGGTCAGACAACCAGTGAATCGTTTCAAGCGTTGCAATGGCTACGCAACATATTTTCGATATTAAATTTGGAATGTTACAAGTGCGCGAAAATGCGATTTTACTGCGCAAATGATCTGATGGCACTGTGCAGTTGGGTATCTGAGAGGGAACATTGGTCCTACATCCAACCCTGTGAAAAAGAAACTTCTCCTGGCTGAGAGTATCCGTGAAAGAACTACCACAATACCTACAAGTGTTTTTTATTTCAGTGGCAGTGGGTAACGATATTCGTCCACTGAAAGCTTCAAGTTGCGGAAAATTAGCATAGTTGCCGATCCAATGTGACTAACCCAGATTGAAAGTTTATTAGTGAAGGTAGACATCAGTTCCCTAGTTGTGCTGATGTTCATCGCTGTTTCTTGAATGCAGGTGTTTACATCGTTAAGGTCGCTGAATAGATCTGCAAGGTATACGCAGGGACATAATAAACTTCTAATTTCCAAAGTTCTCTGCTATGGCACTGTCACGGTGTCTGAGAAATTGCTCGATTACGCACCTCAAAAACACGAGTAAACACTCGACCACGGGTTAGCCACCTCACTGCTGTGTGTTAAAGAAGAACATTCTGTTGAGCCCCAACTTCGTTACAAACAACTTTGAACAGACGGTGATTCAAGGATTGGCCTCTGATAAAGTTTACTGCATTCACAATAATCGGCAGTACATTGTAAAAATTTTTCAGGGCATGTATGCCTGGGTTTAAATTTTCAGGGCGTGTATCCCTGAAAATATTGGTGCTTCGTACCCCTGTTGTGGTGCTTCGCACCCCCAAGGGGTACGTGTATCCCCGGTTAAGAACCACTGTTGTATGCAAACGCAATAACGGATGGAAAGAACGCGAATTAATATAGGGGAGCAATCACCAGTTTTACGAAAATGAAAGTATGGCGAAAATTGACTATACGTCACTCAGGGTGTCGATGCCAATAACTAATATATGCGTTTGGCAAACTATGATATGCATATAATGAAAATCACGGCCAGTTAAAACGATACCAACAACATATTGCAAACGTTTGGATAACTCCTGTTATCGTCATCAGTACATTGCAAATTGAACTGCAGAGATCATGCTGCAAGTTCTTATTGGTCGCGCTGTGAAAAAAAACGCGAAGGGCTGTTTCGGTAGTGACGTAGTGGCGCGAAGCATACGTAGTCACATGACTCAGCTGGATACTTGCCGATGGTGATGGCGCGTGACGTCATGAGTGAGGCATGAAGCTCAGTTACAAGTTAAAAATGCATAGAGACATCGGTGGGATGTCTGCCAACGTGTTCATCGCAGATCATGAGAGAACAGCAAAGAAAGACTTTTGCGAAACGGTAGAGAGGAAAGTAGAATTAAGCTGATTTTATTAAAAGTGAACACTTTTTTTCAAAATTACGTTTTTGTTTTGTGCTGCTTGAGAACTGAGTTAAGAAATGACAAGCATAATTAAGTCTATTTCAATGTTGGTAACTTGGGATGACATACGTCTTTACTGACACATTTCTCAGCGTATATTTCGGGGGATCAGGCCACAATCAGCTCCATTTTCATTGATTTCGAGTTCCATTCTTGTTTTGATATTTATTGTAATTTTCAATTAAGACAGTGTGAAGCTAATAACTTGTAACCCACGGTTAGTCACGAGTGGCCGTCCCATTGGTGCCGAACCATCCGTTTTCAACTGGTGTTCCCGCCGGAAAAGTGCGATGACCTTTTTTAGTCTTTCGCTGTCCTCCATTTCTATGGGCCTCACATTCACCAAAAGCTGGATACGCGTTTGCTGCCTCCTCCCCTCATCTCCATAGTAAATGTACTCCACTGTTCGTAGTTAACACGCACTGCTGCGTGAAATACAAGTACACAGGACCATTTTTAATTTCACAGACTTGAAAGCTATTCTGCTTAGGTGTCGAAATATGTAAATAGAAAATGCAAGACCATGTCTTATTACCTGAAGTATCACGGAATATTCTTGAATTAGTTCTAGTAAATACTTATTTTTTCATCTACAACACATTTCTTTCAAAATAGCTTACTGCGGAATAGGTTGATCGAGATCCAACTCCTTGAAACTGAATTTCTCCATACGCTCTTTTGTTAAATCCTGGGGTAGCTTTCACAAAATTACTCAGGGATTCCTGTAATAAAATCAGGTAATTAAAACATTTGGTGTGGTGGATTTAAGTCGATGAGAACTTGCGGCATAAAACACGAAGCTTCAATTGTCTTTGTTGGAGATAGCTCCGAAAAAACGCACTTGACGTCGATATTCTGCAGTATAAGGTCCATACACAGCATCCTGTTTGTTTGTATTAAAGAACCTAGCAACGGTAACATGCATGGAGAAGAACAAAGCTTTCTTGATCTAACTAGCAGGCAGATGAGCATACTTTCATTCAAGTAAATGTTTATGTATGTTTAGGAATTTTCAAGAATAACAACGTATGAACAGGGCAATGGCTTGTAAAAAAGAATGCAAACATTTCTCAATGTACGATGAAATGCGCACTTAGCGTTATGCAGTCTACAGTGAGCTCATACAAACTGCTCTCAAATACGAAAAGCATTTTTGAAGGCTGTACTGTCGCAAAATGACATTTTGCAGTAGCTTAGTATTTTTCCAACTTCTCATAAATACATTGTTTTGAAGGTTCACAAAACTCACACCAAAAACTTACCCTTAGTTTGAATCGAAAATCACCACAACTTTGAGTTCTTCCGAGTTCAAGCTTCATGGCAAGATTCACAGTAACAACCTCGCCCTAAAGTCACAGCAAACCTTGCGAGTGCAAGTATAGTAGAATACTAGCTTCGCAAATTTCAGCTTTATCAAAGTAAATTCTCGTAAAGGCTAAAATCTCGCGATCACTTCAAACAACAGCTGTGCTCGGCGTTTCTGTAATGCATGGAGCTAACCTAGTTGGTTGTTTTTGTCCTTAGATAAAACTGCGAAATACCACCACACAGCCTGTCACCCAGCCAAAGCTTTTAAATTACATGTCAGATTTATCTATAAATTCAAAATGTTTGAAACGTTCACAGAAGCGCAGTATGTAACGTGAAAATAATTTTTGGCATGACGACGAGTTTGGGGAACAAATTCCTGAAGTAGACACTACCACTTACAGAATCTCTGCATACTTTGAAGAGAGCGAACTCCAACAAATATTTCTAATGTAAAATGTTTTACAGGCCGATTCAAAAATTTTTTGTGAAGAGAGATATAAATTTTCTTAACTGAATTAAGCCATTATAAACGCTTCATAACCTAGCACCCTTCCGATATGGACCTGGTTCCGTTATTGCACATGGATGTTATGGAGAAGGATAATATTCCAAATACCCACTTGCGGTTTTTGCTGCTCACAAACAGCTCATGGACAATAAGAGTTGAGGAACCGTATCAGGAAGCTACATTTGGCTACAGTGTTTTTCACGGAGTTTTGAGCAGGGTTGCGGAGTCGGAGGTAAAATATCCGACTCCAACTCCGAACTTTCCAAAATTTACGACTCCGCCTCCTTAACATAAAAGTGAATAAAGTTTGGCTGTTAACAATTCTGTAGCAATGAGCAATCAATGGAAATCGTAGTGCGCAGCAAGAATTCTCTGTTTCAACAAAAGTTTCAAAAGAAATTGCACCATTTCAACAGTAATTCCCAACTTAGAAGCGTGATGTGAAAGGTCATCCAATTGGACTGTCTTAGTGGTAACCAAGGTCAAACCTTTAAAACGTTGTTGGGCTATACAATTTTTTTCTGACTATGAAAATATCAAGCCTTTCTCATTGATTAGACCACAACAATACAAGATCGTTCAGGAGATTATTTTTTTATTCCTGATGAACACCGAGTTAAGATGGTTTCTTGGCACGTCATAACATTTTCCTCAAAACTATGTTTCTTAAAACCAGCTCAGCTTTCCTTTCAGCTGGTTCGAATGGATATATCCAGGCTTGTCCATGGGAATGTCATTCCTATGGGAATCCCATGGGAAACGTCCCCCGGGATGGGATGGAACAGGCATAAATTGCTATGGGATGGGAATGGGACAGATAAATATGTCCCGTGGACAACTCTAGGCTTGTCCATGGGAATATCATTCCTAAGGGAATCCCATGGGAAACGATCCATGGATTGGGATGGGACAGGCATAAATTGAAAATTTCCGAAAATTTCTTAAAATTCGTCCAGACGCTGATAGTCACTTATGAGTTGAAATTCCGCACACAACCATCACGTTTTCGCTACTGCATTGCTTTTGCTTGCGTAGTTTTGGACTTTTTTCATTCTACCTCTTTACCAAAGAAGGGAAGACGTTTTGTTGTTTTATACTTGACTGTACAGTAAAATCTCTGCCGTAGGAGATACTGTCAGCTCGTAAACACATCGGTCGGAAGTTTTGTTATTGTATTGAACCGACAAGCTACTGTAAAACATCTGATTTCTATTTCCTCACAACTAACATTCGTCTTTTTCGCGGTTATAATATGTTATAAAGATTTAATAGTGAAGAGTGTCTGAATGAAAAAACAGTCTCATATTTCAAGGATACCACATGCACTTTTTGTTGTATGTTTCAGACATGAAAACTGCAATTAACAATCTTTTAAAAATCCTGTTTAAGATGCGCTAAATTTTCGCAATCAAAACTTATAATAAAAGTTTGCTAATCACGAAGCAAGCATATTTGCCATTTTGAAGTTACACCATTCAAAACCTTTATCAAAATGTGATAATTTGGGAGTAAAAGTACGCGCATGAAGCTAAAGCAGCTATGTCCAACCCGCAGCCCAGTCGAAGGTTTTGTGCGGCCAAGCTTAGGTTTCGCTGTAGTAAAAGTAGTCTACATACTGACAACCTGTTCTTATTTTGATAACCTTGAATTTGGCATTTTTGATGCAGGTTATCCTAAGTGCCATTTTATCACGTCTGTTATCATTGCAGTTATGATTCGAACGCTTTCAGTAAATTAGCTTAAGCTAAATTTAGTTTGCTAAGATCAAAGTAAGCCATTCAATGTGCAGCCCTGGTTGAGATAATGACATGATTTTTGGCTCAGTAAGCCATTTGGGTTGGACTGAGCTAGAGCTACATGCTTACACAATATCATTTGCTATACACTTTCCAGTCTGTCAAAACTTTCCAGCTGCAAACTGAAAAATAAGGTGACGTCATGGCAAACGTGCCAGAAAAAAATTAATATGCATTTTCGGTTCACCCTGTCCCACGACCAATCTCAATCTCTTTTTGCTTTGCCATTGCTTTCTAGGATATCCTACAGAACTAAAACTTTGTGCATAATAAATAAAAACCTACACTTTTCTGAAGCTGAGCTATTTCACCACAATTCGATTTTACATTTAAAAGAAAACTCAACGCTGCATTACTGTCCAATAACGAAATATTTTGCGTACTGTTTTGCTACACTCCATTGAAGATTTTGCAGTGGTTTCGTGTCATTTGGAGTTCAGATTTAATTTTTCGTTTTTTAATAATTATTTTTCTTTATTTCCACCGACCGATTTTTTAAAATGCAGGGTTAAGCTCAGATGGACACAACTTCAAACAATTGTTTTTAAAATCTTTTAGCATTCGTCTGTCCATTAAAAACAAAGGGGCAAACTGCGAAGTTTTCGCTTTGAATCAGAACGTTGAACATGTGCTCAAACAATAACTTCACTTAGCGCTGTTTATTCTGCGAAAGCTGTTCTGAGTCACTGTTCCACGAGCCCAACACGATCTCGCTGAGGTCAATTCTGCTTTGCGGACGTGCGAAAAAGTGTTTGCCTGAAAACAGAGAGACATTGCCTACGGCAAAGACAGAAGCAGGTGCACGTTAACCGATAGGCTACATCGCGTTTGAGCAGCTTAAATTTAGCATTAACAACACGATATGCAAAATACTCACACCAAAAAGAGGTGCTCAAAGATGTATACAACAGTAAGAATGTTCTCAAACTTGATTTTTAACATTTCAGATCATGTTTTTTACGGTCTAACTATTGTTTTCCACAATGTAAGGGTTCGTGCGCGATGAGGTTACTTTCTGGTGTTTGACGGTTCGTGGAACTTCTAAAATTAATAAAAACTCCAAGTTACCTTAAAATATCATTATCTCTTGACTGAAGTATCTCATGCCGTGACATCAAACTGCATGATCTGTTTAGAAGCATTTGGCGGGTTGGATTCAGAAAACGTAAAATCCGATTCCAGCCTCAACTGCGAAAATGCAGCAACTTTTTTCAGTGATACAGGTAAACAGTCGCTTTCACTGTTACTAAGGCGTCACTTGTATCAAAATAGATGAAGTGTTTCCAGTATTTGCGATCTCCGAAGACATTTTTAGCAAGGACTGGGTTATTTGACAACGACCAGCAGCGCCACATTTAGATGGTGGGGGGCCTGGGACCAAAGCGTGGTGGGAGGCCCCATGTGCGGATGGAGAATCTTTAGGTAAGTGATGATCGATGAAATCACTAGCATTTTCACGGATTACTAATAGTAACAATAATATTTTATTGCGGAATCATGGTCCATATCACAGACACAAGATCACAAAACGTAGTTAGCTATACATCAGCGCACATTACAGAAACGGTGTTTGCACATGACCAACATTGAGAGAAGCACAGCGCTTCATCTTCACCACAGCTGTATCGTCATTCGCAAGAGCACAGAAAATGGATACCCATACAGTAGCGCTAGCGCATCACACAACCGGTGTTAGTACGTGTCCAGCCTTGAGAGGAGCAAAACACTTTCCCAGCAGTAGCGGACACCGGCTAATTTGGTGGGGGGGTATGCGATATCGATTTGCACTGAACCCAATGCTTCACAGGACCATATTGCGTGTACCAACCACTTGCGCACAAGTAAATTTACGAGGAAACAAGTCCAATCTTGGTTTAGTTTAGTTAGAAGTACGAGTGATACAACTGATCAAACCTTAACACTGCACCGCTACGGATCCAACACGCAATGTGGCACGTAACAACGATCTGATGACGTAGTCACCGTCGGCGCAGGTACATCGAGGACTCGAGATAAACAG
>JGI24159J19872_10014662_pt1 | contig 10123 bp, 8 predicted proteins | sample Ectturendosymbi4_FD_19872 | JGI IMG/M metagenome (IMG submission 19872) | reverse complement strand
GGGCAAGTTGCCAAACTTGCGAGCGGATTGTTTTACTGTTGGTCTTTATCGTGTAATAATAACATGGCAACAAATCTTAAAATGTTCACTTCAAGTTACGATATTAGGTGTTTTGTCACATGTGACTTTTGAACGTAGACATCTTGGAGGTAATGTAGCGAGACAGTGAATGCTGATACCGGCAAGCAGGGACGTCGGAGAGCGGTGGCATTGAATCCCTGACCTTTCAAACGAGGGACAACGGTGGCATAGGTGTCTTTTCATAGGTAATTTTATGATTTATCAAGATCAAATTGAAACAAGTTGTCTATAGTTTGTTTTATTATTTTTGAAGTCAACATTATTGTTGAACTGTAGCAAGCATAATTGGCAGGCCCTAACCAGATTCGGATGCCAGGGGAGGCGAAGAGTTTACTGAGAGGGGCCCAAAATTTTTAAACTATGTCCAACACATTTGTGAAGGGAGGGGCAAAAATTATTTCAAGGGTGACTAAGCCCCCTGCGCTCCTCTAGTTACGGTCTTGATAATTGATAATGATTTTTTTGTTTTTCGTGAAATTGATAACGATTTTTTTGTTTTTTTGCATTGCCCTCAACTTTGTTTCTGCCCCCCTGCCCTACTGACATTCCGGCGTCCCTGTATAGAGCTGATAAACGTAAACTCTAGAGTCTATCAATGCGTTTGAAAAATGTTTGAATATCAGGTCATAAAACCTAAAATGCGGCTGCAGCAGCTATTTTTATACTACTTGCACTACATTTCCTTCCCAAAAATGATTAGTTATTTAGCTGGCAATTTAGAGTTAACAACATAATTCATATATAAGATAAAAGCAATATTGTAAATTGGGGGAAAGTTGGACATGTTCTCCAAACAAACTTGCGTATATTTGGCCCACTCAGTCTACACCAGTTGTTCCCAAACTGTGCTACGCGCAGCACTTGCGGTACGCGAAGATCGTTCAGGTGGTACGCGACAAACCTATTTAGGTTCCCTAGAAATCAAGCATACCAACAGTAAATGAATGCAAACAATCTTCTAGTCAGCATCGTGAATATTATTTTAATTCACCCCAGTGAAGCAGAGCGTGAAATTTTACCTTCTACGTCACTAGTGTATTGACGTCTTGCTGGATCATTCTAGCTGCGCCTGAGCGTGATTTCCGATGTACTGCCAGCGAAGTGATTCCTCACATCGACCCACAGATCTAGAAACGACAACTTCGTTCATCTCTGTAAAATTGTGTTGTGTTTTTTGCTGAGGTTTTGTTTTAATTTTGAGGTTTTTAACTTCTGGCTGATAACCCTTTCAAAGATAGGGCCCATTCATTAAACGCTCTTGCCTTTTGTTGTTTATTTGTGAGTTCTGGAGTTTTCTAAATATAGGTGTACGCGAACTCTGTACGAAGTGTAAAAATGGTAACCGAGTAGATACAATTTGAGAACCACTGCTCTACTCAGACTGTGAAAATGGTTGTGTATTTGCGAAAAAGAAGCCACAATCGGTTATCACCACAGCTCTGCAGTGAAGTTAAGAAATACTTGGTCGCCGCAGCGTAACACAACGGTTGGTTGATCTAACTAACCGTTTGAAGCCTTTTTGTTAAATCCATTGATGTTTAAACAACAAAATTCAAACTTTACTCGCCTGCAAAATAATGGAAAATCATTGATGAAAACGTTAAGGCTCCACATAACTTTGATTGAACCGTCACAATACATGTGTATTGTGTATTGATCAGAAATAAATATCCAGAATGAATGCTATTGTTGCTAAGCAGTGACTGTGGCATATTAAAGAAGGCTGTGAAACTGGATTGCTTCTTAGCTAAAGCTTAACGTTCAAGGCATATGAGATGTATATCACCGCCATATTCACGCTTCTAGTTTTAAAACTGTACAAAAAGAAAAATCTACGACATTCAATTAACGCCACGATGCCACTGCAGACAAAGATCAGTTACCACATATTTGTCCAGCACTCCAGAGTGATTAGAGAGAAATTTTTGTGGTGGTCTTGAAATGAAGCTTACATCACCATTAGATGGGATACAGCAAGCCGGTGTGCGAGAAACAGCCGCGTTACTCTTTTTTTGCGGTTAGTGATTACAAGCGATTCGACAAAAATTTGTATTTCCTAATCACCAACTTCCACTTCTTATCGTCAGCAGCAGAAGCTAAGATGGTTCTTGAGCGCCACCAAATGTTGGCGGTCACAATAAGCACTGCTCTGTGATCGTTGTTTTTCCGCCTTCGATGAAGTCGTCCACCATTAAAATAAACCTCTGTTTTTTTGTTGTTACCTGTTCCCGTTTGGACACTACTGTCAAATTTTGCACGTTTGACTACTTTGAAAAGCTTGGTCTTTGGATCACAGTTTGACACCGCATACATAGTTACCACTCCTCGCTGGCTCGCTTGATGATGTTTCTCAGTCATTAATAACTGCATATTTGCGAGAGAATATCTTATTTCCTTGCACATAAACGTCACAAAATTTCTTAGCGATTTTCAGCTAAACATATTGGGAATGACAGACTTGATTTTTACTTTAATCTACAATAGAGGGTATGGCGACAGAAAACACTTAAAGCAAAGTCAGTGCAGTGGAACGAGCAAATGTGCTTCTTGGCTGCAGCAAATAGTTTTTGAACTGTTCATGAATCATCCTTTCGGTTCTCCGCCATCTTCCACAATCTGCGTTTTGAAGTTGAAGTAGCGTAACTTACGCGCAACAAACAACACAGTAATGCTTTTCTTCACACTGGCGTCTAATTATTATCGTATATTTTGCGAGCTTGTCAATAATATAGCAACGATTTGAAAGATGCTTTTCGAAGATTTCCTCCTTTTCCAACTGAAAACGACAGGCTGTAAGCGAGGTGGGTGTAATCGAGTCGCAAACCGAATAATTACTAATCAAGAACAAATCTTATCTAGTTAAGTTTTCGCAAAACGACAAATGAATAAACCATAATGCCGTAAAAACTTCGAACTCATTAGCAACAGAGTTGATAGAGATGGATGGCGTGAAAACACAAAAAAGGTTAGCATGCTTCCGCTTCTAACCAGGGATTTAAGGTATGACTTTAAGCGGGTTCATAATTCCACCCTGATATGATATTAAAACGTGGTTAATAACGCGTCACATCTGGATAAAAAAACTAGCTTTGCAGCTGTATTTTCTTATGAAATAGTTTTTTATGACTGCTTTTCAGCAGAAAAGTCAGGTTAAAAATGCTTGTCCATGTTTTGACTTGGGGTGCTTGATAGAAGCAACAAATGCGGCAAACATAAGAAACCTTCTCTTGAAAAACTTCATAATATCTTATGTATTTTTCTGGAAAGAAAAACTTGATGGCAGCACGCTTGATGAAGAGACTAGCTTCTACCAACTTTTAACGTTACCCGAACCACGATGAAACCACGTGACACGATATGTCTGATGGACAAAACCGACGATGTTTGTCGAGAACAATGCAGCGTAAATTTTTTATTGAAATTCTACTGGGACCATAGCTGTACACCCGTGTATTTAGGACTTTGAAATTAATTTGAAAATTAATTTTCGAACCTTTTGTGAACTCTGCAGAAAAAAAATTACGTATGTTTAAATGCATTTGTTTTCAAGCTCACCCAGCATGATAGCTATCGCCATTTTTCATTTTGTGAGGCGTATGAACGCACGCACCTTTATAAAATAGTGGGAGCTTAACATACCTGTGACACGATCTGGAATTTCACGCTCCTACTCGGCAACTGTGTACCTAATAAAATCTATCATCAGCAGCGGTAATGATGGGGATGTTTGTTGCAGACGCAAGGATTAGCATTATAACAGCTAAGAGTTAGCTGTTACTAAAAAGTGATGGTGTTGATAGCTACAACTTAAAAACATAATCAAAACTTTGTGTGGTAAAGTTTCGCCAAAATGCGGTATACCAACAACGAAGTCAACACCAGCTCCCGAATGTCTTCATACTGTTTACGCGAATATCATGAATCTATGAAAACTGAAAGCCATTATGAAGTGTGCAAATCACACCTTGCATGTTACAAGCAAAACAAGCTGTTAGGCTTTCTGATTCGTGCGAAAAAGCTCATCAGTTAAAGGCTGGATAGATCTCTCTCTACCTGTCGAACATTTCAGCTGGGAGAACAGATTAATCTTCTGCTTTGCAATTACTTCGCCTTCAGTTAGCAAGCTGTGTCGTCTCCGTGCAACAATTAATTTGTCATAAATAATACGATGCCCCGTCCATACCCTTGCAGCGATTCGAATGCTTGCAAAAATTGAAGTGTAACGTACGGTTGCGTTTTTTGTGTGCGAACTTGTCTAACCTCATTCAACGGTTCGCTGGGTGATGCGCTCTCATGCCTTTGACGTGCAGCTTCCACGCAGACATCCACCTTGCCTTGAGAAAAGCCACTGAAGCATTGAGGTTGTTGCCACCAAACATGTTAACCAAGCGTACCCTTCGACGTTTAGCTGAGTAACGATTACAGGCATGAATTTCTTGAACTGAAAATAAAAATTGCGCCAGCGCAACCATTTGCAATGTCTAGTTTGAGGGAAGGTGATTCGTGTGAACTCCGCGTTTCTAAAATTTTATTAAATTACTTTTTCTGAACGTTTCAATATGCTTGCTCAGACAAATCAATTATGTGTCGTTGCTAATCCGCAATGATCTTAGCTGGTAAATGTCGATTTTATTTTTATCCATTGTCATGTCTTTCCAATTACAAGTTTTGCAAGCGCGTCTCGCGCCGAGCAATCGCACAAAATCCTGATACGCGCAAAGCTCTTCGAAACTGTGGTGGTTTTTTCCAAACTGCAGAGAGCTTTCCAAACAAATACAAACACTAGTTTTTGTTCCATGCGAGCAAAAAGGTTTTACCCCAGGCTTTTTTGTGCAATGGAACTGCGCATTTTGCACTCGAAAAGGCGAAAATGGATGGATTCTGCTTACGGTAAACGTTTTTCATGCGCCATTCAACGGAGCTTGGGGACTTCTTACGGCACACTGTTGAATTGCCAAGGAGCATAAACGATTTTTTCGCACTTGTTTTTCCCATGGCCAACACGGATATCCGCCAGGGAGTGTTCGAAGATAATCTTCCCAACCACAAAAACGTGGTACAAAAATCAAGCTTATCCGCATGAACCTCTGTCAACAAATTTCAGACTACTCTTAGACTGTCAGTTGCGAAAGCACAAAGCCACCGCCGACATATATCAATCGCCATTTTCTGCCTACGTCTGCATATTGTACTGGCACACTGAAGAGTCAGTTGTTGAAAAGCTTAAAAATAATCTGGAAAGCTTTTCTGAACCTGAAGGAAACACTGCGTCTGCAACAAAAATGGCGAAGAACTTATCAAACCGCTAAGGCTGTTTTTGCGGTTTGTCTTGTCCGTGCTTCTGGTGAGCGTCGCATCTCCATGAATGCGACGATCTAGAAAGTAGCGGCCCAAACGCCGCACCGAAAATAAAATTTTCTCACTAAAGCTTTGATCGTTTGAGAATAACGCCGCTGCTCCGCTTTGCTAAGTCTATGTATATAATCGCCGCTATATTTCGTGCATTGAAGCATTGCACGTTTTCCACAAGCCAAGTAGTACGTGACTTTGTCACGGAAGCGGGCCCTGTTTCGGCGAGATTCTTTTTTCCTTAGCGCATAAAAAACTGGGCCACGTGATATATGATGCTAAGCTATACGATTAAAGGTACTCGGTACGGGCGAGCCGCACAAATTCTCTGTTTAATGCGAACCACAAGAAGTAATGCGCGTTGGGTACGGCTGTTGCAATGCCTATAGGTTTAGATATCCCTATCTGTGATAAACAAAATACTTTTGTCGCTGGTACGAAAGTGGCTGCTTGCTGGTCACATCTAGTGCAGAACGAGTCTACAAGCACATATGGTGTGGCCAAGCCCGCAACGCACGGGCGCAACCGGGCAATTATCCCCAAATTTTTTTCAAAAACATTTTGAAAGCGCCAAAAGCTTCTTAGTTGTTGGGTAAAACAAGTTGCAATTGTTTTGCACCCTTCAAAAATTTCAGTAAATTGCGGCCATGGGTGTGACTTTAATGTTCCGGATTTTTTCTATTGATACCACGTTGCAAGGCGTCTGGCTAATAAACAAGAGCACTGGCACGGGAATTGCGCTGGAGAGTTTCTGGTAATTGAGTGCAGTGAAGCGCTAGAGGACCAGAAACTGTGGTCAAACTTAGGGTCCCACGAAAGGTGACAGATTCGACAATACTACAAATGAAGATCGACATTCATTGTTTTTGTCCAGGTCGTTGCAAGGAAGCTGCAATATTTAAATTGTTTACTCAAAATTTTTAGTTGGTTTAGAGCCATGTCCAAGGACTTACAGTGTTCATTGCACATTTCTTGAAATTATTTGGATGCTCTAGCTAAAGATATTGAATCGGAGACTTAAGAAATGCAAGCATTGTGAATGACATGTCTGACGTCACGGCAAATATTTTTTCGGCGAAACTTGAAATGCTGGCGCGTTATGATAACTAGGTTTAAATTCCTTGCCCCTTTGGTGGTTTGCATAACCAACGCTGTAATCATTTTGCAATGCAAGAGTAGCAATACCTGTCGCCCGATAAGAAATTATTGTTACGTACGTTTGATGGCGCGTTTACTTCCGGCGTGGTCGGTTCTTCAGCACGCTTCCTTGGCGCAGCTGAAAGGGGAAATCCAGAGAGGGCAAGGTTCGGGAGGGACCGGTGTCCGAGGTCAATTAGAACATCCGAGGGTCAGCGTAGGACTTTTCCGTGTCAGACACCTCTCAAAACCCTCCATTAGTGTTACACTTACATGCCCTTTTACACTTCTCAAAATGACTTTTCTCTCGCAAGGGGCTTTTCTTCTTTACCATCAGCAAGGTTACTACTGCCGTGAGCAGAGCTTATTCCTCCTTTTTGAGCTTTTCTTAGTCTTGAGCGATGGAAACGATTGCAATAATCATTTATCAAAGGCACATTTTAGGTATTTCTTAGTTTCGGTATAGGCGCTTGAACCTTCATGAACGGAGCAACGCTCGCTATCTGTACTTCTCAGTGTTGCGCCAAAACAAACATTCCCCTGCAGTTAGCTTCTGTGCTTTTAATACTTTTCTTCACTGACTGTCCATTCGTTTGCATCCCTTAGCATCACGTTTACGACCCATTTGTTTTCTGAGTTGCGTACATTAAAAGCTTAGCAGACAAAACTTATTACTGAGCAGGATCATCCAGTTGCTTGTATACCCAACAAATTTCTTCAACTTTTAGAAATAACGTTTTGACTTGTGCCTTCTCCACACTAAACACTTAAAGCTTTGTTTTAGTTTTCAAAATACTTACTTGCGGTCAAGTATAGTTATTTGCGGTCAAGTTTTCAAAATACAGTAGTTATTTTACAGTCAAGCCGTGTGATTTTCCAAAAAATATTCTCTGCTAGAAGCTTTCTCGCATATTTTGAAAAATATTGACCACATTCCTGTTGAAGATAAAACTTGGACTGACTCCCTCGAGCTCAGTCTTATTTGTTCAAATGAGCCGGAAACATTTAGTGCAGTGGTTTTCAACCTATTCATAATTACTTGTATATTTATATTTCGTTTACGGAACCACTTTTAGCTGTAGCCAAAACAATAGGATCACCTGGCAAAAATGACAGCCTACTTTTTCATTCAAAATTGTTTTAAGTGTGATTATGACCATTGCAAAGTTTTGAATGTGATTATGACCATTACAGTACAGTTGCGTTTGGCATCGCACAAATAATTTTGTGACGTAAGAACGTGCTGTGTTGGCAAATTAGATATCTGAAAGCGGTAACTAACTTGGGGAGTTATTCTATATATCAATGAGTTGTGCTGTGAAGCAGGCCCGTAGCCACGGGGGGGAAGAAAAATTTACCTTAAACATACAATAAAAGCAAAAATCTTGCCCCCCTGAAAATTTATTTTGCCCCTCCAAAGTCTAAAACCTGGCTACGGGCCTGCGGTGGAATGATTTATAATTTGTATACGGCACGGATCACTCTCGCTGATGCTTCCATGTGCATGAGCGTAATAAATGAGTCTTTGTGCAACATGGTGACATCGTACGTTACCTTTTCGTCATTGTGATTTTCTATTGCGCAAACACAACTGCATTTCATATGCCTGCCTGGAAATTTTCGGAAGGGGGTCGTTAGGTTAAATTGGGCTGCAAAATGGGTTGCTGCATGAAAAAGGTTGAAAACCACTGATTTAGTGTTTTTGCTCAACTGAAACAAGAAGAAAAGTTTGGATAACATGCAGAAAAGAACTTCGAAATTTTAAAATTTGAATAATTTACAGAAAACACATCATAAAGGTTCAATAAAATAATTTAAATCTTTTCAACAAAAAACAATGTCCACTTCGGACTAAAAAATTGCTTTGTGTTAAGAAGCAAGCGAGTTGATGGTGGCATTCTTGCTGGATCCTAATATTTACGCCCATTGGTTTTCTCGATAATTTGTTACTGTGTTTAGAATTAGTCTTAAATATCTTGAGACGCCATGTCCAGCGTCTTCTGACCACATTTGCACGAAAATGTACAGCGGGGGTCACCAAGGTGGTGCCCGCGGGCGCCAGGTCGCTCGCAAGGGCCAGGTAGGTCGCCCGTGGGCATAGGCGTAGCCAGGGGGTGCCATTCGCGTCACATTTCTAGCATTTTTTGTCGTTTCGTGCTTTGAGAAGTGTTGTCCCAAACAAAATACTGCAGCTCGCTGAAAGTCAAAATATTTGGTCCCCCAAAAATTTCGCGCCGGTTATGCTACCGCCCGCGAGCCTGTTCTGAAAATAACATTAGCGTGAACAGTGTCTTAACATTGCGGAATATCTTGATTGTTAATAATGAAATAATTTTTAGATAAATCGAGCAACATTTTCATTTCAGAATTGTGATCAAGCTAATAGCTCTTCGCATTAATCTGAACACAAGAAGTAGCTCTCAGCTTCGAAAAGGTTGGTGATCCCTGATGTACAGTATATCATCCAGTGCAGTAGCACCTAAAATCTGCCCCCCCAAAATGCCTACAGGGCCCCCCCAATGGTGATTTATATAAAAACGTTTTCGATGTTACGCTACACTCGAGGCCGAATGGCCTTCAAAACAAAATGTCGTAATTGCAACACAGTTTTGGCAGAACCAGATCCGTAGCCAGGTTTTAAGGTTTGGGTGGCAAAATACATTTTAGGTGGGAAAGATTTTTGTTTTTTATCATATGTTTAAAACAAATTTTTCTGAGCACAAAAAAATTTGAGGGGAAAAAAGATTTGGTGGTAACAGCCCCAGAATGCCCTCTGTGTCTGCGGGCCTGGGTAGAACCATCGCCAGAACGTCTTCCATTGGGGGCCTTCATGTTTGTGCAGGGGGTCTAGACATTCTGAAAATTTATATTTAATTCACAACATGAACAGCTTTTGTAGATTGCGCAAATTAATCATAAATATTTTCCCGCAAATACCCGTAATAGGCTTGTAGTTTCCAACTAAAATTTTTTAAACGACTTTAACAAAAGAATTGGGTCATAAATGATTGTCATGTAATTGACGGCGATTATTTAGAGATGTTGTAATGAAATGCAAATGTAAAAAAATTGGCAGGAAATCAGAATCAATCCTATCGTTCCGTTATGAAAACATTATTACCCAAGGAGCGAACATGAGGCCGGTCAAAGCATGTGCGCCGCGATGAACGTTTTCTTTCAGTAGCGCAAATTGATAAACTTTACCATGAGCTTAAGTGAAATTGCTTATAAAGCGTACGCATTGGGCTTTTTACTGGCCGAAATACGCATGCATAAACCTCGCTGATGTCTGGGCTTGTTAATCTGGTCATGTTTAGATTAATAACATTTTGTATCTTAAATCGCCTATAAATGTTAACAAATATAGACTAAGGCCTACGTGGACGCAACATGGTTAAACACACATAATCCACTAACTGCACTACTCTGTTTTGGGACAACTTGGCAATGATTGTTAAGTAGACTCTTCTAACTACACAATTAACTCCATCTGGCTGTCTGAACAGCAGGCTGCGCAAATGTGTAACTTTGGTCGTAAGCACCAAAGGTATCTTGC
>JGI24159J19872_10014661_pt1 | contig 10123 bp, 4 predicted proteins | sample Ectturendosymbi4_FD_19872 | JGI IMG/M metagenome (IMG submission 19872) | reverse complement strand
CCGGCAAGCTGCACATTAAGCTGGACAGCGGAAAAGGGCGGGCCGGAGGGCTGCCCTTTTCTGCAGCCTGCCCCGTCCTTTTCTGCAGCCTGCCGGCCCGCCCTTCTATCTTCTGTGCAGCCAGCCGAAAGTTCACGTTTTTCATTTGGAAACGTTTTTCATTTGGCCCTCCAGCCCGCCCGGCCCTTCAATTAGTGTCATCCGCTATCGTGCCGCCAGTCAAACATTCGGTCTCGTGGCATGACGCAATACAAACAAAAAGGTCACTTTGTCAAGAACACGCAGTCCTGCTCGTGGTGTAATGGTTAGGTGTTACGGCTGCTATGCCATTGGTTGGCGGTTTGACTCTCATCTTGCCGACTTTATTTTCTTTTTTTCTTTGCTTTTTACTGGCTCTGCTTAAGTGCTACCTTTACAGTTACGGGTTAGTGTTGTTAGGTTAGAGTTAGGTTGGGATTAGGGTTAGGTTAGCGTTAGCTTAGTGTTATGTTAAGGTTAGATTAGTGTTACGTTAGCAATAGGTTAGCTTAGCTTAGCAATAGGTTAGGGTTAGGTTAGGATTAGGGTTAGCTTAAGGCTACGGTTAGGCTTAAGGTGAGGGTTAGGTTGTAGGTTTATCTTTTAGTTACATTTACTTCCTTTCTACCAAGCCTTTTGCTGCTGCCATCTTGGCTGCAAAATAGACACTGCCTAAAATATTACTACATAAAAAAAGAAACAATGCTAACTTTATCATCTACTAAATTCATAATCCCAGCAACTAAGGAGCAATGGTACTGGCTTTACCTGATGATGATTTGTTGAAACACAAAACATCTTTCATGTGAGGTTTGAAAACAGGAATAATCCGTTTTGTCCGTCCAGAAGGTAAATAAAGTATAGATGCTCTCTTTTTTCCAAGCAAACAAATGCTTTCTCGATTTTTTCCTATCCACTCTAACCGTGGCCATGGCTTCTTTCTTTTAATGTTGCTGGACACAATTACATCAAACTGAAGTAACATTTTTCACCTTCAAAAACCAGACTATAAATTAGGTGCTAGATTAGCACCCCTTTTATGTTAAATCGTATCATTAAACTACATTTTCCTGAAACCAAGAGGATGTTAAAATGTCCAAAACAACACGACGAAGCCAATTAACCTGAAAATACGACTGCATACTGTAATGTAATGTGTTTACGACTGTCTATCGAAAGGAATCCTTTCCCAGCAAAGAATCAGACAGTAGGATGGATCTTACAGAGCATATATTTCGTTTACTAAGTAGGCATCATCAACTCTTATTCAAATAAAGCCTCGTTTGAGAAGTTTAAAAACTGTACCATCAATAAATATTAAACATACTGAGTACTTAGGCCTGTTCTGCTAAGACACAACTGCACTACAGACACAGCTCACACAGATTTTCGCGCTGTACTTTAAATGTAGCTGTGGGTCAATTGTAAACATCGAAACCAAAAACACGAAAAAGATTCCTAGTTGACGAATTTGCACTGATGTGGTCAAGCCACATTTCACGAGTTAAAGCACCTTCAATTCCAGGCAGGGTCCCGACATGGGGAAGTGCTGCCCCGGGGCGAGTCGAAAGTGCCGCCCCCCCACCTCTACCACCACCAGGTGGTGGTGAAGACCATGAAAGACCATTTGCTATTCCTTCTTTTCACCAAAAGTGCCGCCCCCCGAAAAGTGCCAACCCGGGGCATTGCCCTTCCGCCTTGTCGGGACCCTGATTCCGGGTCAAATCAAATTAATTCAAAATTTTTTCAAGTCGCGTCATGAAACCCCTTATAGTCAATCAGCTGTCTTTTGCAATCAATTTCAATTCAAAAATTTTTCTTAAATCATAGTCACTATAAATTATTTTCATGCTCCATTTTCCTCACGGGGAATCGTGGGGCACAACCCACAGGAGAACTCGAAACACTTCACGGGTTTCAGCAATCTCTGAGAACACTGTTAGCTCCACACTAAACACGATACAAAGCCAGGTTGGAGATGTAATCATACCATCTGACCCTTGGTCGATCCCTCATTCCCGTTTGTAGCCAAAAGGACTCACCAATATTTCCTGGGCCAAAAGGACGTACCACCAATATTTGCTACGCCATGTACTTTTCGCAAAATGTCGATCTCTGCCACTTGTCTTGAGAAAACACTGTTTCAGTCATCACCTATGATCCATGACCAAAACTTAGGATCGGAACAAAGACCAATCAAAAAACTGACACGTGACAGCTTTGCAGTGTTTGGAAGACACGGTTTTGTGACAACGGAACGATAAAATTCACGTAATACTGTAGGCTATTTTCTTTACCAATCCATGTATCCAATGGCGGACCCAAGGGGTGCAGTTTGGGGCAACTTCACCCCCAAATGTTTGTGGCACCCCATTGAATGGCGCCCCTTTTTAGTGCCTATCAAAGTAGAAACAGAGATCAAAAAATACTCTAACTAAACAATGCTTTACACTTCCCTGAACTTCAGGTTTTACGCGGCGGACTTTTCTCTATTATCGAATAGTATCAACAATGCTATTCTTTCGTAATAACACTAATGTTCCGTTATTTCTTTCCCGCGTGAGAACTGCCCAGCCATACTCAGTTATTTACAAATGTAGTTGCTTTCGCAAGCACGGTTCTCGACTTGCCGCTGAGATGTGCAAAATTGGTCTATTTTGTTACAAAGTATAGGACTTTTTAATGCTAGATGCTTATTTAATGCTAGATACTTAAAATCAAATACCAAAGATGAGCACGGATCAGGACTGGATCGGGCTGGATCAGGACTGAAGCCAATTTTGGCCAAATCGGGACTGGATCGGACTGCAATTTTTTTGAAAATTAGCGGATCAGGATTGGATCGGACTGAGAAAATTTTTGTGGTTTTAATGTGATTATTCCCAAAATATCAAAAAAAATTTTTCTTGTGATCCGATTTCATAAGTATGCTAAATGGTATTTTATATGTTTCCATCAAACTATTTTGTAACTCGAACTGTGTCCACTTTTGTTCACATAACATTGAGTTCTGGTGGCAACGTGAACATAGTTTAGTAGTTAGTGTCCATGCCTGCTGTGCTTGTTCGTTGGTTCTGCTCTCACCATTTCCTTTGGCTTAACATGCAGAGGTTAGACCTTTGATAGGAGTGCTTTTTAATGTACTTTTTCAAAATGTTTAGAGTTTATATTTAGGGTTTACTTTTAGGGTTTAGGTTTACGGATTAGGTTTCGTGTTTTATTTTTAAGATTTAACTTTTAGCTTTAGGTTTTTGGTTTAGGTTTGAATTTTGCGTTTAGGTGTTCAGTTTAGATTTTGGGTTAAGGTTTTGGGTTTTGTTTAGGGTTTGGTTTCAGGTTTAGGGTTTGGTTTTAGGGTTTGGTTTTAGGTTTAGGTCATGTTGTAAGCGCCCTGCAGAGCAGCGCTTACATTGAGAGCACAAGCAGAAACGCAATACTTGGCCAAAGCATAACATCCTCGATAGTGAAATCACTATCGGAAGCTTCCTTTGGCCTAATGGGTTGAGGCGAAGTAAAATAGAAATGGTGGAGATGCGGGGCACGTCATGGTGGAGGATGTGGATTTCAAGACATGACGTGCAGGTGGCATACAATCTTCGATACGTAGGTTTCGTCTCGTTGAGCACAGAAGTACACTGGTAATGAAGATTTAGTAATTGTAGGCTAAATGCTGTCAGATAACCGTCAGAAATGCACAAAAGTCCATGTTACTGCGATGTGATACTTCCGACCGACACAAAAGTTTATTAGCAAAGTTACAGTGCATTTGCATATGCCCAGGTATGGCAGGTAGCAGAAAGATTCGCCTAATTTGTGTTTACCTAGGGTTTTCTGTTCAAATCTGTCTTTATGGAAAGCTTATATATGCGAGGATTTTCAACAAAATTTTTTGGTAATCCTACATTTGGCATCTTTCACTAGCCATTGGGTAGCGTACTTGGAGTCTTCTTTCGAAAATGCCGGAAATTATGTGCGCATTTATTTAACTTTCATGATGACCAAATGTAGTGGAGAACGGTCATTTTCTAAACTCAAGATGGTAGAATGAACAAGGGATCACCATTAAACAAAACAAGCTTGATTCTAAGGAGTATAGAGCATGAACGTCTATGTGAAATAGACACTATCAGTATCATAAACAAATTTTCAGTATCATAAACACTATCAGTATCACAAAACAAATTTTCAGTATCATAAACACTATCAGTATCATAAACAAATTTGCTATGGCAAAATCTAGGCAGTAGGTTTACTGCTTTTGACAATCGACTTCAAAACTTACGCTGTGACTACACTGTCTAAACATAACAATGATCACATTTGTTGATGAGTCGGGAAGCATTAATTAGGCCTGTCTCTGTTCTTGTGATCTGCACAGCACCGTATTTTTTCTTGGCAAAAAGATGCGTATATACGCATAGGCGTAGGCAGGGGAGAAAAGGGCCGTCTCCCCACTAAATTTTTAGCATAATTAGTCATTTTGTGCTTTGAGAAGCGTCGTCCCAAACAAAAATACTGTTGTTCGTCCAAAATGAAACATTTTGGCCCCCCTAAAAGTTTGGGCTGGATACGCCACTGTATACACATTTTTGGTAAAAGAGGTATGTAGCCCGTATTGTCCACCAGCTGCTATTTAGGACCAGGTTCTTCGTATTTATGAAATTCAGTATGAGTAATGATAGTCACATGGATGCCCACATGATTTGTGATTTAAGAGTTGTTCACACTTCGTTCAAGTGTATTTTTAACTAAGGGCCCCGCGCTGTTAAAAATGCTACAGGCAGGCGCGGACACAGGGGGAGATGCCGGGGATGCATCCCCCCACCAGACCTAAAGAGGTGTTGACATGATACTTGATGTCATTGAAAATTATCGTCAAAAAGATTTTTGTACTGCACATTACTCATCGCTAAAGATACTAAAAATTAACTTATGCTAACAATTAGTCAAAAATGTTTCTTCGTTTCATTAGATGAGCTGGCCTTGTTTATAGAACCTGATATAAAATATTCAATGATTGCATGGGCGTCCGCAGGGGGGAAAACGAGCATTTGCCCCCCGCCTGGAAATTGTGATTAAGAACGAAATATTTCTGGAAAAACCTGAAGTTGGCATCTTAATTCCGATTAATTGATTTGATTCTTGCAATGACAATTTTTTTGCCGGTATGAAACTCACACTGCACAAGAGTCAGGTTCACAGTTATCAAGTCATGCACTGATGAGATTGCAGTTCATTCGTGTCCCCTCTGCCTGCAGAAGCGGGTTGCAATCGTGAGCGGATTACTGTTGGTCTTTATTGAGTAACAATAACATGGCAACAAATCTGCAAAGGTTCACTTTATATTACGGTAGCACGCGTTTTGTTGCATGAGACTTTGAACGCACACATCTTGACAGGTAATGCAGTGAGACAGTGACATGCTGACAGCGGTAAGTCACGTACATTTATACTTTGTGAAAAGACACATGAGTGAGTCTATATAGCAATGCTTCCATAAGTTTGAAAAATCCGTTTTTAGTGCGAGTGTGACCAATGTACCTGAGTGTCAAACTACACTTGTGCAGGCTTCTTTTCATGCAGTACAAAATTACGTAGCTTGTTAGAATACATCTATGCAGGCTTGTGGGAATGTCTCTTTAATCGTTAAGGTTTAGTTCTGACATCAGAGTGAATACTGAGTGCAAAGCTATATTTGCTGTGGCGAGTTTTCATAATTCATCTAGACAATTCTGCAAAACCTGCGTGGTGTTCTATTTCTAGCAAGTTTGTCCGTAGTCGTGTCAACATACAAGTCTACTTAATTGTCCGGTTTGTGTAACAAGGTTTTATTGATCGATTTGGACGAGATCCCAGACGTTTGCAGCTCCTCTTTCTAACTAAGTGATGCTGACAAGTCTTGCTACCTGATCCTGCAATCAGGGGGAGAGCAACCGGGGAATTCCTTCCGAAATTATCAAAAACATGTTCAGTTGTTAGTTCAGTTGAATATATCAGCTGGATGCGGCCCTGCTTGCTAAGTAAAATAAAGCCATAATTTGTGGTTTCGTTGAAAACCGTGGCAATCCAATGCTTCTTTCTTTACAGATCATGGCAATGCTTACTTGAGAAGAAATGGCCTGCGTTAAAAATCTGCAGATAGCCTACTGTGTAAATTATCGTAATACTAATATACCTGGCTATTGCTGCCAACGAAGCCTTTTTTGTGATTGTTACCGTAACATGAGGCATTTTCTTCGTAGTGTAGAAAGGATAAAACGTTTTGTGAACGTCCATTTGCATTGCATCGTCAGCAATCGTCAGCAATGTTAGGTCTACGGTGCGCAAATACATAGGACAACCAGAACTGTCGCGCAGTGAAATCTCATTCTCGTGCACTTGCAACATTTCAAAGCAATGGAAACTGCACCGTAAACAAGGATTTATTTGAATGAAACGTGTGTTTTGTTCGTATTTTGATAAGATATATTTATTATATAATTCACAGAGTTTGTAATTCATTGAAAACTCCACTTACTCAACCCTAAAATAATCATGCTCGCTAAAACAAATATTTGCTCAGTGTAAAATTATCTTAGAGGGAACACTGATCGTCAGCAATTTGAAAATGATGAACAAAATGTCGACGTTGCACCCCCCTAGGAAAATTTCTGCGGACGCCCATGAATGATCGTGCTTTCTCGCTTTCGTTTTTTCGTTACTTTCGTGCTTTCACACTCATTACGAATTGTTTGTTTCTTTCCATTCTCTTAACTTCGGTTGCAAAATAAACAGAATCAACCCGCGTATCATTATTTCATCAAATTACGTGCAATAACAAATGTTTTGCACAAATTACTACGGGTGTTGCAGACTATTCCAAACGACAATTGAAAACTATATAAGATTCTCATTTGAAGAGCACTGATCTAAACCGCATCCAAGTGGCTACGCTCGCTTGCTGCAACATACAAGTCAAACAGCACTATTGCACAATGCTGGCTACTGCCACCGGTAATTGTGCTGTAACAAACGTAACCTACAATAAGAATAAGTATACTGTCGTCACGTGGACTGTTTATCTCCAATCCTCGATGTACCTGCGCCGACGCCAGCAGTGTTGCCAGATGTGCTATTTTTCTGCCAAAATTGGTTATTTTTTTATTTGTGTTTGGCGGGTGGCGGATTATTTAGCTATTTTCGAAATATTTTGGCGGAAAATTTGCCGGATTTTTGTGCAAGGATTAGACCAGTGTTTACTTCATAACAAACTTGTAAAAATCGTTACGTGAAGATTTAGATTTTTCGTTTCTATTTGTACGTGTAGCGGATTTCGAGAACTAAAGGAGTATTGTGCGTGGGAGGGCATCCGAGCAGTATTTGGTGTTAAGAGTTCGGCTTTAACCTAAACCAGGGGTGTAGTGGGTTCGGAACGCGTGGGAAAGGCGTTCCCACGCGTTTTTTAGCACTACACCCCTGGAGAATAGACGTTGTGGAATGTCCTAAGTTGCATATATACTGATTCTTTTTTTATAAGAAGCTAAATGGCAGAATGAGATGCTTGTGCCTAGTTTCGGTTAGAAAATCAAAACAAGGAAACTGTAGATTAATGAGTTTCAAACCACTATTTGTATAGATTGTTTTATGAAATATTCAAGTTTGGATAACGTTCTACAAGTTAGAATTGTGTCAGCGCCTTATTGATGCCAGGTCTCCAGCTTAATTTGTTCTGAAACACTCAGATTTTCTCCGTTGCTTCTGGTGCTGTTGCTATTATTGATAAAGATGTGGCGTCAGGTTTCAAAGAATGGGAACAGATGAACGGTTTTAAAACATGTATTCGAAAAGTGGAAAGTAATGCTGAGAAAGCCTGGTGCAAGTTTTGGCGCTGTGAAACCAGAGCACATCATTCAGATTTAAATAGCCATTATGCTTCTAATTAACATCAGAAACACCAGTGTAAGGCCATACCCCATTATATCATGGTGCACAGTGTCGTATCAGCCCAACTCGTCCCGCCCCCCAAAATGCTTACAGGGGCCCCCCTAATGGTGATGTATAAAAACATTTTTCGACGTTATGCTACATCTCGAGGCCGAATGACCTTCAAAACAAAATACCTTAATTGCAGACACAATTTTGGCAGAATCAAACCCGTAGCCAGGTTTTAAGGTTTGGGCAAAATACATTTTAAGGGGCGAAAGATTTTTATTTTTATCATATGTTTAAAACAAATTTTTCTGAGCACAACAAAATTTTGGGAGGCACAAAAAATATTTGGGGGTAACTGCTGCCCCCGAATGTACCACCGTGTGTACGGGCCTGGGCGGAACCGTCGCCAGAAAGTCTTCCATTGGGGGCCTTCATATCTGTGCAGGGGGGCTAGGCATTCTGAAATTGTATTTTTAATTCACAACATGAACAGCATTTGCAGATTGTGCAAATCAATTATAAATATTTTCCCNCAAATACTCATAATCGACTCGTAGTTCCCAACTAAATTTTTTTGAACGAGCTCAGCCAAAGGAATTGGGTCGTAAATCATTGTCATTTAATTGACGGCAATTATTGAGAAATGTCGTAATGAAACGCAAATGTAAAAAAAAATTGCAAGAAATCAGAATCAATCCTATCGTTCAGTTATCAAAACATTATTACCGAAGGAGCAAACATGAGGCGGGTCAAAGCATATGCGCCGCGATGAACGTTTTCTTTCATTAGCGCAAATTAATAAACTTTACCATGAGCTTAAGTGAAATATGCTTATAAAGCGTGCGCATTGGGCTTTTTACTGGCCGAAATACGCATGCATAAACATTGCTGATGTCTGGACTGTTAATCTCCTGGTGCCTGGCACATGTTTAGATTAATAACATTTTGTATCTCAAATCGCCTATAAATATTAACAAATATAGACTAAGGCCTACATGGACGCAACAGTTAACATCCATAATCCACTAACTGCACTAATCTGTTTTGGGACAACCCCAAAATAGACTCTTCTAACTACACATTTAACTCCATCTGGCTGTCTGAACAACAGGCTGCGCAAAAGTATTACTTTGGTCGTAAGCACCAAAGGTATAATGCTTCTATGCAGTACAAAATAAGAGAAGACTACCTGGGCTAGATATACTAAATTTTTTTACAACAATCACTACACAAAATACGTTGCTCAAGTGACAGTCTGACTTCTGGACTTATGCAACTAGACATGTAGGCAGGGCCGGATAAATGAACGCGAGGCCCATCAGGGCAAAGCAGGACCGTAACCAGCTTGGGACATCACGTGTGGCGAAGAGTTTTCTGAGGGGCCCAAATTTTTTAAACACTGTCCAATATTTTTAAACTATGTCCAACAGACTTTTCCGAAAATTTTAGGGGGGATTCGTCCACCACGGGCCCCCTGGTTACGGTCCTGGGGCAAAATTGTGACCACGAGGTCTCCTGCACGCTTAGCGCAGTTCGCTCATAGTCGCTCCCTTTGCCTGCAGAGGCAGGTTGCGAAATTTGCTAGCGGATTGTTGTACTATTGGTCGTTATTTCGTAACAATAACGCAGCAGTAAAACCTCAAATGTTCACTTCAAGTTACGGAGGTAGGAGTTTTGGCGAAAATGACCAGGGCCTCCCACTGAAGGTTTTTTCCACCCAGATCTGTTTTTTTAGTCGACTTATGTGTCTAGGTTATTATGAAAAATCGCGTGAAATCTTTGTTTTTTGAAGTGATAAACTCATCAGCAAGTCCAATGTGTTCAATAACATAAAGATAACTTTACATTACAGTGTTTACGTAAGCGCATCAGGTGAGAAAGTGCGCACATCGGATGAATCAGAATGTGTTCAATCGCTTTCATATTTTCATATAAGATCATGGTCATGGTTATATGCAGTGGTGTGTTTAAGGAAAGGAAAGCGAGGCACTTGCCTTGGGCCCCCTTTGCAGCTGTAATGTGTAAAGTACCTTTCTTTCAAAGGGGCCCAACAGCAACTGTAATGCATAAGGAGGCTACTTTGCTTTCAAAGGGGTACCCAACAGCAGTTGTAATGTGTAAATACCTTGCTTTGAAAGGGGCCCAAAGTAACTGTAATGCATAAGCACTTTGCATTCAAAGGGCCCCCTAACCA
>JGI24159J19872_10014654_pt1 | contig 10126 bp, 1 predicted proteins | sample Ectturendosymbi4_FD_19872 | JGI IMG/M metagenome (IMG submission 19872) | reverse complement strand
CCCCCCCGCACAAACGTAAAGCCCCCCTATTGACGACTTTCTGGCGACGGTTCTGGTTGGATACAAGACCCATTTATTTTTAACCTAAAATGTACGGATGACAATGGTGGAATAAAGGAAGATCCAGTTGAAATGAAAGTCAGTAGAAATATTAAAATGAATTTCCATTTAATCCAGTTAGATACTTTCTGGTGCACGCAACTCAATGCTTCCCGCAGTTAGCAAAGGCAGCTTTGAAAGCGCTTGTGCCATTTGCAACAAACTACTTATGTTAAAGCGGTTTCTCAACTCTCTTACACCCCAAAAGTAAGGCCAGGAATCTTTCAGAGCCCGATGAAGACATGCGAGTGGCTATCTCGAACAAAGAGCCTCACTGCAGCATGATCATTGAAAAAACAACAGAAGAGCCATTAACTATGTGTGATTGTTGGTATACTTTACTGTAAATTCATTGTATTGTTATATCGTTGCAACGAAATTGTGTTAGTATCAATTACTCTTTGATTTCAGACAAGGGGTACGAGAAAATTTTACGAAATCTCAGGGGTACGAGTGGGTAGAAAGGTTAAGAACCACTGCTCTAGTATATGTTGTGACAGCTGATTTTGGAACCTGCAAATTTTGATTACAAAATGGGTCGTAAGCGGTGTTCGTGCGTCCCCTTGATGCCTGATTTTTCATCCTATTGGTGAGTAACTTCTTATCATTTAAATTTTCTTCCAAACTTAGATAGCTCAGATCAAAATTGTAGGGAAATATCCGACAATCTCGTAATAGTTATGTCAAAATGTGCCCAGCTCTGTCTGTGACACTTGATGTAAAATAGTGTGAAAATCAATGCAGGAATAACGAAGAAACGTATCATAATTGTAACTTGAACGTGCTCACAAGTTACTATAAACTCAGCTCCATTTCAAAATGATAACCCTAAGGATACAAAAAAGGTATTCAAAAAGTACCCAACCATCGCGGAGACCTAAGCAGTATAAAAATGCTTTAAGATACTACTTAAGGTAATTTAGTGAATATAGTTGTGTTATATTTGAGCGAATTTTAGAATGTTTAAAACTCTGTTGCATTCCATTACATCGATCAAACAGGTTCTTTTCTTAAAAAGTTTTGATACTGCTTGAGTCAGCTTGCTGGTCGACGATGAAAATTTTCTTTTGTATTATCATCGCATGCCTTTCTGGTGAGTATCACTTGAAAACAGCTGGTCGGTTGCTTTTCAGTCGTTGTTTGAGCAAGCTGAATGTTAAAAAGCGGCTTAAAGGCAGCGTGTGGCTAATACTAGTTATGGTAACGCCAGTTGCGTTTTGGTTTTAGTTTCTCTGAAGTAGAGTGGTTACAGAATCTTTCCGGTTCAAGGCTTTTGAAAACAAATGATTTGGTTACAGGTCATTTAACAGGAGTTAACAAGCTGAACATATTCTTCTAGGCGTACCGCGTGAATACCTGTCTTGCGTATTTCAAACTGAGATTTCGCACGCAAACTGTCATTTCGGACATTCTTCTCACACACAGCAACGAATACGGTACATTTGAATATTGCACACATGGGAGTTGCAGTACTGTATAGGTATATCAAGCGTCAGTGGTAGTTGGAAGTTGCTTTTATCTAAAAAAAATTTGGTTGTTTGCGCTCATGTGCAACTGCAAGCCACTTCAATACAAATGTTGAGTTAAGTGAAGAATCATAAGTAGCTCATTTGGATTTCGGAAGAATGTGTGTATCGGTCAGGGGTCGGCAACTTTTTTAACAAAAGAGCCATTCTGCTTCATTTTCCAGCCGATATGACCGGTGAGGATCCACAAAGCGTTGATACCGTTTTGTTTTACATGCGACTTCATGTGGACATAAACTAAATGGTACTCAACATAATTCTAATAGTAATCATAATCAAATGCAAATTTAAATTCCAAGTTTTCGGCAAAAGCATGTTCATCATCACCACTGCTTGTGTTGAGCTTGGATGAGGCAGTTTTGGTTTCCAAAAAAGATTTTCTGAAAAAATGATATTTGAAAAATTGAGAGCTTGTTCATAATGCGCACTGTTTTGTTTGCTGTCTTTTGTGAAAGGTTTTTGTGTTTCCTGCGCAGATTGTTTATATCTGGAGTGTCGAAGCAGCAGTACTGCCCGAATAATTTTTAAAGAGAAGTTGTTCGTAACTAAACCGCATTGTTCCTTCGACATGATGCATTTTTAATTCAGTGTTGATTAACTCAGATCGTTCGTACCGCTTGTTATAAGTGAACACGCCGTGCAGCATTTTTATGTTGTCCTTGACAGCGTTGCTCGCAGTAGATTTAAAAATTAGATTTTTTGTATGGCTCAAATTGGTAGCAGTAATAAGCCGATTTGACCGACTTGCTTTGATTGCCCCCCCCCCTTAACGGATTCTCGAGGTCACGCTTGGATGTAGATACTGCTAAGTAGCCACTTGCGCATGTTGATGTTGGTCGCGCGATCCCAAGCAATACTGATGCGCAGGACCCCTAAGTAAAGTTCAACGTTCTGGGTTGTTAAAAATTAACCGTTTTTTGGGGACCTTTACAGGGACGGGAACGAAAGATAAAATACAGAATAAAACATTTCCTGTGAACACTTGTTATAAGATTTATTCAGAACAACACATACGGTACTATAGGTATGCCAAGCAAATACAAATGCAAGTAAAACGCCCGCTACGCAGAAGGCAACGCTTTGGTCCTAAGCGATAGCTTTGATGTGTTTATTTATGTTTTTTTCATTTGTCTGAGGTCCAAACTTAAAAATGACATCTATATGCAATGACGACTTATCTGATGATGATCCACTGCTGCAGCAATATCCAAATGTTTTCTAGAATTTTTTAACTTCATTTTTTACAGAAACAAATTAAAGTTCAAATGAATAGTTTCTGCAAGTCTTTTGGTTTTCAGTCTGACCAATTTATTTGCTGGATAAGTTAACATATGATCGATTTGCATGGTCCCATAAGTAATGCTTCCAACATTCTGAGTGGGGGTCTTGAAGATGAGAATAAGTGAATCAATTATCCGCGACTGCCGGAAGAGCAAGCTTGGTCTCGCTTACTCAGGAACTGATACTCGGTAACTCGGGCAATCATTCACAACTGTTTAATGTCCTAAAACAGTTTGTTGTGTTCATTTTGCAATCTGCACTTTTAAACCTTGTAATGTCGACGTTGTATCCGTTATTTTGTAAAGTCAAACACCAGACGATATGTAGTCGATTTTGTGCTCTCATACAACATACGTCATTCACTTCAGTAACAAGTACTAAGTGCGTACAAATGAACTGCCAAAAGCTGGGGTGGATGTAGGGTGGAAATTGGGGCGATCGCCCCACCCTAAATCCTACGAAAGTAACTTTATTCACCATAATTTTGTACAGTTCGGAAAACAGCATTCGCGATACAACAGCAACTGTAATATGCAGGTACTCTGCTTTCAATAAGGCGCTAACAGCAACTGCAATGTGTAAGTACTCCGCTTTCAGAGAGGGTCAGCGGTCCCCGACTCTGCAACTTCTCCAATGCCACACTGTCGCACATACACAGAGCAGAAGTAAAAACGACTAAAAACAACATGTAATAACACAACATGCAGTATAACCAGTGCGAAGCCTAACCCTGTTTGTTGTTAGAAGGCGTAGATATTCGAGGCTCAATACACGATAATGCACAGATCAAGACTTGATCATCAAATCATCGTTTTCATGGCAACATGGGCCGCCTGGCTGACCATGGCCTCAAAATGCCTTCAGTAACTGCATATTGTGAACAACTTAGCAGGCTACGTGGAAATTTCCATTTCGCAATAATTTCTATCACATGATGACGAAAGAGAGCGTGTTAAGACGTTTGTAGCTGAAGAGCAACCTACGTTTTCGATTAAAAGGTTCAACTTGCAAAACGCACACAACTTCAGTAATGCCAGGCCGTGACCCGTCAAAAATTCTTGCGTGGCACACAAGTTGAGAAATCCTGGATCAGAGAGACTTTTTCCCGCAGCTATTATTATACTGTGCGAAGGGAAAGTTGTAATAACAACTTACAAGTTCTTGTTGAGACCCAGCCTAATACATTGTAGCCCACAAGCACAGTTAAAAGAGGCATGGAAAATTTTGATCGGATTGATCTACTTGTTGCTGCGTTTTGGACAAAGTAAACTCTTCGACATGAATGACGTGTATGCAGGGGCATAGTCGGGTGGGAACGGCGTTCCCACACTTTTTTCACAGTGACTTGACTTCAACATGTGTCTTTTTACTCAGATTTCCTGTGTGTAGCTCCAGACGTCGCATCAAGGAATAAATGACAATATATCTCTTATGTAGCATCTTAAAAAGCTGTGAATATTTTCGTATGTAGTGTAATGAAAGTGAATGCTTCATTAAACACTGATTTAAAATTGAGCTTAAGGTACTGGTGAAAATGGCTAGTTTTTCGGTGCGTTCCCTTCTTTTTTTAGCATTACCCCTCTAAGTCCGGCGTGCGCCACTTTTTTGCGTTACTTTGCACCAACATAACTCACCAGCCGATTGAGCTAGAGAGCTGTTCAAACCCTCTAAAGATGCAGGAAGTCTTGTAGTATAGATTTAAAAATTGTAAAGTTTTGGATTGGGGGTTTTTGTGGGTGATGTAGTAATGGGGGTAGGTTTACGCATTTTTGGCCAAGGTCACCGGGCCCTGGGCACCAACCGCAGGAGCCAATTTTTGAATCAAGTTTTTAGCGGAAACTAGGCGATAATCCGAGTCTTTAGAGCCCTTGACTGGCCGCAGCTAGCGTTTGTGATTCAAAAGTTATGGCCAAAAAAAGAAAATTTTGGCAAAAAAATAAACCCAATTCAGGCTAGTCTACTACAATACTCATGGTCGTTAAAACCGAATAACTTTTAATCAATGTTTCTTTGGACATTTTAAATGTTTACATTCTGGAATGGGGTATTACAGCTAATCAGGCCAAATTTTCAACGATGCTCAAAAGAGGCCAAACAACATATTTGTGGCTATACCCAGTGACGGATTTACGCATAGGCCATGCCCCGCCCTTTTGGGGTCCCCGCGCAACTCTTTCCTATGACGACAAAACATTAACTAAAAATTTGCGAACTGCGCAGAGCACAATCCATTCATTGGACACAGAGCTTATTTATGCCGTGAAGTTATTTATGCCCATAACTTCACAATTTACCTTGAAACGAGCGGAAATGCAAATGTCTACTCTAGACTCTTACCAGTACGGTAACAACACGACAATACTGTGCATCTGGGCGTGAGAGAGATGCAGGCCGTCTTTATAAAAGCGGTTACAAAAAAAATAATGAAAAGAAAAAAAACAACGATACTTACTAAAAACGGTAAAAAATAACGGTAACGGCACATAGCTGATGTTCAATTTTCCACTGACAAAAAGCTCCCAACAACACAAGACCGCCAGACAGTACACTGCAAAACTCCGATGAAAAGCAATATTGTCAGTATTGGATCCGACTAGATTTTGCGCAAACAGAGATTGCTTGCTGAAGCTCCGTATGTTAGGTAAATCAGCTGGAACAGTTTCTCGTGAGCTTCACTGGGAAAAACGTGTCTACATTGGGCTTACTTCGTATGGTTAGCTGAAGGTGTTGCGACAATACTTGGCTGATGTGCAAAACTTGTCTTCATGCTATTTATAGCATCGGCCTATGGCATAGAGCAGGCCTTCTTAAAATATGGGTCGCGGCCCCAAACTGGTCGTGAAACCAATTGGCTTGACAAATCAGATATGCCAATTTTTGTAAAATTTACAAGAAAATTGAAAGTAAGTCTGCAGTGAATTTATTTATACTGCATTTTTATTTTTAGGGACATTATCGTACTTTATGCTGTCAGTTGTTTACTATGATGCCTGCCTGAGCTATCAAATGAATAAAAACCAGGCACAACAAGTTATGCGTTGTTACACCATGATTGTTTTAACGTACTGACCGATACTGACCTTATTGCGTTCATTCCGACACGAAGGCATGCTTCTGTTTAGACTCTAGGTCAGGGGTGGGCAACCCCTGGCACGCGTGCCGAACTTGGCACGCGCGATCATTCTATCCGGCATATGAGCGAGGCCTCGGAAACGAGATCCTCCCCCTTCAAATGAAAAAGTTAATAACTTACAAGTCGCAGTATTATCTGATGAAACTCGGTGTCCGTTTCTTTATTTTCGTTTGTTAACAATCCGTTATTTAATTTAACCCTTATGTGCTTTTGCTGTCATATGGCTACAAACAGAGCAGTATCAGCCGCGCTCCATACCCCCCAATTGGGGGGGGCACGCTGCCACAGGGACCCAAAATTTAGACCCCTCACCACTTAGCCACCCAAAGAAAGCTTCAATCCCCCCAAATTGAAATATGAAGCATTGGAAATCAGTGAAGTTGGGGGACCCTTTGAAATTTTGGTTGGCACGCGGAAGAATTTTGTCATTGATTTTGCCGATTTCGGCACGCAAACCGAAAAAGGTTGCCCGCTACACTAGGGGCTAGACTAACTGCTCGGAAAACACCGAGTAGTTTCAAACTAAAGCTAAAAGCTTCATGCACAGTTTCAGAAGCACTTTGGACTTTGATTCAGGAGAAGTTGGATCTACAAATACACAAAATTGAAACTTTAGGAGGGCACACAGCTGCCATGCTCAAGATGAGTTTGCGGAGTTATTAAACGACAAACGTTTGCAACTGGAATTTTCAAAACAGAGTTCAGCCCATGTCATTTTTGGATAAGAACATAAAATGAATGCTCAGTCATTACTGATCTAGCCATTCATGAACTCTTAGACTTCTGCACAAGATATTTATGTCCAACGGTATTCTCAAAATTGATAATCTCAAAACCGATCCTTTTTCAAAAATGTTGAGAATGCCCTTCGTCCTGTGTTGTCTTGTATCGATCTACGAATGACTGATCTGTGTAAAAATTATCAAGTACATCCATCCCATTAGTTGTGCTTGATAACTTCTATAAACTGAATTGTTTTTTGTTAATTATTTTTCGCCTTGCTGTTTCTATTACATAGTAGTTTTATTACTGTGTAGTTACTTTCCTGGATTGTGTGCATTTGTAGGATTTCGCCATTGACAAAAATGCATCTTGAGATTTGTAATGAAACGTTTACACGTATCATTAACATCTAGGCTATCCATCAAGAAGGCTGCACAGAAAAACTTTTTTTAAATGGGGCCGCAGAAGAAAAAAGTTTGAGAAGCCCTGGCATAGAGAATTAAAACATATTTTGTATTGCTTGGAAAATGACAACGTAAAAACGGCATAAATAAGCTCTGTGTCCAATGAATGGATTGTGCTTGTTTATTTCATTAAATATGTGGTTACTATTACTATAAAAGAGTTTACGTACAGGTAATCAGATCGACAGCTAGACGATATTTTCGAGGGCGGCAGCATGGTCCCGCATGAAAATGTATACCTACATCCGATAAACAAACCTACAAAAACGCTAGAAATTACGGAAATTTAACGAAGAGAACTTTTGAACCACACGAAAGAGCTATAAATTCCAAGAAAATATCGCAACCATTTGTTCTTTAGAAGAATGTAGGAAAGACTTTAATTTCTGATGAACATCTGGGGCAAATGTAGAACCAAAGTCGGCACAACAAAAGATAGATTTTTGAGGGGGAACTACACATAAGCGGGGCATACTTTCACGCTTTTTAGACAAACGGCCAAATAGGTCATACCTGCTTGGGGCCCCCAAAACTAAGATGACCTAGGGCCCCGCGCTCCCTAAATCCGTCCCTGGCTAAACCACTTTTGAAAACGGCCGCAAAAAAGCCAAGTTTCAACTCTGCGCAGTACCACTGGTTGAGTTCTCGATATCAGCCTTGTTCTACAGACGTTTGTTGAGAAACACTTGATTTTCTTGTTATCAAAATTTTTCGCCAGTGTGTTGGCTTAGAAATGTCAGGTTTTGAGCAGCACTGCGGAACTTCGCATTCACTTGTTCAACAAATAAATTGAACACAAAAGTCATTTCCTTTTTGGTAATTAATGCTGTACCTACAATCACTGCAGTACCACGTTTTTTTTCTGAATTTTTGTTTCTATCCTCGTTCACCCATTGCTTCACTTTTCATGCTACTTGTAACCAGGGGTGTAGTGGTGTGGGAACGGCGTTCTCACACCTTTTTCATGTTTTGCTTTAAAATGAGTTCGAAGCTGTTCTAAAATGGCTAGATTTTTGGGTGCGTTCTTACACCTCTTTTGTTAGCACTACATCCCTGCTTATAACTTTCATTAGTTCAGTTTGTCGAATAGTGCAACTAATGCGTTGCATGGGTCAGACTGAAGAAACAGACAAACTAAGATTACAGCTTCGGGTCTGTGTTGTTCACAATTCGCCTGCAATTGCATGAATTATAAGGACAATGGATTAGCTCAGCTGTTTTTATCTCCTTGCAGCACTTTTCACAGATTTTCTTGTAACTTGCTATGGTTTTCATTTCTGTCAGTACCAGAATAACATCGCCGTTTTGGACTTCTTGAAGCATTTACGTTACCAAAAGCGCACTTTCGTGTGATGGGTTTGTCGGTCGAATTGGCTTTGAAACATGATGGTCGATGCTGCTATTGTTGGTTGTACTTCGCAACATAATATTTATATGCTGGTATTATACCTAAAGTTATCAATATTGTTTCTAAATCTATGACCATTACACTGTATTCAAGTAACTTGTCTCCACAAAGGCGATGAGTTCGAATCTATCAGCNAATTTTTTTNAATAGGAAGTCGGTTTCACGTAACACTCCGCATCGCCAGTCCTAAAATCTTATTCAAAGATTCTATCTGAAAATTACTACATATGTAATGTATCAACAATATCAACGCCATTATGCTTCAGCAACATGTCGATTGGACAATATCTCAATTTCTCTAAATAGTGTGGCGTGGTGATTCGCCACATATAACGTTGAATTCGTAGCAGCAATAGTACTTTGATTGGCTCAGGGCGACGCAGCATTGAACTGCAACAAAAGTGCGTATTTGTCAATAGTACAAATTAGTGTTTCTCAACCAGGAACCGCAAAGCTTTCTCTAGGATTTCGCGGAAACCTTAGAAATTTAGCGTTCTATCTTATAGTGCCATTATTATATATAGTTCACCCCTCACCGGCCAGACACTTTGTCTGATGCAGTGGTTTGGCGGGAGATGATACAAGGATTACAAAGTATCAGTACTGTCATTGTCGCTAAATAATCTGATAAGGCAATTGTTCTAGTTCGAAATTAACTGTTCGTAGATCTAACCTACTCAAGCAGCGAGAGTTACTTTCTGTTTAATCAAGTTTTGTTTCAATCTTAGTTCCCGTTAGATTTACGCTGGTAGTTTGTCAGTCAAAATAAAGTTAGTATTTATTATATTTGTGTTCCTGTACTTCTGTTTGCAGAGTTTGCCATCACTTACGCAAACGGTCCTTGCCCAAACGGGTACTGGGGTGATGATTGCATGAACATCTGCGGAGAGTGTTCTGTTTTCAATTTGACTGGTAAGTTCAACTGGCAGCAGTTTTTTTTGCATTTGTTTTTATTTGTACTTATGTATTTGGCTCTAGGTCCTATCCCAGTGGTTAGTAAAAGAAGAAAAGACAAAAGCTTTTTTTTCATAAAACATCGCCGGTTGGATGTTAGTTGAAACGCGTAGGTAATACTGAAACAACCCACCGACAGATACTGCATTCGCTTATCGTCATACAGAAATGTTACATAGTGATTGAAAAACAAAATCTTGTAAAATCCATCGGTCGTTTGAAGTGAGCGGATAAAAAAGTAAAGTGAAGATACAAATCATTGAAAAATTGCGCGCAAATTGCTTTTGATCAATGCGCTAACGCGGGGGTTCCCAACCTGGGGTACATGTACCCCCAGGGGTGCATTTGCCTATCTGAAGGGCTACATTTAAGGTTATCAACAGATGAGCAAAATATCTTTGCATATATTTTATTTCAAAATATCAATACATATCAGAGAATATTCTTTTCAAAAATCATTATAAGCTTATTGTTAAATATATCTGTGAATAATCATGACAACATGTATTGTCATAGGAAATTTTAGGGGTACATGTGC
>JGI24159J19872_10014653_pt1 | contig 10127 bp, 6 predicted proteins | sample Ectturendosymbi4_FD_19872 | JGI IMG/M metagenome (IMG submission 19872) | reverse complement strand
TGAGCAAAAGGTCTGCCCGGAGTCGGAGTCGTTAAAATTTTCTACGACTCCGACTCCTCAGGTTGAAAATCCTTCCGACTCCGACTCCACAGCCCTGGTATCTACTATATAGGACTACATGTACAAAGAGACATGCAAAACGACCAAATTTATTGACTTTAAAATTCAGAAGTATAGTCTAATTATGACAATTCAGTGACATTCTGACACTCTCATTCTATTTCTGAATCTCATGGGAAATACAAATGTGTGCTGACCCATCCCATCCCATGGGACGTTTCCCATGGGATTCCCATAGGAATCCCATTCCCATGGACAAGCCTGGTAATCAGTATCACTGCAGTACGTAATTTGGTTTTGAATAATATCAAAAAGGTGAGTTACAGGGCGAAGAAAGTGATTAAGTTAAAGCGCGCATATATTTTGAATGTCAATATTGTCCATTGAAAAATGCTGCTGCAATTTACGTAACAACATTAACGGCCTATGTGGCCTAGTTGACGGTGTTGGTTTGCCCCAAAAAAAAGTACTGCAGTCCACCATGTTTGCTGTAACGTGATCTAATCGTGTTTCAACGGCAGAAAATTGGTTGTAGTAGTAGGCATCTGCAGAGTTGTGATATTTGGTTGTAGTAGAGTTGTGATATTTGGTTGTAATTGGTTGTAGTAGTAGGCATCTGCAGAGTTGTGAATCCCTTTGTTTTGTCTGACGCATGCTGAAACGTTGCAGTAGTCTGTGCAAAGATATGATTGGTAGTCCTGACCTGATTCGTTTCTATCTTTTATCATCCTTAATAAGCTGGGTTTTGTGAAAAGCCATGACTACTGTCCCTCATGAGTCCTGTTGCAGAAAGCTTGTTCTTCGTTTGTCATTTGAAACTGGAAAACTTAAAGCTCTACAACGACCAAAACAATTAGGTTACTCGTGAAGCTGTTGCCGCTAGCCTAAGGACCGCAGCACAGAACACCCAACCCAGCCGTTCTGAAGCTCCATGTAAACAAGCTGCACCTCACTTCGAGCGCACGTGTTGGCGCGAACATGTAAATAGGCCTAGTGACGAGCACATTTGTTAGTCCGACAACAGTTACTGGCATCAAACAACCTGAGAAAACATCCTCAAAATAAACAATCAAAAAGTATTAAAAATATTAGAGTACCTTGCTTTCTTTTCCTTGTAGTCGTAAATTTGAACACAAGCGTTGTGGGGAACACGAAAAGTAACAACTTGAGTCTTGTTACGAGCTCCAGAAGAACCTATAAGGCAGTACAATTGTGGAATGTGAACAGATCCATTGTGTCATTCAATCAATCACACTCAAATAGATACTTTAAGTGCCACAGTAAATAAACCAACACTTTAGTTATTGCTAACAATTATAAGTTCCGGGTCGGACGTCCACAAAAATGCCATAACAATAGGTTTTCGTGACATTTTTATTGTCTTGAAAAAAAAGGTGTGGCCCAATTCGTTGCGGTCTATGTACTTCTGCACTTCGCGCAAGTTTATTGCGTCACTGCCTCTTTGTCAACTCTGCTTCCGGAAGGCTTGGAACCAGTACGCGCATCTCGAAGTACCGCAAGCACGATAGGAATGCAAGGTGTGAAGGCGAAGCGCGAAATAACGTCATGACAGGGAATTTACATTTAAGGTGAGAACCTTGCCTAATCAAGTGATGGCCGCAAACGCCTGTTGACCTCTGGCAAAACTGTGGCTTTCGAAGTATGAGGAACAACATCGTTGATTCTCGACCATGATAGCAAACATCACGCGTCGTATGGTGCAACGAGCACTAAACGACAAGTATTTAAGATAGGAGAGCCAATTTCCGACGTATTTTCCCGATTTTTCTCATCGGCACAAAGCAGACACGAATTTCTGTTGCTGCATGAAGCAATAATTCAGCGCTCAACAGCTTGAATCCGCCAGCTATACAGCCCTGCACATAGCCAGGTTTCGGGTGCGCAGTCTCAGTATCAATTGACACAACAACATCATGTGCTGGCGCCCATGAGGTCATGTTTATCACAAGCGTTCCAGTCGCGAATTGCACGAAAAATAAAAGCGTTTGCCTCGTTCTACAAACACGTTTTCGGGCAATGATTTTACAATGGTTAATCATAAACCAAAATGCGAGGAGCAGGATTTAAGATTCAGTTAAATAGATTCATGAACCGACAAACCGCGGCAACTATAATTGATTCATGTGATGGCAAGCACTAAAAGTTCGATGTAGAAGCTTCCAAAGTACGCTCTGGCACAGTAAGTTAAGCGTCAACAAAAGCAATGTTACCTTGGCCCCGCCTTCCACGATCGGCCAGCGGGTCTCGGTCATCTCCAAGCAAAGACTCAACTGCCGGAGGAAGTTGTTTCTCCCACAACTCCTCATCCTGAGTTAGCATGTAGGTGCGCCCACAGACACTGCGAACCTGTGGAAAGAAGTGGTGTGGCTTACTTTTGTCAAGACCATTAAGTGCACCACACGCTGCGTTGCAGATCAGGCGTCAAATCAACTTAAAATACGCAGGGAGGGTCAAAACTTACGAATCAGAAAATTTGACTGCGACGTTACAAGTCCACGAATACTGAAACTTTTGGTGTACACTACGAGGTTACACTGCTAATTTTCAAAGGTCCATTGAGTGCTGAAGATATATTGTGGGTGAGCTTAGATTAAATTCAATGTATGAAGCGCATTGCAGACAGCACGCTTCCATCAAAACTAACTCGATTGCTGAGTTGGGCCAAACATATGCAGCACATGCAAAACTACAGTATGTGGGCAATGAACAAGTCTGATGTGAAAGGCACCGTGCAGTGAAGACAACAACAGCTTCAAGTGGTTGGAATAGTCCGCTTATATCTGAGAACAAACAAGTATAAGCAAAGTCGATCGTTACGTATGACGCGTGATTCCCCGCTCATAGTCAACAAGCATCGTGTCTGGCTTGAACGCTTAAGCCAGGCCTGCACAACTCAGAAGAAAGCTCAAAGGACCGAATAGGTCAACAGAAATTCGCCGCGGGCCGAAAAAGTCTGTTTCGTTACAGTGTGGAAGAAATTCTGAAAGGACCATTTTGTTCGAAGTCGGGCTTTTGCAACATTTTCTGCAACTGGGAAAGTTCTCGCGGGCCGCATGTTGTGCAGGTCTGCTTTGAGCCTTTAACACATCGGATGGCTGAATCAACAACGGGCGCGTGATGTTTGCTTGCCGGTCTCGTAGGATGCCAACAAAACGATAGCGGATCAGGGAAACAACGAAAGGATGAGCTCTACCAGCCTGTCACGCTGTGGACATTCACGCGTGACGCAGCCCGCAACAAGATTAAATGAAATTAAATCCTTTTAAAAGCACATATCATACTTTCCCGGTCTTCATATCCCGCACGTAGATGCCTTCGTTCTCGTCGAGCGCTATCGCTTGTCGTTTGGCGTGAACCGAAACTTCCACAGGCGGGACGTACTCGCATGGCCCGCGAATCATCCATCTACAGTAGAAACGTATGGTTAGCTGATGGCAAGGAACCAGCGGTTAAACAAGGAACACCCAACGACAAGAGGCTTAGATTTGAAGCGCGCCCTGCCCAACGGTCTCGAAAAACTTCCAACGAAGTAAAATGCGTCCAGCAGCGTACTTGTCGCCAGGTTTCCTTTCACACTCATTTTCTTCGTCGTAGCACGCTTCAACAGCTTTCAGTATCAGACCTTCGTCTTCGCCAAGAACGTATACGTCCTGAATGGAGAGAACAATCATTGTACGAAACGAAAGCTGCGACAATAACGACAATGAATAGGCCTTAATAAGCGTGCGGCACTTCTGTCCAACCTCGTATTGCCACGATCAGCCTTCACGCACCCAATCATTGCGGGCAATACCAGAAACACACACTTCTGGATTTACTTTTTCTTCCAAAAACGTGGACTTCGGGCAACATTTAGCGAACAGTAAACAACCTGTATGCCTTTCTCCAGTTGCTCGCCAGGCCTGATAAAAAATGACGATTCGCCTTTGATCAGTTTCTTCTTTCCAAGTTGATTTTTTCCGTCAGCTCCAACAGGATTAACAATCACGCAGTATTGGCGGCTGGTTAATGTAGTGACATTAACGATTCCCTTTACCTGCAGCAGTACATTAACAATGCAGTTAACTACGGACCTCATTCACAGAAAACCAGGTGAAACGCAAGACAGAAACGCGAGCACTGTTCAAGAACTAATGTACGTTGATACTCTGAATGGAGAAGGCAAAGGAAAAAGCATTAAAGGTTAACCTTCGTCAGGCAAATTTACGAGAAGGAATATGAAAGAACCCAGCAACAGCTATACGTATGTTTTACGCTGGCTTGTGGTTGCAAAACAGAGGTCGTTTGATAGCACACAGGCGCTCTACCTCTTCGTGTACATCTGGAATATGTGATTCTGTATCGGCCATCGTTATCAGCCATTCTTCACCATTCTTTCTTTTCACATCGAGGAAATCTGTGAACGTTCGGGTGGCTGACATGTGGAGTGCAACCTGAAACCATTTCGACTATGAGCAAACATTCCTTTCTTTATAAATGAACAAATTGCTCAGAACAACGTAGTGTATTTTGGTGTCGCAAAATGAAAGTCCGAACAACATATGTCTTCCAGTTGTCAGTTCCAATCTATAGACCAACAGTTTCCTTCTTCAGGTGAAAATACCACATGGTATTCACCTGCACGCTGCACTACGAGTTCTTTGCTCTAAAGACACACATTTGCTTAAAGATCTGTGCTTATAAGAACCACAGAAAGCAGCGGTGTCAACATTCAATCACGTTACGTTGTCGTTGTGCAAGAATTAGCTCGATATTTATCACTAAACATTTGCAAATTTCATGCTGCTTATACAAAAGAGCATCGAATTGTAACAATACACAGTAAAAGGTATTTCACTACGACACACTGCACTGTTATTCCCATGTAATGAAGTGTCAGTCAGCGAAATTCTGGTTGCACAAAATTCAAAATTGGTTCCAACAACTGCGTTTAAACACGTTTCCATTGAAATGACACAGTTTTAACAATCAGGTCAAATTATGCTAAAAGACTGCTAACGCAACGCCTATGCTTCGGGAGAATTTTTTTGGTGTTTAGGGATGAAGTTTCCACCAGTTAGAACGCCTTCAATGGTTTCAAACTTTGCCCCTTTATGGTTTGCTGAAGGAAGAGAAAGGCCACAACGTATAACGCAAACTATTGGAAACAAAATTACTCGGGCAACCAAGTCAATAAAATCAAGTTTTTCTGCCTTTGCCTTTTAAAGTTTTTGAAACGCCCACAAACCAAATTTCACGCTGATTCCTGAGCGACTCCGAAGTTATTAGGTCAAAAAAAGTCAAAATTTTTCGTTAAGTACAAATTTTCTTGCAGCACAGATTTTCTATTCATCGATACTTCATTACAGCCACAACAACAGATATTGATGTGCTTTTGCAAGTTTAATTGCAATTCTAAAATACATCGGGTTTTTGCGACTTCTGCCGTAATAATGTTGTTCACTACTGGACGATTGAATATTAACTACGCGTAGTAAGGAAAGAAACGTGTTCTTACAGTATTTTCTTTGGTAAATGCTCAATCCATTATGCATATAGAAACTTAAGGCAATAATGTGAAGCAGTACTTAATGTTGAAGTATAACAATGCAGAACCTCCTCCGTGACCACAGGATATTTACTGACACTGAATATTTTCCTTCGTTGCTTTCAGATTGATTTTCGTCCATGGTTTGTTACCTCTGGTAGTTTCGTTGGGTCTTTCACACTTTGATTTTTGTTTCATTTCAACAGACTAAAGATTTTAAACTTACCGGTTTGATTTCTAATATATGTTTTGTATTCCGCATATCAGTTGCGAATGCAGGAAATTAATGGGTCAAAACAAAGTCAAAATTTATAAAAATTATAAATTTTCATGTCAAAAAATTGGTTGCCCCTAAAAATTACCTTTTCTGTCAAAACGTAAGCATCAACTGTTTCCAGAACTTCTTCATAGACGCCTGGAAGATAAGCGCCTACTTTCTTGATGAGCCATTCCTCACCTGGCAAAGCAACAACACTACTGTACAATCGTTAATGTCATTTTCAAACTTGCGACAAAAAACAAGTAAAGCAGCAATCTTAATCAGCACATTTCAAACAGTACCAGTGACGCGCGGGTTATTGTCACGATCCCTTGTTTCTTTCTCGCTCGAAGTTTGATTGCCTGATTTTTCCTGATTATAGTTGCTCTGATGGTTTCCTCCACGGAAACCTCTTTTCTTGGTACGTACGTTCCTGAAGACAAAAATTGGGTGCGTTATATTTTTACCTCGTTTGTGCAACTGCAGCTTGTCAGTACCACCTGCTTAGAAATGACCGTAAGTTGCTAAAATTTCCTATCAACACGAACCATGCTGAGATGTACAGGAAAATTGTACAACAAATGAATGAAAAACACAAATAAAAATTTACAGCATTTAATGCAGTAACTGCAATGGTTTGTCTACAATACTCATAGATCCAGATACCATGTCAGTTAGGAATACTTTCCAAGTAACAGTTAATGAGCTGCTGAGTGGAATGTTCGGTGAAATTTAACCTTAACTGAATGGTGTCCAGTGCCTTGGTCGAAGCTCAACATTCAGATTCAGAACAATTTTTCGGCACACATTTATTGGAATCAATTCATTGTCACACAAGTGTATATGTCAAGACAGAGAAATCGAAGACGTTACAAGGAGTTGATCGACGCCACATTTGTCATCCGAACTAATGTAAAAGACGTGTAAAATTAAAAGCTCTACTTGCATCAATTAAAGTTTTAAACGTATCAAAATAAAGTTCAAACAAACTGAAATGCGGGTATTCACAATAGCATCACTCTATTGTTAAGAAATGAAAACAAGCTAATTGCTGGAAAATCCTATAACGCAAGTAGCACACTGAGTTCTTAAAACTTAGGTGGCAATCGTTGAAAGGCCCTCAATAAAACGGATTTTTCACAAGTGTACTTGTGCCATGAAACCTAGGATGGAAATAGGAACAATGGAAGAAACACGTATTTAAAATTTCCATGAAGGCTAGACATGTGCCATATGTGAGCAGCTAGCCACATATAAAGCAAGGGTATTGGTCAAAAAGCAATATTAGCGCTCAAAATTGAGCGTAACTGATGAGAATATTCATGAATGATATCATCTTAAAAATTTTTTTGACAAAGATACCTGGAATTCACCTTTTTGCTGGATATTTTCTGCCTAAACTACAAGAGCATATTAGCAAAGAGAAGCGAAAACAAACCTTTTTGAAAAACAATAGTGATCATTTTGATAAAGACAGTGCAGAAACGTAAAAGTAAATTTAAAGATTCGTAGAAATTTCCTGGATACTCGTGAAACATGCTGCTTTCGTTTATTAAATATTATCAAATTACCAAGAAACTTAACATACTGCAAAATATCAGAAATACAAGCAAGAATTTTCATTAATTTTAAAACCAAAAAAATAGAAAAGGGTAATGAAATTACAAAAGGTGAAGTTACTGATTTTGAACTCAAATTTTCTGATCATAACACATAGTGCAACACGTCAAATAACATACCACAAGATCATTTTTCTGACCTCTTTAATTCATCTAAGACTAGTCAGGCTACATCTGTAATCCAAGCTAGAATACAAAATGCTTCTGACTTCATATAGCAGACATGCTCTTCTTATCATAGAAAGATATTGATCCTAACATAAAATTTCCCACCTGGCCCTTCAAATAGCCATTCATCTCCTGCTACTCGATGGTTGTCTGCATCATCAACAAAATCAAGATCGGCTTTTAATCGCAGAGCTGTGTCAGCTGGAACCACAAGCAAAGGTGTAACAGCCTGAAAACAAAATATTTTTTCCATGAAAAATCTCTTTGCTGATTGCAATTCTAACCTACAGATAATTGTAACTGTGGGGAGCAAAATCCTAAATCATGCTTGCTTTCAGCCTTAAAGCACTTTTTAAAACTTTTTAAAATATTTATCGCGCAGCACTTTATACTTTGTTATGAAAAAGTCATCAAGAAAAAAAGCAGTGTGCATCTTGAAGGACTCTGTCAAAACAGGCCAGAACAAAGGATTGGTCAAACAACAATTCAACACCCACTTTGAACAGTAATGCAACAACATCATGATGTCATTTCAACCACACATTTTCACAAACCGAACTAATGAGTCAAAAAAGTCTTCTGATTAACGTCTNAANAAGTATCTTNTACCGGAAAAGATACTGTAATAAACCTACCAAAATCCAAGAATATCTTACACTTTAGGAGCATTAGGTAGCAGATTATACGTGCACTAATCATAAAAAATATGCCATGAGATCATGATAGTGCCTTTTATCTATTCTATTTGAGTAAGATTTCTGGACTGAGGTTTGCATATATTTACGTGAAATCGATTTCCCATTAAAAAAAGTTGCTAATTGATTCAGGTATGTCACTTTTGCGAAGACTAATTTGTGCACAAATCATATATGCAACAAGATAAAAGGAAAATAATTAAATAACTGCCAGATTAACAAACAAGCCAAATTTTGGATTGCTGCTTATCCTTCATGTCTAAAACATCGGAACAGCGCCATTTAGGTTTTCATTATTATGGAGAAGCAAAAGTTAAACTTATTTGGCTTAGGACTTTCTATATGGAAATGTGCAATTAAAGGTTGCACTGTATGTTTTATCCTTGCAATGGACATCCTGAAAATGTACACAACACGTTTGCAATTTTATCAGTGAAAAATGCATTTGGATGTTTTTATATTTTTAAACAACAAAGGAAAGTTTCATTTAGACTCGCTTTGTACTTCCTTTTGAGTTTGAGTGTCACGAGTGGTCTGTGGGCGCCCATCTCCGCTTATTCTGCACTATGGCAACAAGGCTGCTTTTGCAATTAATGCTCCACTGATGGCAAGTCAATGGCGGGTGTAGCGTTCGCTTGCACCCAGCCATTATCGTTGAGCACAAGGATGGGCAGGACGCAAGTATCGTTTTTTAGATCTTAAAGCAAGACCTCCTAGCTTCAATTTCAAAGACCAAAATCTCTGAAACTACTGGTAGGATTTTGCTGACATTTGAATTTTTTGCGTTTCTATGCACAACTTACCTGTATATCAAATTTGAAGTAAATCAGTAGTGGTAGTGTTGACACCATTGGGTGATCTAACATAAAATTACCAGGCAGAAAAGTAACACCATAGTGAAACCAGGAAGTGAAAAACCTATTCAACGAAAGAAAGCAGCCTACAGGCCTGGATTCAAACAAAACTGAATCTTCTTCGCATGCACGTTACACTGAGAAGTAAAAGTCCACAGGGCATACGGTGAAAAGTCAAATGGAATCTCAGGAAATTTTCAGGCATAAACTAGATTCCAATTTTTGGCAAGCCAACAAAGTGCTCTGACAAACCATCTGGCATGTCCCTGGTAAAAAATCAATTATGGCTTGATCTATCAGAGACCAAAATGGTGTTTTACACAGCAATGAGGAGGACATCCTTAGCAGATGAAGAATTCTAAAGATGTTTTGAACCTGATCACCCCCATATCATCAGACACACAGGAGGTGCATTTGGGTGAGGAAAATACCATCACTACAGCCGAAGTTTTACTAACTTTCAAATCACTGAAGCTTAAGAAGGCTGCGATGGAATCCAGTCTGAAATGCTCAAAGCCTTGGACAGTGATGGACTTCTTTTGCTTACTCGTGTAGTGTCAAGTGGTGTTCTGTAAGGGAACTGAAAAATAGGCAAACCGGGGTGATCATCCCCATACACATGAAGGGAGATAGGAAAGATTGCACACACTACAAAGTATCTCTCTATGCGAAGTGCCTTGAAAAAGATGTGAAATATTTGAACCAAAACTGGAGAATACCCAAACTGGAGGTTTTCTTCCAAGCTGTAGCTCCACACACCAAATTTTAGAGAAATCTTTGGAGTATGGCAAAGATGTCTGTGCATGTTTTGTCAACCTCAAGACTAACTTTGGGGAGTGCAGCACAAGTATGGTCATGACAACAGCTTGCTACTGGCCGTCAAGTCATTGTATTCCTGCTCAGACATTTGTGTCCATGTGGGTG
>JGI24159J19872_10014650_pt1 | contig 10129 bp, 2 predicted proteins | sample Ectturendosymbi4_FD_19872 | JGI IMG/M metagenome (IMG submission 19872) | reverse complement strand
TTGTGTAACAAGGATAGTAAAACTGAAACAACAGAATGACAAATCTTCTAAAACTGAAATTTAAATGCGAAATGGGTGGCCAGTTCATATCTACTGGTTATACAATAATTCTTAAAAATCGATTATTGAGTCTGGAGGCATATCAATGCGTATTGTGTAAGGTCTACTACTTTCATTCGTACTTTGCCTAATAGAATATGACAATGAAAACATGAAACTAAAATCAACTGTTCAGACAGGGGTGATCGTAATCGTCAATCGTAATCGATTACAGTTTGAGTAGGTTAATCGTAATCGATTGAACTGACCAAAAATAACATGTAATCGTGATCGCTTACATTGCGAATTTATTCGTAATCGACGATTGCGTTTGCGATTAAACTTGGAATTCTTCACGCCACTGCGATGAACAGCGGTTTGGGAGGCTGGATTTCCTCCTTTATCATTGGTCGTCATGGTTATTTTTCAGGGGAGGCTATTTGCCCCTCTGTGCGATAAATCCAGATAGTCCAACAGCAAGCACAGCGTTTGTAGCGAGTTCTCGCTTTGTTCCAGCTAGCCTTCCTATTGGCCGCCAGAAGTAACGTAGTGAGTCTAATGAGACGTAGCAACAAAAATAAGAGCTTTACTTAAAAACGGGTTGGCACTTCGGCCACAGAAAAGATAGCGGGACATTACGAGGAGAGGTGTTGGTTTTATTTGTGTATATTCAGAGTGAACCTGTGAATGTAAGTGCTGCAGTAGGCTATGTATATAATTAGTAGGCCTACAGTAATTTATACAGGGGAAGGTGGGGCACAGTATGACTGGGGGCACAGGCGTCTTTTTTATTTATTCAAAACGTTGAAAACGTTGAACCTTAAAGTTTCCATGGTGATTTAGTCTCATACCAGCCGTAGTACTGAAGTAAATTTTTCCTTGATAGGCAGCCGTTGTTACGAGTTACAGAGCAAAAGTAATTTATAAAATAGCATTGAGATAACGGTTTTGCCCACGTTAATCAACATCTTCTGTTCCGAGTTTTTGTGACGTTGTAGTCAGGGCAGTGCAACATTATTTGATAATGCCAGATTTTAAATTCATTTTAAGTTGAGTTGGTACTTCTTCATTTTATTTTTAGATATCATGGGGCACATCTGACAAAAAATGGGGCACACTCAACACATTGCGACGTAGGTCAGTCTAAACAAGCTAAAGCTTGAGGGGTTATATTGGAGTGCAGTAAAGAACAATTCTAATCTATGAGCATTGTTAGGTTTATTGTGTGCTTGAAGGCACATTATATTTGTATGAATTTGTTTTGCCATGCAGTGATAGTGGGTAATTAGAATGTGATAAAAGTGGTGAGGGAGTGAACAGGTGCCCATTTTACATGGGATATTACGTGAACATTATGCAATACACGCAACCCAATTTTTTATTGACCGGTAAAGTGTACGCCATGCTCATGTCGAGTGTGCCTCAGGCATGGGTCATATTCGACAGAAAAAGTAGCCTTTTTGAATTGATTGTACTATTTTTTCTGAAGGACGTCGTTTTCATGTTTTGGCATGATATTGTGTACATAGAGTTTCTTTATTGTATGACAAATTTTGAGCTTGCTTGGACTTGAAATAAAGTGGCAGTGGTTGAAAATGCAAAAAAGTGTCGACTGTACGCCACCTTCCCCTAAATACACTTTTTTCAGAGGAATAAGATGATTTAAACCAAGTCGAAACCACCTTTCCACAACGCTGAAAACCAGCATGTCAACAAAGATCATTCACAGATATTGGTGAAAAAACTGAACGAAACCAATAAGGTTTTGCTGACCATTGACGTTTGGTCCAATAGACAGATGCGCAGCTATCTTGGCATCACTGTTCATTTCATTTCAAATAAAAAGCTGCACAGTGCTATGCTGCGCTTGCAGACGATCCAAAGGCCATCACACAGCTGACAACATCGTAACCCACACTTTGTAGGAAATGACAGTCATTTTGAAATTATGGAAGCCTATACTAGCAAACGATTTTCAGCGTTTCTGGACGAGTGTTCAAGCCTGGTAGATGTCGTTTATCTGATAAAAGATTTGAAGCGTTGATGTTTATCAACTGTAACAAACATTTATAAACATTGATCATTTTTGTTTAATCAATATTTGAAGTGTTTGCTGCAGTGGCGTAACTGACGGGAGGTCAGAGAGGTGAATTGACCCCCTGGCAAGCTAAATGTAAAAACCGGTCCTCCACAGCTTATATTTCGGTTTTAGTATTCTTTTGGTTTACAGTAGGTTGCCATTTTTTTGCATTTTTCGGAGTATTTTCCGTTGATTTAGGCTTTTAATATAGCCATCCACATCCGGATTCACCATCATTTCTCAAGTTTTGTTTTCTGTGTTTTGGCTAGTGGGCCTCCTTCAGCTAAGTTTTTCCACTCCTGCCTCAAACCTTTAGTTACGCCACATGGTTTGTTGACTGCACCAACATCTCAATAAACAATTACTGTGATTATTAAAAGTTCTAGAGGGTTTTCTATAGGCTTTAGCGGAATCAGCCGATTGGGCTCTGCTTTCATCTTTTTGCGATGTTTCAAACTTGCGCATATCTGTATTCAAGTAACTTCACTCCACAGGTGAAATAGGCAAGGAATTAACCACAAATTTTATTAGGAAATCGATTTCACAAACTAAGCATTATCAGTCCTTACATTTTATTGAAATATAATGTTTTTGTTTCTATTTGAATAAGATTTAAGGACTGATAATGCGTAGCTTTTACGTGAAATCGATTTCCTATAAAAGTTTGTGATTGATTCCTTGCTTATTTCACCTGTGGAGTGAAGTTACTTCAATTAATGTGATTTTTCTTTTTCCGGTGCGTAATACTCACAGATTGGTAATTTCGTTTACTGCATTCATTCAAATCGTATGTTGGCNGAAAATATACTTACATCAAACCNNGCAAAGGGGTTTTGTTTTCGTGCTGANGATGTTTCAAGACAAATGTAATCATGATTGTAATCGTGATAGCCTTCAGTGTAATCGTAATCGATTACATTTGTGATGTAATCGCCCCATGTCTGCAACAGTTTGTGTCGCTGTCCGGGTGAAAGTGGCGTTTTGCGAATGCGGTTAAAAATCTAATTTATGCAAAGTCACAATAAGCTTTGCCCCAACTGTACTTTCTTACNGCTCCTCCTCTTTTCTGCCGCTCAAGGTCAAGTGAAGAGGACCAACATTTTTAAGAGCGTTCAAGTTAACGGAAAGGTTCAACGTTAAAATGCAGACACGACTCAAGACACTAACTTTTGTGCACGTACGACGTGAACACACCTAACTATTGTGACGGAGACTGCTTTGTGCTACGAAAAAAACAACCAAGTTGTCGAGGAAGTATTAGGTCGTTTACGATTTTATAAACATCAAACCGTGGCCAACGTGATTTGCACAGCACCAATTATAAACACGAACCATACAGTAGCTGTATGTACCTGTGGATAGCTACTCCTTTCATCCAAGAAACAGCCATGGAAGCATGGAGAAGAAACTGCAATATGCAGACACTTGCTTTGTTGCACTGGCGTTCGGGAATAGCGTAACATCTGCCGGCCTCAATCAATTTAAGTTTGTAACCAGCTTGACTGCTTTCTTCCAACTTCCCAGGTGCATTACCTGGCTGGAGTTTTCCCTCGGCAAAGCCACCTATTTTCTCTTTGCATTCAGGACAGCGCGCATCCACCTTGGCGGGATTTGTGCAATCGCCGATGTAATACAGATGTCCTTTCGGACAAAGGTACTCTTTTGGTGGACCGTGTGAATGTTTTTCCTTCCATTGTGAAATCACCTGCCTCACTTCCGATTCGAAATAAATTGATTGGGGCATAGTGGGCAAAAACCTGTCATCAAAAAGAGTAGGGTTGCTCATCATAACATTCAACTCGTTCAAAAGGTGGCCGCTGCTGGTAATAATGGTGAATGACACGTCCATAACCAGGTTGGTGAGTATCCGCTTGAAATATACACTCTCGCTGGCCAGAAACTCGTCTGTTTTTACGAGTTTTAGCGTGTCAAGTGCAATGTCCGACTCCACATCGGTACAAATTCTTTGCGAAAGACTTTCAAAAACTGCGACAGACGTGACTGACTCAGAGCTACAAGAATGTGAAGCTGCTGCCAGCAGTGCTTGAGCACAACAGTCTTTTGATTTCTTTGCTAAGGTACTGAGCTGATCAACTGCGTCACTGACAACTTCATCAGTATCTACTTTTCGCAAGATATTTAGCGACGTTGAATAAATTTCCCCTGAAGCGATCAGCGTATCAGAAATAACCACGTCCTGAACAGTTCCATTTGAGGGCTGAAGATGCGAAGGTACAAGAGCTTTAAGATGCTCATCTTGGAGCAAACTGGAAAAATAATTCAATCCGTAACGCCGACAGAAGATTTTCACGAAATAGCTCATGCAAACTTCGATGTTTTGAATTTCGGGAATAATTTCTTCCAGTAAGTCCTGGTGCTCTTGTTCTTTATTTGTGACATACGAATAAGCGTACTCACTGAGGCAGCTGACCACAAAACGTAACTTTGCTGCCAGGTTTAAGTGCGTTATCTGACTTTCAGAGTGTTGCTCAAGTGACGGAATGACCTGCTCATGAAGCAAAGCGGACACATCCTTGTCGCTGACTACTTCGTTTTGCAAAGAGTCTTCGATGCAGCGGATGTACACGGTCATCAACTCGCACCTGCTCTGCAACACATATTCAACTTGCTTGAAGTGGCTTTCCAGGCTGGCTTCAATTTTTTCCTGACTGAACCGCAGGAGAAGTTGAAGAATGAAGGAACGGACAGTCGGCGTGTCGTCGATTGGGGACGTACCCAACGGAGATATATTTCGCGTGGATTTTCCCACAATCACTAATTCGTGCAAGGCGTCGACGATGTTTTCGTCAATGGCCACGTTAGAGGTATCGGTGTCTGCAGCTGGAAAGCACAGGGTTGACAGATATTCCAGAAAAAAGCTCGTGCAATTCGCGGTGAACGTCGCCACGTCACTTGCTTGCTCTTCAGACAAACTGCTGGGCTTGATGTCAAAGTCGTCAGGAAGCGTGGCTCTGCACAAAGGACACTGTCTGACACCCCCCATCAGTGTCAGCTCAATGCACGACAAGCATGTGTAATGTCCGCATGGTAAAATAACAGGATCTACAACCCTTGACTTCTTGCACAAAGTGCAAGCGAGATCTTTCCAGTTCAGCAAATGCCTTAATCGTATGTCGTTGCTACAGCCGGCAAGAATTTTTAGCACAATCTTCAGAAATTTATCACTTTCCAACCCAGTTCTAACAGCTCCCTTCCACAAACGTTTCGACAGTGGTATAATTTGCTCAAAGTACAGATCGCGAAGTTTGGCAGACAAGCCATGAGGAACAAGTTGACTCAGAAACAGGTCGGAAAATTCCAGAGCTTTCCACTCCTTCCGCAACTGCCCTGCACATGGATTGCGGAGGATTTCTTCGGCAGTTGGTCTCAAATCCGAAAAAAGCTCTCTCCATTGTTCACAGTCACCAGCTCCTTTCATTTGATCTGACTGATTCTTAACATGATCCAAAACCGACCGAAACATGGACAAATGAAGCACACACTCCCGTTTTGCTTTTTGTTCCTCGTTCCACTTGTTTATGTTTTCATCTGTTGCAATGAAAGGCAACAACTCCAACATCTTGGTCGTTTGCTTCAGCTCTTGGGAGATGCTTTTGTACAGCATGAAAACGCAGGCTATGAGATTACTGACATTGCCGGAGCTGTGTTCCTGCGCCGTTTGCTTCGCTGTGAAAATTTCAAAAATTACATTTTCAATCAACTGCATTTCCCGCTCGTTTTTTATTTCGCTTCCGTGCTGCAAGTGCAACAAATCGTGAATGAATGTTTTCAAAACATCTTGCGTGCACTTCGATTCTGCATCACACAGAACTGCATTCAACTTGGTACTTCCTACTTTTTTGTGAAACATGAGTTCACGCTTGTCTTTATCAGCGTGCTGAAGGACATCCCAGAAATGAGAGAAAAAGGTTACGATTTTACGGCTGAAGGGAAAGGTCGATGAGAAGTCATCTCTTCCTTTCACCAAAAATTCGTTCGGGAAGCTGGAAATCTCTCTCCACTTAAATTGTTGCAATTCGGAGACCTGGAAGATCTTAAGCCACACTGACTGACTTGAGGTGAATCGAAATTTCCATCTCGCTACGACTCCAAAGAATGGCCATGTTTTGGTCCTCATCTATTTTACTGAGGATGTAAGCGAGAATCATAGAAGTTAGTCGCTTGACGTAGAGCCAAAGGGTTTTAGTGAAACTGCCTCCTTCAATGAGGGAGTCGCGAGAACATGCTTCATCAACAATCCAGGCGTTGCTCGAAAACACTTCTTTCTCACGCTGCCCAATAATGCCTACAATGTGCTTAGCAACACAGTGAAGAAAAGGTTCGGTAATGATACTGTTCTTGGAAAACAGAGCCAGAACGCTTTGAACTCTGACGGAATCGACATCTCCTGTTTCGTTGCGGAGTTTCACCAAAGCCACTGAAACACAGTTGACAATCAAATGATTGAGGTCCAGACGAAATTCCATGTCACCCAAGTTTGTTGTATTTTTGCTCGGATTAGCTGACGTTTTCATGAACTCAAGGCCAGATTTGAAAATGTCGCAGAGTGTCATTCTCCACAGATTGCTTGGAAAGCCAATGTAATCCGACGTAAGCCGAAGCTCGTCAATAAAGACGCACAAAGATTTCGTGTTCAGAAAGTTTTTCATCTGTTTGTCTCTTCCAAGGTCTCTTTCCACAGTATGCAGGAAAGCGATTGCAATTCGCGATGAGCCACTGGACGTATTGTCGAACTTTGCTTGAATGAGGTTTTGAAGTGTGAACTTGGCGCATGCAATTAAATTCGCCGATGTGTTTGCTTGGGGGCACTGGATTAGCAGGATGTAGAATGACATGGACACTTCTGCGTCGGAATGTGCTGCAGCACGTGATAAGAATGTTTCAACCTTTCGTACATATTCATCCGCAGTTTTGAACTGTTGCAGGGTAAGAAGCATCACCGAGTTCTTTTCAAGCCCCAAGGTGGTTTCGAGTTTTTGTCTGTCACTTTCTGACATTATCTGGCCAAAAGAAACGACGTCAATCGTTCGAGGAGAAACGGTTCCCGATTCACATTTGATTAAATTTGCCACGAACGAGAGGATGTGGTCGTGACATTCTTCCTCCAAGTATGCCTCCTGGCACTTTGACACCTCTTTAGGCACCTGCGACTTTTCCAATCTGAAAACAGCATCCATGGGACTGGTCAAAAGCAGCAAACGTTTTGCAGCTTCGAAAACGTCATCGTGGTCATTGACGCACAGCACTGCTGGAGCTGGGGTGTCGCGTGTGAAGCCAACGAATGCGTCTTCTTCAACAAATGCCTTGAAACGCTGTTGTTGATGTGCCGGTATTTTGATTGACGAAAACATGTTCGCCCAGTCAAGAAGTTGTTGCGCTGTTGCTTTTTGGTCTTCGTTAAGGATACTGGAAGTGGTGAAGATATGTTTTTCCAGTCTGTTGATGAGCGGAATCGGAAACTCATTGTAAACAACATTCCTGTCTTCGATCACAATCAGGCGAAATTTCTTTGCAACCCTGCATTTCACTCTGTGACCTCCCAGCCCAAGATCGACATATCGTTGACCAGCAAAGGTGACGTAATGCTGATTCAATGCGTCATAAAGCGATTCATACAAGTCTCTGAGATTGAGCAAAACAACAGTTTGACCGGATTCCATGCACATCTTGATGCGGTTGATGTTTCGACAAACTTCAGTGTAGTTATTATCTTGAGGAAAACTCGAACCGAAAATGACCTGAAACCTGGATGTGTTGGTCACGTGACTCAGGAGGTCAATGGCAGCAAATTGATTGGACATTAAAAGCAAATAGCGACTTTCAAAATGACTGTTCTCTCGCAGGTTTTCCTGCAGGATCTTTTTCAAAGACACTTGGTGCAATGTGAAGTTTTTGAAAACAGATTTAAGATTCTCGGCAAAGATGTGGCTGTAATCCGTCGGCCCACCACTAAAGTTGCGCAGCACGGCGTTTGCGACATGAGATGACGAAAGAGTAACACCCTTCTTTGACATGATTGCAAATATCATTTTAAGCAACGCATAATAGTCTCGCAAACCGAAAAATTCTACTTTCACTTGGCTGTCAGTTGAAGCGTGGGCCTGGTGTTTCTCTTGTTCGTCGTAAATCTTCCAGTAAGACTCAGTCACTGCTTCCACAACCGCTGAAATATCGTCGAATGAATCTTCCCTAGATGTAAAAATTCCTCTGGCCGTTTTCGTCAAATCGTCTTTGGTAGGTGCACCACGGTGAACAAAAACACCTCTGTTCATTTTCGCAGGATCCAGTGCCCAGTTGGAAATTCCAACAAATCCAACGCGTTTCCCGGTATTGGTTTCCTTGATGATGAGATCCGCAGAAACTTCGACGCTTCCGTCGGTGTTGCCGCTCTCCAAAAGCGGATGCAAAACTTTCAGTGGCATTTTCGGTGAGTCTTCCGCCAAACCTATCTCATCTAAAACCGCCACAGCAACAAACTTTTCAGGGTCTTGCTTTTCTTGCAGTTTGAGGCATTGTTTGAAAACCGCCTCAATACCAACTGCATCAGTCACCGGACTGCACTGGAAAGACAATACGTGCACCTGCTTCAATTCTTGAAAGAGCAGATTGCTTGAGCTTAGCCCCTGCATTGCGTCGGTAACAATCGTCTTTGCCAAAGACTTGGAACTGCCAGGTTTTCCAATCAAAAACAGAGGTATCTTCAGCTCAATACACATGACCATCATGAAAACATTTTCACGCAGTGCTTCGTTTTGGGCCACGTCGTCATCGAGGGAGATATTTTTCAGAAAAGCAGATTGGCACTTGATTATTTCATTATTGATTTCATCTGCCCTCAAAGCCAGACCGTGCATTGCAAAGCACTGGCTGATAAGCCGCCTGTAATCTTTCCTGCTTGCCAGTGTCACGTGGTAACACATCGACACAGCAAGAACTAAACAGCGGTGCGTGAGGTCGAGATTTGTTGCGTACCCGTCAGCAGTTGGGCAGTTATCAACGAGTGGGAAAAACCAGTCTTTCCTGTTGCAGAACCAGGTAAAGCTCACAAGACATCTTTCCACATCGCGCAAACTAACGAAAAGACATTCGCTCCTGTTCAATCGCATGTACTTTTGCGATTCAGCCAAAACGTCTACCACGAGCTTGACGTCCTTGGCCTCCAAACCAATTTTCTGCTTCACGAGACGTTGAACCATCTGCTCTATATAAATTGTTTCAGCTTCATTTTGCAGTTGACCGAAATCCCAGACCAACGGTTGCATGCTTGGAGGAAGAGCGATCACTCTGTAAACCAAGCAACGCATTGGAATCTCGCCGAGCTTGTCAACTGTGTCATCAGTTTTAACTCGAAAGCCTAGTCCAGCTGCTTCCATGCGCTTGACAGCCTGGTCGTCGTGCTTCCTGTACGGATTGCATGCAGCTACAATTTGCAAACCAGTGGCATCGACAGGCTGTCCGTGGATTGTTTTATCACAAACGAACTCCTTGACGGCGTAGATGGCTTCAGTTGTGTTGGCCTCGTCCAGGAAGAGCATTGTGTCAATTCCATACTTTTTCTTGTTTTCCGCCGCAAGGTGCGCAGCGTTCCGCATATGTCGCTGAATATCTGTTACGGTGATTCCCCCGTGAACTTTGACAATGACCATGTTCTGCACGTTTTCATCAGGTCCTTCACTTTCTGCATCAGGTTCCCTGTTTTGCGTCTTCAAAGATTTCAGCTTGCTCATGAACTCGACCATTCTTGTTTTTCCGCATCCAGTCTCTCCCATCACCACAACGGGAATGTTGCATCTGAACCTCATGTGAATTGCGAGCATTTTTAAGACGTTGTCAGTTGTCAGCTCGTACGTTGGATCGGGGTCAGAATACTCGATTCCAAAAACCTGGCATAAAGTGCGCAGCTTTCGCTCCCGAGAAAGCTTGTCAAAATGCTGCTGCAAATTTACACCCTGCCGCTTCAAACCTTCAACAAGACTCCTTGCGATTAAC
>JGI24159J19872_10014649_pt1 | contig 10130 bp, 6 predicted proteins | sample Ectturendosymbi4_FD_19872 | JGI IMG/M metagenome (IMG submission 19872) | reverse complement strand
CAGAAAGATATTATTGCATAACTTTATCTCCCGCTCAAAATTTGAAATGAGTTGCACGCTTGGAGTCTTGACATTCCCCCATCAGTGGCTGTACGATTGTATTTTAACAATGGAGTTGGCCGTTTGAGCGAGTGTGCTCTCTGAGTGCGTGTTGAAGAAACTGGTTATTGCTGTGTCATACGAATGGACCTTCAGCAATAGCTCAGTAGTACAGTGCCGTCTCCCAATCGAAAGATTGGTTGATCGATCCGCGAACACTCCATTAATTCAACGTAACCCTGTATTGGCAAGAGCGTTTCGGCGTACCGCCAATTGCCGTCATCGAAAAGGTAAAAAAATAGATTTATACATTTTTTTGGTCGTTTGTGTTTTTGCCTCTTCTGGTGGAAGTGAATCACACCCTGCTGGATCGGTTGTTCATGCTCATGCCACTCTTATGTCGCTTAGGTGGCAGCGTTGATTAGGATAACGGGTTCGCCTGCTCGCTGCAAAACATACACGCAGGCTGTAGTAGCCCGGCTAACCCTATTCGCTTTTCGATAGGACTTGTTGCAAGAGTACATGAACAACGCCGGTCGCGGCGACAAATCTGACGAACTGGAAGCGGCCGTTGACCACATGATGCAGAAGACGAAAGATCTGCGCCGTCAGCTTTGCAAAGCGGTCATCGATCACATTTCCGACTCCTTCCTGGACACGAACGTGCCGATCCTGGTGTTGATTGAAGCTGCTCAGAGCGGCGACGAAAAGCAAGTAAAAGAATATGCTCAGGTAAATATGAAGCTTGGTTTGAAACGCCTTTGGGTGATTTGTTTACGCGACTGTTTATGACTTCAGCACGACCTTTAGTGAACCATTCAACCAGCATATAATCTGGATCTTTTATTTATTGCACCTGAGGCCTTGTAGCGATTGTACGTGGCACGGCTGTTTTCANGTAAAAATGAACGTTGANATCTGGCATCAGATCGCGAGTGCATGCTTGACTCTCAGGAATGTGCAGTCGCNGGTATGACGCAGTCACAAGTCAGCAACATGAAACAATGGTTCGCAACCAAAGCAAAGTAGATCTTGCTATTCCGAGGACCAGGTTTAAAATTTACTGAATATCTAAAGCTCAACTGGTGTATCAATGAAAAGTGAAAGCAGATAAATTTTTTTACGTTTTATCTGCTTTCCGTTTTTCCGTTTTATCTGCTTTTACTTTTCATTGATACACCAGTTGAGCTTTGGATATTCAGCAAAGCAAACTAGGTCTTGCGCGTGTTGCGCAGAACAGACGTGAAGTGGAATCTTGTGATTTCAACCACAATTATAGAGATAGAAAAAGATGCCGCATCTTCAGCGCAGAGACTTTCGACACAGATAATAATTTACAAGTGAGGTTTAAGAGCTTGAAATGCCTTGCGTAGTTTACGACCTGGATGCATTCTATATTGCTTCTTCGGCGATGTGCTTCAATCTTAATTGCTCCAATCAAACATGATTTAGGGAAGATGGAAGGTTGTTGGGTTCGTCTGTTATTGTCAGCGCGCTCTGTCCCTGTGTAATGAGAAAAGCACCGCCGCATCTACAGCACGTGACAGCGAGGTACAAACGTATTTCAATGAAGGAAGGAATGAAATTGCGTTCGAAAAACATGAGGTATAGATTTGGCGGATGCGGCCGTGTATTCCAATCCAATACTTTGCAAAGGACGCGATCTCAGGTTCTCACTTACGCACACACATGTGTGTTTGCTGCTAACACGTCTGCCTTTGTTCGTCTTACAGTTGCTTGTTATCCATACGCCCGGGTAGAAGTCATGCGAAACAATCGCTCTACTCCAAGCTTTACTTTTCGCGGCAGGTATTTCGCGAACACGCCAACAAGCTTGTTGAAGTGGCCAACCTTGCCTGTTCGATGTCGAACAACGAAGAAGGCGTGAAAATGGTTAAAATGGCTGCCAGGCAAATTGAAGTTCTCTGCCCGCAGGTATGCGTGAAACAAATGTGCGTTGATCGTGTTGCGTGGGTTTTATTTTCTATTCGCAGCCGATTATTTCATAACTGTGGGCCGGGCCTGAGTGTGACTCAAGCCTTAAATGAAAACCGAAACATCAACAGCCAACGTTGCGACGTCGTGTAGTATTTGTTGAACGAAGTCGGACATCCAGTGTCACCAAGTCACTGTTCATAAAGCCACACTGCGTGGTTTACTTACTTTACAAAGGCTGTGAGCAGAACCTTTGTAGTTGGAGTAATGCAGCTTTGATCCGCTTCTGTCCCCGTTAACTAGGGGTGGCCGGATTTACTTACTTTCTGAAATGATTATTTTTACTGTATTTCTCCAGCTTACTTGTTTAAGGGAGTCTTCCTTGCCGAGAAACTAATTTTTGCTTTAGGTGAACGTTGCAGAGGGTAGAAAGGTAAAAAAATATGACCACTTTTCCATTATTGTTGTTGCTTCTTCCGCTGTTCGCTGATACAAACTTACCCACAGCTTTTCGTTACCCTCAGGTGATTAACGCAGCCCTCACTTTGGCTGCTCGGCCAACGAGCAAAGTGGCTCAAGACAACATGGAAGTTTTCAAGCAGTCGTGGCTGAACCAGGTCAGTGGCAAATCCCGGCCATTTCAACTGTCTGACTGTTGCTGTTGCACGCCACAGTCCTTTCTTTACAAGTTGACAGCGACATTGCCAATGGCCAAATGCCAATAAAACGGAGAATTGTTTTGTGTTCAGTCGCGAAGCCGAATTCTCACGGTTGGAAAAACTTAAGAAAAAAACACAAAGACTTAACTTTCCTTTAAATTAAGAAAGTCAAGTCTTCGTGCAACCCACGTGATATACATGTGACTTGAACCAACAGGTGCAAACTTTGACCGACGCCGTTGACGAGATCACCACCATCGAGAACTTCCTCGCCGTATCCGAAGCGCACATTTTGGAGGACGTCACCAGCTGTGTCGTCGCGCTGCAGCAAGCAAATCCCGAGATGCTGGACAGGAAAGGCGGCGACATCCGAGGAAGAACCGCGAGAATTTGCCAGGTACGGTGCTCAGGTTTCCAGAATAACACTGAAGATTATTTCTTCGGTTTGTGTTAAGTGCTTTTTTTTGCTTAAACCATGCGCAAAACCTTATGTTATATTGAATATTAGAGTGCATCAGTGAGCGGCAACATTTTCGGATGCTGTTTGTAGGTTGTCATCAACGAGATGGAGAACTACGAACCGGATTACTATACAGAGAAAGTGATAGAAACTTGCCAAACGCTCAGAGACCAGGTAATTACCACGTTTTGCAATAAAGATATTTACGTCTGCGATTCGCTCATGTGCCTGGCCCGCTGACGGTCATCTGCAAAGACTCGGGCAACAGTCTGCATGTCATTGCAACGAAACAACCCGTTTGTTCTCGCTGTGAGACAATGGACGCCACGTTGCTGGGAAGAAAACAAGTCTTCCTGCAATCGTCCGATTGGTATTATTCTTGGCAAGGCCCTGAACGTTGTTCTTGCATTTTCTCTTTTCTTCCAGGTCATGCCCAAGTTCGAAGCTCGTCTCGAAACATCCATCGGTGCTCTGATGCACGACCCGCCCGAGGATCCGCAAGAAAACGAGTTCATCGACAGCTCTCGACTGGTTTACGATGGCGTGCGAGAGATCAGGTGAGACGATTTGTTGTCATGGCACGTCACGCGTGTACGTGCGTATGGAGATTCTCTTAACTCGCGGTCGTGGAATGTTGGACGGTTAATATTTGATCCTGTTGCCGTCGCAGGCTTAACATAAGTCAGTGCGTGCAAGTGCCGCAAGTATGATGCACAAGCTGAGCGCCAACGCTCTTCCGTCCAGATCGAACAAGCGTCGCTGCTCGTTTTGGCAATCTCTAGGTTTTGGGATGATTCGCTCTGCCGGCATGGAGCTTTTGGTGCGTTTTGCTTCGCCCGCGAAGTTTGTGCGTAAAGTGCATCGTTACACGCAATGCACAACCAGTGGATGCACCGGAAGGGCTGAATCGACGAGAACCTTGTCTCGCACATCGGTGTTGATAACGACCTCCTTCGCGTGTTTCGAAATCCGCCATTTGTGAACAACTAGCTGTGTGTGAGTGCGTAATAGCGAGTATGTTTGTTGTCGTGACCAGGCGCGCTGTGCTGATGATCAAGAATCCCGAGGATGTCGAAGACTCCGATCTGGAGGCCATGTCCGAAACCGGTGCCAGCCGTGTCAGCGGAAAGGTGCGTTTGCGGAACTGAAACTGCCGCTAGTTGCCATTGTCTTTTCATCACTATTGCGCGACTGAGTTTACTGTTATGAAAGCAGCAGCGTTGCGATAATTGACCATGTTATCGAAAAGCGTTTTATTCTCCAGACGGCGGATACCGAATCGGCTCCGACCGACCAGACCCTCATGAGGAAGCTTCCCGAGGCGGAGAAAGCGAAGATCCAGGCGAACATCAAAGAATTCGTCAAAGAGAAAGAGCTCCTCGACATCGAAATTTCCAAATGGGACGAGTCATCCAATGACATCATCGTTCTGGCGAAATCGATGTGCGTCATCATGATGGACATGACCGATTTCACCCGCGGCCGTGGTATGTTCTTGTGCTGAGTCATCAGTGAGCGTTTCTCATTACCTACGTTGCTTTTTGATTAGCTTATTGAAAAACTCTGAAGCTGTGGATGAATGTTACTTCATCAACGAAACAGTGAGTTTGCCAACATGCTCTGTTTCGCGGAGTCCCACCATTTTCAAGTAAATGTTTTCTCGGTCAGTTTGTCCGATTGTTCCCGCAACGATTGGTGCGCGAAACTTATTCTACTTCCCAATGCGAACGTGGCGACAGTAGAGAGGAATCTTGAAAATAATTAAATCCAACCAAGACGCTGGTTTTAATGCAACGCGTTTGGAGAGGAATGTTATTCGGTGTTGGAAAAATTGGGTGTAAAGCAGTGGCTTTTTATCGTTCCATCCAACAACATTGTAAGCGATCCAATCGTCATGTGCAGGTCGCCTGAAGAACACGAGCGACGTGATTGAAGCCGCGCGTCGAATCGCCGACGCTGGTTCAAGACTCGACAAACTTGCCAGGTCGATTGCTGAAGTCTGCCCGGACTCTGCCGTCAAGCAGGTACTGCCTAAAGCCGTTTGTTATCTGTACCTGTTGTGCTATGCGCAGCCTGAAGACACCAAAAGTTCTCTTGAGTGNAGTTCTATGCTTTTAACAGCTAATGCGTGCAGATTTATCAAAGACCACTGAAAGCTTTCAAACTGTAGCGGCAACTTTTCAGCCCTTTTCGTCCACTTGGTCAACCATACTGCTTCTTCCACTGCGTTGTGCACCTTATCACTCGTGTACTGGTTGGTTACATTCGAATTTTTAATTTGTGGTAAATGCTGTAGATCGAATATACCCGGAAAACTTAATTGAACGTGCCACTATCCAGCATGTCACAGGCTCGATGCCTTCCGTGAGCGTCGACCTCTGACCCGAGTCGCGATCCTGACGCAATAATCGACACGATGATTTGTTTCCAGGATCTGCTCGCCTACCTGCAGCGCATCGCGCTTTACTGCCACCAGCTGAACATGTGCGCCAAGGTGAAAGCGGAAGTGCAGAACATCTCGGGAGAGATGATCGTGTCGGGTTTGGACAGCGCCACTTCGCTTATCCAGGTCTGTTGACGCTCGAGAGACAGTGCGGTTAGTCCGGCTGCGTGTACTTACGATGCCTGCGAATGCGATTTGGAACGTTGACCTTTATCTGCGCTTGTTTTGCTGCCTGGTAAAATACTGCGTCAAGTTTTTACCAGAACTTTTTCGGTCGTGGGTGATGTTGTGTTTGTTCGAGACCGAAGGTAGCGGTCGAAAAGGTAACTTTGTCTCTTTCGATCGCCCGGTAGTTTGGCTCCCATCTCATCTGACGCAAAAGTCATTGCTCAATTGCTTCAAATCGTTCACAATGGCTGTCCATGCTCACAATCAGTGACACTCAGCTCATTCGTGCAGGCCGCTAAGAACTTGATGAACGCCGTTGTGTTGACTGTCAAGTCCTCCTACGTCGCATCCACCAAGTACCGCAAGGGAAGCGCGCACCACCAGCACGCCAGCATCCAGTGGAAGATGAAGGTATGGCCCGTTACTTCGCGTGTTAAGAACAGAAAAAGCCCGTTTTTTTGTGTTTTCGCTCCAAGTTCGCCGCCCCCTTAACATTGACCTCTGTCTCGGCGATAAACTCTTCGGTTGTTGCCGACCACACTTCCCTCCCACAAGCGTCTGTATCGCTGCAACGAGAGCTTTGCCCGCGAGGTATCGTCTCCAGAAAAAAAAAAACTGTTTACTTTATTAAAGATTGTTTTAAAAAAAGGCAGGTGTCTTTATCAGGAAGGTGATGAGCAACAGTTGTTTATTTTCAATTCGAGAACGTCAATTTCTTCCAGGCCGCGGAGATGCTCGTAATGATCTTTATGTCAGGCAGTGATGNTAAGTATAANCAAGCACAAGCAATATAAGCGGTAGTTGCAAGGTTACTCTGTAAGATTTAGCTCACATANCGAAGAGCAGNCGTTAGCACAGCTTTTCCAGTTACACGTAGATATTCAGCTTCACAGTAGCACTTCCCGGCGCATGCCGTCATTGTTATTTGCATAAAGCTTCTTGTTGAGCGTGGAAAAAAATGTGCAGCCGACAGTGCGAATGTTTGGACCTAGAGACGTGAAGCAGGACACAGTATCTTTCCGGTCTGCCTGAAAGAAAGCAATAAGGAACTGTTCGATGCTGTATAGGCGTAAACTGAGCCAGAAAGTTCGGTTGAAGAACTAAGGGCGAGGAAGATTTGCGTTCAGTGACGCGAAAGTGAGTCGAGGTTGTGTGTGGGTTGTATCTTTTCTTTTTGTTTTCAACCTGCTTTCTACTATTACATAAAATTGATGATTACTTGCTTTTCTGATGCAACTTGAATGCCGTTTCACGACGGGTAGCCCTCGGTGTTGGTCATGAATTCTCTTCTTGTTTCACGATTTTCTATTTCATGACTTTACGCTGAAACTATTCCAGGTAAGGGCTTTTGTAAACGCTTGTCAAAAATTTAACCTCTAACTGTTTTTTTTTTTTTTCGTTCGTCAATAACAGTAATCCCGATTTCTTTGTTTGCGCTTAAGGGCTCTTGACGCAGCTTCTGCTGCGCAAAAAAACCAATGGAACTTAACGTGTCTGCTGTAACCTCTGCAGGCGCCCGAGAAGAAGCCGCTCGTGAGAAGAGATCGCCAGGAAGATCGTCGTGCGCCGGTTCGCCGCGCCTCGCAAAAGCGTCTGGTCAATCCCGCTCAAGCGCTGAGCGAGTTCAAAGCAGAACTTTAGAGTCGTTTGTTGGTGACGACCAAGTGGAGCTGCTGCAGTGTCATTTCTCACGCTACCGTGATCTGTGTTTGCCACTTTCATGTAAATATCAGGTAATTTTAGATGTGTTTGGTACATTTTCGCGTCTTTTACGTTTCATGTACTGGATATTTTTCGATGCGCGAAAGTGTGCGATTTTTGCCGTGCCCGAAGTAAAATCATCCTTTTTTATTTGAAACGGAGGTTCTGTGTGTACGTTATTTGCCTGTGTTGTCATGGTGATCCACGAATTCAGATGATTAGACTTAGTGACGGGTTTGTAGCCGTTTTTTTTTTTTTTAACATTGATTAACTCTGACAAAACATCATGGTTTTGTACAGCGGCGTGTCTGCTTTGGATGACTGAACAGTAGTGTTAACGATAAAGACTCGGAAGACTCTGTTTTGTTCTTTTCTACATTCTTTTCTCCACCAAAGTTTGCCTGTATTCCCAACCACCGCCGAACGACGTGTAACTGTATCAATCTCCATATTTTATCCATTTGTACTTGGACCAATGCCATAACCTTCCGGTGCGTAAGAACTATGTACCCTTGGTGCTGATCATTTTTATACGCATGTACAAATACATCTGTGTTGTAACCTCACTTGCTTGCTTTGTTCGTACGAAGATAAACCTGATAAAGTCGTTGATCGTAGAATTGGCAGATTTGCATTTGTCAATTTGAGAAGCCATCTATTTTGGTGAAACCGAACAGCGCAGAGGCTCCCACTCGGTCATCGACGTTCTCATTGGGCCACAGCCTCCCCTAACAGCCCTAACAGGTGGTTTTCAGTGACCGGCATGGCAAAGTCGCGCATGCGGCATCAGCTGAGCGCTGTCGTCAGGGACCGGCGCAGAGGTTTGGAGTTTGAGAGGGGCACAAAGTTAAAGGGGGCAACACATTTCGCTGCTGAGTTTGACGATGTTCATTGGAGAACGAAATAGAAGTCAAGAAAAAGAACATCGGTTATTTCAAAGAATCGCGAAAATGTGAAACGCTTGCCTCAAAGGAAATCNTGACCAACTTTTTGTGAGAGTATTCGCAACCCTCTCACATAGAATCACTTGTGCGCGACGTTNACATGGCACAAAAGTTGACCACAAGTGGCACTTTGTGACAGCAGAAGGCGTCAAGAAGCGTTAAAAGCGTTTTATGGCTGTTGGGCCAATCCGGGTTCTAGAAATTGGTTACATTCCTTTGTTCCACTCCTGCCAGTTGTTCCTGAGGTGGTGGTAGCAATAAACACCACTAATCATGATAAACCCACTGTTTCATCGCTAAGCATGATTGTGACGATGTGGGTCCTACACAATCTGCGATCACTGTTTTTCCTAAAGATTATCCTTTCTACGTTATCTATTCATCCGTCACTTCCCATGTACAAACCATATTAGAGCTTACAAAATTATCTCCACACTTATTAACGGCCTAGTTTTTTTCTCCTTGGTTTCATACTATAGGTTTCTTTCGTGGAATTTATCCGTCAAGCTTTCCTTACAGATATGGCTTAGTTGTAAAGATCTGTTTTCATTTCCTGGTATAGTCAATAAGTATAATTCCATTCTAGTTTCAGGGCGAAGTTAATCAACTGAGAGGGCAGCTGACCAGTTTTATTTTGACCGAACTTCAAGTGCAATTCAGGTTTTTTCAGAAACCCGCTGCCATCCTGCAAATTAATTAGATAGGTGCATAAATGCTGTGGATTTTTTGTTCATTTCCAACCATAGCAGGTTTATTTCAGTTCTCCAGTTTGAAATCGAAGCACTGAAACCTGCAGTGGTGACTCTTCGCACGGCACCACGCTAACTCATTTGCAATTCCCTGATTGTTCTTGTAGGTTTTGTGAAACCTCAGCGCGAGTTCATTCTGTTCGAAACCGTTTTAGTTTTCATTGTTTGGTCCAAGCGTCTTGTAGCGAAGTTTTGAAGCGCTGCGTTGATGCAAACGCCCTTAAACTGTTGCCCAGACAACCTGGACTATAACCGTTTAACCAGTTCCTGCATGCAGCGCAAGACCAACAACCCTGACGCTGACCTATTTCATCACTGAAAGAATGCCACACTTGCTGAAAAATCTATGCAGCTCGTCATTATATTTTTCACGTGATTAGTTGAGCGAATTATAGTAGCAATTGCACACCACCGCAGAAAAATACACCATACTGCCGTTGATGACAGCTGACTCAACTTTTTTACTTGGATGCATGCAGCATGCAACTCAAAAGATATCAATGGAAAATGCGCAAAACTTTTGAAACGAAATAGATCTGCTGGACAGCAGGTAAACCAGTTCGTTCTTTGAAAGAAAGCTCGTGCTAACCTGGACTACGAAAAACTTTCATGCGCGAAGCTCACTAAGTGATACGCAAACCCGCAGGAGGACTCGGAAAAGGGGTTGGCAAAGCTACTCAGCAGAGATGAGCACGGATTAAGACTGGATCGGACTGCAATTTTTTTGAAAATTGACGGATCGGGACTGGATCGGACTGAGAAAATTTTTGTATCATAAATGTGATTATTCTAAGTTGTAACTATATCAAAATTTTTAGGCATTACTCTCACTTCTAGGGATTTTGACTCTAGATTGGAACTTTTGACCCTTTGTAGGGATATTTCAGGGAGTTTGGAAAAGTTTGAAAATACGTAAAATGAATCATTTCAGATTATTCTGCAAATCATGTTTGGTTCTATTTTTAACACTTATCGCGGCGCTCCGTTTTTATGCTGCACCACAACAGATTTAGGGATTTTTGGATTTGCATT
>JGI24159J19872_10014646_pt1 | contig 10130 bp, 5 predicted proteins | sample Ectturendosymbi4_FD_19872 | JGI IMG/M metagenome (IMG submission 19872) | reverse complement strand
CTTGCCCTGAAAACAGAGTTTGCCCTGAAAATTTTCAAGCCCACGGGGGCGGCCGCCCCCCCGACCCCCCGCCTCCTACGCCTATGGTGGTCACTATGAATAAGATAGTAGCACCACCAGCTTAGATGATGAAAACGAAATCTTTGCAAAATGCCAACGTTCTCTGGTTTTATGGCAGTAGGTTAAAAAAAGAACCTAGCAATGCAGTAAGGGAAGTGGAGAAATAATTGGAGAAATAAGTCATACACTGTGATGAAGACCCACTATTTAATTGGAAGAAAGAATCAGAAGATTTTACCACACTTGCTGCTTTAGCTCTGGACTGTTTTGGATGAGCAGCAACATCAGTCTCATCAGAAAGACTTTTCTCAATTGCGGGTAAGTTTCATGCTGCAAGAAGAATTTATTGGGTAGAGATACTTTTCTCAGCCTAATGTTCATCAAGTGCAATTCAATTATATTTGAGAAAAATAAATTGTAATTGAACAACTGTTGAAAGTAAATTCTGAACAACTATTGTGCCTTTACTTGTGTCTGCTTCTGTTCTGTCGTACGTTTTTATCTACATTTCTTGTCGCTTCAACATGTTTTTGTTTTTTGGTTTTCGTTTCCTTTATTCGGTAACTGCTGCGTCTTGTTATCACTACCTAAACATTCTTTGTATTTGTTATTTTGCACGTACTCTTCAATTGGTTGTTTTTTAATGTAGAAACAAAAACGTTCGAATTGTAAGAGTTAGCTAATGCGAAACCTGTCCTAACACCACATCTTGAATCATGCACCATATCTGCATGTATTGTTTTTATTTTCTTATGCCATTAAAATGATGTGTAATTTCCATTTGTAATTAATTACAAATTTAAGAGTGATTGTAATTTGAGATGTTTAGCACTGAGTAGTTGTAATGTAATTGAAGAATTTGAAGGAGTAATTGTAATTGAACTCATGTGGTATAATTGATTCAACTCTTTGGTGAATGCAAGGAAACCGAGGAGGTGACCGCAATATTTCAATTGTGAAAACGAACTAGAGTGATTAAAATTCAACTCAGCAGGTGATTTAGCATGATTCTGCAACCGGTAGTGTACTTGGCAAAACAACAGCCGAGGACTTGGAAGTAGATAAACTAAAACAAGTTTATTTGCAGAAGTGCCCGTTAAAAGCGTTCTGTGCCCAGAAACGATCTTCTTCTAGCTCGTGGTATATAGATCGGCCGTGACGAGAATAGTCAGCTAAGCGAGATGCTGCTTTTTGTTTTCCATGTCGCAAGTACTCGAAGGTGCATTTCAACTATACAGACGTTGTTTTTACAAGCAAGGGTTGTTGCGATTAGAAATGCGCTACTTACATAAACAACAGTTTTGATGAGCATGCTCCTGAAGAGCACCTGATGTGTGGAGCAATGTGGAGAGAACGTACGAATCGCATAAAGACTGTGGTACAAATATCAACTCTTCTGATCTCTAATCAGCTGGTTCGAAACATATATTACATTGCCTAAATACTCGATATACTTCGTTTTTAGCAGTAAATCAACTGCCTTTGAGAGGAGATGATTGTGGATTTGAAAAACCACTTGATGACAATTGTGACTGTTTCTCTCAACATTTGATTATGTATTAGCCAATGATCCTGAACTTGCCAAGATAGTCCCTACCATTCCAGAAAATGTGCGATATGTCAGTCCCGAAATTCAAAATGAAGTGATAGCCATCATGAGCAGTGTGGTTACTGAAAAAATCGTAAAAGAGGTGGGATACAATTGCTAAATCGCTCTGTTTTCAATGGAAAAAGGTGCCGCTGTAGCAATCACTGAGTTGATCATTAATGAGTTGATTAACGTCGTGCTCAGCATTGACAATATACTAAGTCAAGTGTATCATGCTGATTCCGTCATGTCAAGAAAATATGGAGAAGTTCAAAAATTACTTCAAAGGCGTGTTGGACGTCAGTAGAGTAGCTAGCCCATAACTTTTTGGGGACCATATATTTTGACTTTTAAGCGAGAAACAGTATTTTGTTTGGGACATCGCCTCTCAAAACACAAACTACAAGATATGCTAGAAATTTTGGGGGGTGGTCCCTTTGCCCCTTGGCTACGCTTATGTTGGGCGTGTTGTTCCGTATGTGCATAGCTTTAATCACAAGCTTCATCTTTTCATCTTGTGGTGGTTCATGCCATTGGAGCAGAAACTTTAGTGAAAGATTCGTTAAATGTTTGCAATCTCTTCTACAAGTTGTTCAGGAACTCAACAGTTTCCCATCATTATCAAGGTAAAACATTGAAACTCTTGCTGAATCAGAGATGGTCAGCTCAATTTTAGCGCAGTAAAAGTAATTTTAGTGAACAAGTCTGACATAACAGTTCTTTCTCAAGAAGTATATAAGGCACCAAACACTTTTTCACTTCGTTGTAAAACTTCTCAGGAGAATTCTCAGCGTCTTTGAAGTACCTAATAATTAATTTCAGAGTGAAGCAATGAGGTGGCTAACAGCATTCGATTTAGTGCAGGGGTCTCCAAACTACGGCCCGCGGGCCAAATCCGGCCAGCGGAGACATTGTGTCAATAATGAAAAATAAATAAATTCACAAAAGCTTATTGATTTGGCAATATGTAACATAGCCCAAAACAAAGATATTACGTAAGATGTCCGGCCCTCTGACTGTTGTGTAATAGGTTATGTGGCACTCGGACAAAAAAGTTTGGAGACCCCTGATTTAGTGGATAGTGACCGCAGATGTGTGAAGTGCATCGGCAGCGAGAACCAGGCGAAAATGTAGAATTAAAATGGTTGTTTCACAATGTTATTAATGTCTTGCTGAATTAGATAAATACTTGCTTTTCCGATTGGAAAAGTGATCCTATGTGCACGCTGTCTGTTTTGAAACCAGAAAATAAGGACGTGTTCCTCATACCTGCAAAAACTGCTCCAATTCTACAATTGTGTGGAATAGTTGTAGTTGGGTAGAACACAGAAGAGCGAAGCAAGAAAAAATTAATCACGTTGACAAGTGACTTTGCATTATCTACAAAGTCAACGTTTTCAACGTTTTCTGGCAACCTCTGTAGAAGCTGATACCTTGCTATCTGCTACATATAAATATTGCAGTTTGCTACTCACCAGTGATATCCCTGATGCAAATGAAAATGCAGACGCATAAAGTGCTCTTTCATGATACATGTGAACTTGGATGTGATTGATGTTAGTCAAATTAGCCATAGATACGTTTGATTTGGGTACAAGCGACACAACAGTTGCACCCACAATCATGGTAGTGTTGGCATTTAAACCTACACATAAAACGTATGGAAAAACATCTTTGGCAGTTAGAAAGATGTAAATCAAACTTTTTAGACAAACAAACCCACTTAATGGGGATATAGCACATCCCTCAGGCATAAAAGATACTACAAAACTAGTACACTTGAATGAATTCTCGCTTTAATAAATGAATCAGCATTTGACAAAGAATCAACTAACGTAGCTCACCTAATGAAAGATGCTTAGATGTCCCAAACAGAATATATATGAGACCAGGAAACAATCCTGTGTAAAGACCAAATACAGGATGCTGACCAGCTAACTGTGAAAATGCAAGTCCTGCAAAAAGTATGCATTCTCATAAAAGTAATGCCAAAAATGTTAATGGTTAAGATATGTCACAGGTTCTTAATTAAAGCCAGGGACATGACAAGATAGATAAAACATAAGAAAACAACTGAAACATGTGAATGATAAACGTTTACATAGAAAAAATGCACCATATTGAGAAATAGGGGCTACTTTGAGTCAAGGGTGGTGAACCCTTTGTTGTCACAGGCCATATGAATTATCAAATATCATGAGCAGGCCACATGAAATTCTAATCATGTATTACGATATAACAGTCTAAAGTTTGTTTATTTTTAATAAGATGAATAGAAATAAAAAACTACAGTATGAGAAATGAGAGATACCTAATGAAAAGTCTTGTGCGGGTTAATTTATATGGTTACACGGACCACGGCCTGCAAAAAATATCCAAAAACGACAGTTGTGGAAGGCTACACATATGTGCATTTGAAACTATATCAAATAAATTTAAATGTTTCAAATGGAGTAGTTCTCTTGACAGGATTGACTAAAATTCTTTTAGAAAATACCGCAATTGTGATTATTGCTTTTGTTGTTGCACACACCTCTATATTGCTTTTGGTGTTTCAAAAATAAATTTTTGCATCATCAAAACACTAAAAATTCGTCAGCTTTTCTAATCAGTTTCTATATTAATTTCAATAACTACTAAAAAATCAGTCGCAAGCCAAAACATGTGCAGTAGCAATCGTTATCTTTTTGATTGAGATCTTTTATAGAAGGTGTTGTCATTTAACCATCAAAGATTGTACAAAAACATGTATCATCTGAACATTCAAAGCTAAGACGCAACACCATAATTGCTCAAAAGTAATTCAACCTGAAAATGCTATCCAATCTCCACACCTAACTTAATGATAAAACACGCAAGTACAAGTGAAAAATTATTTCACCTTGACAAATCATCATTACACCAACTGTGAAGCCACTTGCAATATCAGCAAGCAAGTCTTTTTTCAAACTGTAGGTTGGTGCCCATTGCAAAAATGGGAACAAATGCGTAACAAGCTTTTGCATGGAAGGACAGCCGAGTTCACATGAGAAAGCAAAAATATTCACTGAAGGCTGGTGTTCTTTCCTATGCAACTTTCTAAAGTTCCTTTCTGCAGCCATATCAGTGACCTTCAAAACGGTCTAACAAAAACTGCTATGAAACGAGACAATGCTTGATACAATTTTAAATGCAAAACGTCTTCTATTCAACAGGGCAACGTTGAGAAAATATCTTCGGAAGATTTAGATAGTCTTACAATAGCTTACAACTACAATAAATCAACCTAAAAAACTTTAATGCCTTGGATTGTTATAGCAACTATCTTTGTTGCAATCGCATAGCCCTAGGAGCTAGCGCGCAAACCTTCACACTGTGGCAGCAAGCAACATTAGATATCACACGCCATGATCACTGTCCTATCGCTTTTCGCGCCACTTAGATATGGCTACGACAGTATTCTTCGCGCACATCCCTTTCGTGGAGCATTGCGCATTCAACACCGCGCCTACCGAGTGTTTGCAACATTATTAATTAAAAAAGGCACAAATTTAATTCCTAATATGTGAGCAATCATCCTAATACTATTTCTTGCAAAGTGGAGATGACATCACATTACACATAAAATTAATGGTGTATAGATCAAACCTCCAAAAAATATAACACTAGGCATCTGTCTTATGGTGCTTGCACAATCGCAAATATCTCGTGTTGAGCCATAATTTCTTTAAAAAAAACTTTACAATTTAGCTTGGTTTCAAGTTTAGTTTTCTATTATCGAGAAATTTAATCACAAAAACTACAACAAACCCAATATAGCATCCGACAATATTGCTTTCAATCCACTGAAAAACCATGGTAGGGTTAGGGGCCACAGAAAGCCCATACGTCGTCCAGGACTTTTCCATCCATAACTCGTCAGCCGATAGAGCTAGAGAGCTGTTCAAACCCTCTAAAGATATGGAACGTATTCTAGTTTCGATTAAAAAAATTGGGAAGTTTTGGATTTGAGTTTTTTGGTGGGTGACGTCATAATAGGGGTAGGTTTAAGCTGTTTTATCCCACGTCATCGGACCCTGGGTTCCAACCCCAAGAGGTATTTTTTTGTTTCTTTAAAGAACCTAGACTAAAATCCGCATCTTTAGAACCCTCGATTGATTGGCCTCATAGCGTTTGTGGTTGGCAAGTTATGACCAAAAAAACACAAATTAATTGATTAATCCCTGGGAGATTCCCTGGATTAATTATCAAGGACTCTAAAAACTCAGATTTTTTGACTGGCGAGTTATGGCTGGAAAGTCCTGAACGATGTATCGGCTTCTGCGGTTTCTAACGGGTTACCCTTAAGTCCCGCAGGCGCCCCCTTTTTTGCAGAGCTTTGCAACACCATAACTCGCCAGCCGATTGAGCTAGAGAGCTGTTCAAACCCTCTACGGATTTGGGAATTCTTCTAGTATAGCTTCAAAAAATTTCTTTTAGAGGGTTTGAACAGCACTTTAACTCAATCGGCTGGCGAGTTATGGCCTTTAGCCAAAATGGCCAAGGTTACCTTTGGTGGGACTTGAATTTTTTAACAATTTTTGTTTTTTGAGCCATAATTTTTGCTCTAAATATGCCAGAAAGCCAATCAAGGGCTCTAAAGACTCCGATGATAGCCAAGTTTCCAAAAAATTTTGAGCCAAAACAATGACTCGTTGAGTTGGCGCCCAGAGCCAGGTATAGTTGGCCAAAAAAACAACATGCCCCCATTATGACGTCACCCACAAGAAACCCCATACCTAAACTAAAAATGTTTTTTCTAATTTAAACAAGAAGACTTCCCAATTCTGTAGATGGTTCGAACAGCTCTCTATCTCAATCGGCAGGCGGGCTATGGAGTTGCAAAACCGCAGAGCATCTTGCAAAAAATGTGGCGCACGCGAGACTTAAAGGGTTGGAACATATCCTGCTTCAGTTATTAGTAGAAAATGATCGAAGCAGTATGGTTTACAAATTGCACACGATTATTCAANCGTTGTGTCTGATGCGAGTGGTGGGGAATTTATATACCTTTACCTGAAGCTTAAGCTNTGTGTGGATGTTGCTGACTATGAAATACAAACTTGTATCTAACCGCTTGTAATCACGATTAAACGCAAGTAAAAACGTGAAAAGAAAGAGTAACGCTTTTCGCAGTTGCTTTTATAAACACCAGCTTGCTGTACACCACCTCGTGGTGATTTAAGCTTCATTTCAAGACCATCGCAAAAATTCCTCTCTGATAATGCTGGCGTGCTACAAATCTAACTTATATTTGTCTCCAGTGTCGGCCGTAGTTTTACAAGAAATTCGTAGACTTTAATTTTTTTATAATTATAAAACTCAATACGTGAATATGGCGATGACATACATATTATATGCCTTGAAGCTCAAGCTTTTGCTCATGAAGCAATTCAGTTTCAAATGCTTATGCTGTGTAATACGCCGTAGTCACTGTTTAGCAACAATAGCATTCATTCTAGATCGGTGGTTTTTAACCTTTTTTCTACCACACTTCCTTTAAGCAATTCTCCTTTGTTTCAAGCCTCCTTGACCTTAACTAAGCTGTAAAAACAAATGTATTTATTGGTAAATTTAATGATCAAATCCTCCATGTTTTATAGCAAGCAAGGGCTCGCACCCCTCTGGAAATTTATTGACGCCGCCCTTTGTTAACAACCACTGTTCTAGATCTTTAAAAGGGTAATGTGATCATCAAGCTTGCCATAACCTCTGCCCGACGATTAAATTTTGCCATTTAAACATATTGGATCATAAAAAGTACTTCAACCGATTACGCTAAAATGGCTGTATAGATCCAGGGTTAGTAGATACTTCATTAACGCAACGGAAAAATGAACTCTCATAAACGGCCCAACTTTCGTGCGTAAGCAGTATCATTGATTTGCACTGAAATCTTTCTTTGGCTTATACATCAAAGACTTGATTAACCTAAAAATTTTGATGCAACGTTTTGGAATGGGTGCATATTACACCCCCGACTACGGGGCTGCAGCACACCACTAAACACACTTGTACGAATATGTCTAACACACGTAATATCTTTGCATAAATTTCTCTTTATTTGTACGCGAAGGCTGTTGTTGCTTGCTTTCAACAAGAACACAAAATTGTGGGGTGGTTTATGACAAAGCAACACGCATGTCTTCTTTAGCATTCAACTTACTCCCATGGGCGTTGAAAGAGGGTGGCTGGGATGGGGCCTTGGCCCCTGGATTTTGAAATTTGACATTTTCCTTTTACACTTTTAGCAGAAAAAGGCTGTTTTCGTAGTTTCGAGTGGGCAAAATCAAATTTCACCATTTTTGGCTCACCCTGGAAAATCCTTTTGGCTACCCCTGAAAAAATCCAATATTTGTCCTCCCCCTGGAATAAAACTTTCGAGGCCCATGCCTATTCCGCTGTTTCTTTTTAGTATAATAACAGCGGAAAATCTCGACTGGCATTGGTAGGTAATTGAAGCAAAAGGAATAAGAACAGCCATGCGTGTCTTTTTTTACCAGGCGAGGACACGCTTGTACCAAGGAACACCAAAACTCTTGAAGAATCTTCGAGTTGAATTGACTTCTTAGCAATTTCACTGTCTTCAACTAAGTAAGGTCATCTTTGGAAAGATCTTCATCACCAAGAAAACGTAGATTCGCAAGAAATTGATTACGAATTCACATTTCAAAGTTCAGATCATCTGGGCAATAACGTTTGAAAGATTGCTGCACTCTATCCACATTTTCGCACGTATTTGCGTGCAGAGAAGGAGACAGGGATTTGGTAGTATTATTGATTTGACTTTAAGAGATCACTTCTTCAGGCATTGGGAACTGATCAATGTTATCTGTCTTCAGTTTCCTTTTCTACAAAGGAATCTTATCTTGAAAAGCTTAAAGTCTTTCGGTAACGGCCATAGCCACAGCTGGCCCTTGACTTTATTGATCTTGACGCAGGTCCACGACTCACTGGTCGTCGTGTTCTTCCCTCCGCTTGTTATCAAGATCAAAACAAACTATTTGCAAGTTTTGGCCTCGCGGCGCATCGATCAGTAATAGTCAACAAGTATGGATGTGCTTATCAGGAATTGAGTTTTTTATTACAGCATTTAAAGGTTTTGTACCCAGGTAAGGTAATTGCATGACTTGGTTATCAGCTGTAGGTGCTTTGTTTTTTGTTTTTTTCGAACGTTAATGTATGCGACATATTTTCCATAAGTCCCCTGTTTCCATCGAACACTTCGCTATAACCAAACTGATCATTCAATAAATTTTTAAACACAAGTGGCCTGTTGTCTGCACTCGTTTTTTTGTGACAGCACTTTGATTAGTACCACCTTGCGGTACATATGTCGAAGATGGGTTTTCTTCATTTAGCTTCAAGCCTTTGGTCAGGTTACGTTTGTGCCAGAAACGTCACCAGAAAGTCTTCAACAGGGGGGCTTTATATTTATGCAGAAGGGCTGACATTGTAAAAATTGACAAAAATCCACTGATTCACACTGTTTCATATTTCAATATGGGGGGGCTTGGAACTTTGTTAGGATGACTAGCCCACCAAAGATCCCCCGTAGCGACGGGACTGGTTTGTGCGACTTAAGACCAGTGTCTACAACTTTATTATTTATGTTAAAAAATTCCAGTGCCATCTTTTGAACCCAAAAGGAACATTCAGTGACTATATTCCTCAACTACCTTACTTGAAAAATGGACCAGGGCAAAGTGCGAGCTCATAACATTTCCTTAGCTTTTCTGACCAGTGGTAGTATGGTTTTCAAGCAGCATGTGGAACACGAGACAAAATTGCTCACAATGTTTAGGCCCAGAGCGCTCTGTTTTGAAAAGAGGTTGATCATCGCTTGTTTGTGTTGCTAAGAACACAAGCTAGCGTGGGTTTCTCGTCCTGAGTAAGAGCATGCATGTAGCAGCAATATAGCAGTTGGTCATGAAGCTGACCTTTGCGTTTCCATGAAAAGTATTTCATGCGCTGCACTGCTTCGTCTTCGCGACATTTCGCAGATGTTCCGAATTGTTTTCTGTCAAAATTTATGGCTTTGTACGTATTTTCTGATGATCAAGTGTTTTGATTTTTGTTATGAAGCGGAAATGTAATCAAAAGCTTAAGTTGATAAAGGTATTTCTATCGCTCTCCTCATTTTTGGATTAAAACAAACAAGACGTTAATGACAAAATTGCTTGATTGGCTGCAACGAATTTTATGCAGTCGCAATTTAAAGTAAGATTTGGGTTTTGGAAACGCCATTGGTTGAGATTATTGGCGGAAGCAACTTTCAAATTAGGGGTCGTCCATAAATGACGTCACACCCTAACGGGGGAAGGGGGTCACCAGATTTGTGACAAATTGTGACAAGGGGGAGGGGGTAGTCAGTAGTTTTGTGATGTCACACGAGTCGTTTTGAAATGTTTCTATTCCATTTACAATAGTTTTCTGTTGCAACGAATGAGGAAATTTTTTTCGA
>JGI24159J19872_10014644_pt1 | contig 10131 bp, 7 predicted proteins | sample Ectturendosymbi4_FD_19872 | JGI IMG/M metagenome (IMG submission 19872) | reverse complement strand
TTGCTTCTTGATGCTTGGCCTGTTTCGATGTTCATCAGTATTTCTTTGTCTTCTCAGTGCTGGTGGTGAATCCAGTCTTCTTGATTGTTGAGTATTGTTTTGTTTTGTAATACTTTATTTTAGATGTAGTAAGCATTACGTCTGCTACAGTAGTGTTCCCGCCAGCCAAGCATTCATTACACAATTCTGAGTCATTGAAGGCTTTTGCGCTGAAAGTAAAAACAAGCACAGTCAACGTGGGGCACTCGCAGTAAGGATCTACAAATTTTTATTGAGTGTAATTTTAAAGCAGGGGTTCCCAACCTTTTGTTTCCCATGTACTCCTTAAGCATTCCGACACATGAGCAAGTACCTCTTCAGCATTTCGACAGATGAACAATAAACATATAACCCTAAAACTCGTATGACGAAATATTTTATTATGGTTATTCATAGATGTATTTAACAATATGCATATGATTTTGATATATGTATAAATATTTCGAAATGAATATAATGTAACTATTTTTTCTCTTATATTGCTAACCTCAAATGCACTCCTTCAGATAGGCAAATGCACCCCTGGGCGTACATGTACCCCAGGTTGGGAACCTCTGTTTTAGAGCGTCGATATCATCATTATCGGCTTTGCGCTTTTCTATTTTCCCTAGTAACGGTGGGAGATGGTACCTCACAATTTGATTAGCCTACTAAGGGCATCGCATCAGCTAATCCGGCTCTGAGTATACCAAAGAATTTAAATTTAACAGATAACAGAGCTATGTTGATTCCAAAAATGAGTCAAAACCATTTTTTGACGAATTTTGTTCCATTCGGAGAGGTTCATATGGTGACATTCTTTCTGCTTTCGTGCTTCAATTGCCGCGTTGTATCGTCTACATGCATTATTTCTGCTGTATAGTGAACCGCCTGGTATGCTGCAGCCTGTACGACATGAAAGATGAGGCGAAGGGCAAAGGTGAAAAGCGAGGACAATCCGCAAGGAGATTGCAGTTTTAACGGTTTGCTAAATATGCTATTTCTTGTCTCTTCCATTGCTCAAGTTGCAATAACATCAAATGACGTTGCTCAGCCGGTTCGGCGTTCGTATATGTAAAAATTTCTGGGCCGAGTTAAATGTGAATAAAGTTTACATATCGCAACCGACTTTTTTCGTGGCGGTTGCTGCATACATCCAATATTGTATTTAAAAATGTGCCCCCCTTGTCATTTTTGCCCCCCCTACTGCGACATCCTGGCGATGGCCTTGGAACAGTGACGAGGCACAATGAACAATCTCGAGTTAACAACCTTAATTAGCGAAGGGGATGGTGGTACAAATATGCAAAGCAAGCAAGCTCGCGTTTTACTGTGTAAAAAATCGTAATCGAAAACTCGGGCAAAGCCCCAGTGCCGGAGTTGCCACTGCATCTTATCTCTTCACAAATAAATGTTACTATGACTACGCCTCACCTTTGTTGCTGGGCGACATCGGAACCAATCCGTGTAAATGAGCTACTCACTGATAGCGTAAGACAAGTATAACGAATCTTTTGGTCTATGTTATAATCAGAAGATAGTTTTTGGATATGGTAGTATTCTTACAGGTGGGTTCGCTTCATTACCATATCCCAGACAGTTGTCACAAGTCTCACTCGCTTGCTTTACCGCCTGACCTACTTCTGATTCTTCATTAAACATGCTACATGAACTAAACACAGTTCTTGTTTTCTTGTTCACTGGTTTATTTGAATTGATACACCAATAGGATCAAAAACAGGTACTCACCAATAAAAAATAGATGACTTGCAAAGAACTCTCTCGAATCAAATTCACAGACAAGATTAAATCAGGCAACCACTTCAGCAACCAGCAAATTCTTTCTTATTTACTAAAAGTATCCTAATTCTTTAACAGAGTTTTAGAGATACTTCTTACTGCTGTGTGTTGTTCACATTCAGATAAGCTTGTGCATAAGTCCGATCGTGTTAAAATCGTTTGACTAGGTTTTTAGTCTTTAATCACAGAGTTAACCAATTTCCTATGTAACTGTCACGTTTTTCAGACAGTTCGTTGGAATGCATTTCAAGGCTTAATGTCAACAAAGGGGTTTTGGTTTGGCACGCATTATTCGGTAGCTGGAGGAAACTATATTTTGTAGTTTCCATTTTTACGGCCTTGTGTGACATAGCTTTGCCCGGACATGCCACTCGTGTTGTCCGAAGCAAGCCTTTTCTCAAGGACTTACCCAGTCAAAAACTCTTGATTGTGGAGGTAGGGGGCAGAAGGTGCCTGCCCACGCCAGAGCTCCAAGCAACTTAACCTCAGTGAGGCAGGGTTGGTTTTACTTCCAAAGCAAAACTTTAAGAGTTTAAACTCCAGAAGGAGATCAGTACCGTCGAAGGTTATAACTACCAGTCTGAATCTTTACTGCAAAAATCGCCCTATTTATACTGAATTTTCTCTCGGGAAATTCCCGGAAGGTTCATAAAACCTCATTAATGTACGTATCATTTCCTGTTAAGTAGTACGTCATATTGCTTAGAAACCATGCCATTGATTGTCTGGCTTTTCGCCTGGTTGAGGCATGGCAGGGTGTGTTGGTGAGGGCGTGTTCTATGCATGCTCGGGATATGGTTCCACCCATGGTTGACGTGTGATCTGCGCTTGGTTAATTCCGGATTTCTTCAGATTTCGTTTCAGTCTTTTGATGTTGAATTCCATGTGTCTATAATTGTACAACTTTGGTTATCTTTGTATATTGTTTTGTTGTACCCTATTTTAGTTGTAGTAGGCAGTACGTGCCTCCTACACAAGTGCATGGATGCATAGTGACAGATAACTGGGCGAGTGCGCGCATTATCGGGTGACCTGACGTTGGAATATGGCATGTTTTAACATTACAAGGACTTTCATACTATACAATTTCTTGTTATATTGGTAAATGCGGCTTAAACGTTCTGATATCCAAAGCGGTCTCATTACAGAAATATTACAGTAGCGAATTATGATAATTCAGTTTCTTTACAAGAATCTGTCAGTGTTGAGTGTGTGCTAACACCTACTCTGTAATGCGCAGTGACAAACGAGGTTTGTGCTCTTGTATCATTCGATTGTGCTCGTGATATGGACCATGCGTCTGCGACAAAATAAATCATTTCATTTCAATAATTTTCGTTTTGATGTTTGTGCATAAGACATTTAAATTCAATCCTAATTTCTTACTGAAAGAGCCACGATGTCTTGAAACTTTCAGGCGTGTTAAGTTCAAGTCTATGCAGGGACCGAGTTTAAGGGGGACATGTCCCCCAACTTTTGGACAAGGGGGTGCACTATATCTTTTGCCCCTTAATATTTTGTATAAAAAATAATGCAGTAGTGCAAATTTCGCTTCCAAGATATTGCCAGGAAATTTGTGAGGCCCAATGATGCAAGGTGCCGTGTGTTTGGCAAATATAAATAATATCCTGATGTACATGACAACGATATGATTTTAGCGATTTTGGGGTCACTGTAAAGCACAGTCATGCCAGTTAGTGAAATCTCGGAGATAAATCTTTTATTAATTGAAATTGATTATGTATGCCAATCGTTTGGATCTCAGGGATACAAGTTAATATTTTTGACTTTTAATGTATTGTTTATTTTTCAAAGAATAATTGAAGTGCTGTGCTTGTTTTATCTACTTTGACAAAGAACTCTTCAAGTGGTAATACCAACGTTTTGTTGCTTAGTAAAGAAGCAAATACCTAATCATCATTGTCACGTACTAGCACAATACGCTATGCAACTGCCATAAAACCATGGGCGTAGCCAGGTGGGTACTTCGGTCATAGTCCCCAAAATAGGCTAGCCTATATTATTTCCATAAGTCGCCAATTTTACAAAAAGGTTGTACTACGGTTGAGTGAAAACGGTGACGTCACCGAAATGCAAACAATATTAGTTAAACAAAAGCGCACCACGATACCTTGAAAATATTGAAAGACATCAACTCAGCTCGTAACTCTCGAAATCCATGATATTTAGTCACGAATTAGGAAAATCCATGTTCACAATGTTTGGCAAACAACTTCCATTAATCACGAATTAGGAAAATCCATGTTCACAATGATTAGCAAACAACTTCCATTACATATTGCAAAAGAATACATACCATTATCCCATTACCAAGTTAACGTCCGCCAGAAGTAGAAAAGCGTGTTATGAATACTGTTACATAAAACAACTGAACTGGGGCGGATCTGGCCAGTAAGGTTGGGGGAGCGATTTCAGTAATATTTGGTAATCAAGTCTCATTGCGGGTTCATTACTGTAAGAGAGATGAAGTATACTTCACAACACTACTGTGACAAAACAGTGGACGAAAACCTGGACTCGTATCGCGAATGCGAATGCTTTTTTCCGAATTGTACAAAATCATGGTGAATAAATAATGTCACTTTTGGAGGTTTTACGGGGGGCTATTGCCCCAATCATCCCCCTTGGATCCGCCCCTGCTTCTGAACAACAACTGCACTGAATGTAAAAACGGGCCAACGTATGGAATAGCATACTAAAAAAATTTAAATCTCACTTCAGGGTTTTTGCTTTATTTCAAAAAGTTTGTATTCGAACCCACAAATTATCATGTTTACATCGTCGAATGGTGTGGTGATGCCACATTTACAGTATTTAATCATGATAAATATAGCTTTGAAAAAGTGATTTATTTATTATTAATATTTAACAAATGCGGAAGTGAAATCGTGGAAAGTGTAAATGCAAACTTTGTTAAGAATTTTGTCGGTTATTCGTTGCGGAAATCGTGGATTTGTGTCCTTAATAGAAAGTTCTGCTACAGGATTGGCTGCCTTGCGGTCGTTTATCTTGTACATGAGTATTCGTCAATGATTACCGAATAAAATGACTCTTTGATCTTTTTGCTGATATGTTTGTTTAATTACACAATTAGTTGTGAAGATCTGTTATGCAAAGTTGCATTTAAATGACAAGGATGTATTGCTTTTTCTATTGTGATTCTGCACTAAAAACGCAGCATGAATCAGGTAAATGTCTGCATAGACTCAGGGACCGAGTTTGCTAGGAAACTTTGGGGGGGACAAACTTTGTGTGATATGCATGTTATTAATCGAATGTCTCCTTGATCTTCAAAAAGAAACAGATGCACCCTCAGCAGCAAGAAATGCTTACCAATATCAAGATTATCCGTCGTCATCATTAGAAACTAATGAGACTACAACAACGGCTTCGAGTTCAAGACAAATACTGGAAGAACTAAAACAAAAAAGTTCTCGCAAAAAGTGCTTTCAGACGAAAGCTTCAGTAGTATTCTTACCCTGTGGACATTTAGCGACGTGCATCGTGTGCAGTGCACGAAGCGCATTATGTCCTATTTGTATGACAAAAGTGCAAGAAAAAATACATGCTTATATTGTGTAACTAGAATATTTTGGCATAAGCACATATGCGACAAGCGCATAAGTTTTTCGTGCAACATCTATATGTCAATTTAATTAACCGTTCTCATATGCTATTCAGAAATTGAAAACCGTGCTGCAACTATATCCTAATGTATACCTTCTCTTTTTACAGAAAGTAGCAAAATAACAACCGCGGCATTATGTCTTTATATTACCTTTTAATTCTCATTCACTTAACATACGTGGTTTCATCAAGCCCGTTCCCCGACCAAATGCTACACAGTAACGAAGAAACGACGGTACTGCAGAACCTACAACGATTGGGATTCCAATCTACATGGATTCCACCACCATTCCAAGCAAGTAAACAAATTCCTTTACATTCACTGATGCCTTATGCATGTAATTTCTCTAAAATTGATAGTTTCACAGTCTCAAAACATTACGGGTTAGTTGGTTTCCAAAGTAAGACTTACACTGAACAATATTTTCCCTAAGGACGTTATTACCATTCCATTTCCGAATACGATCAACACTGTACATGCCCATTCACGAGAACCTTTACATGGAATCCTGAATCAAATTGGACTACTCTTGAGTCCGAAGAGTTTTATACACAAAACCAATCGCATTGAAGTGATAAGATTTGGGACACTTCAGAAACAGCGATATAGCATTCAGAATGATTACCGCACAAATCTCCAGGGTGGCATAAAGATAGATGCTATACAAAGCATCTATATGAAGGAAGTTTCATCAATACTTCCGTTCATAATACCAGGATTTTATGAAACTTTCTCATGGGTAAAATGGAAAATGGACGTAATACATACTGAAGAGGGAGAAAGTACACAACCTGCATTAAGGGGACTGACAAACACATTCGACGAAAAACCATGTCGAATTAACATACAAAAGCTACTAATACCCTTCAATTACTATACAACGCTACACATACATAATAATAACCATGTAAATACCATTCCACTTTGCAACAAAACTGACTTCATAAAAATAGAAGTCATTGCACTACAATTTGCACTACAAAAATCACCATTCCAGGAGGAAAATTCTGGACAATGCCAATAAGAAGACAACGTTCATTAATACACTTAGGTATAGGACAATCGAATATTTTCCAATGGGAAAATTGGCAATTACATGAAGCAATTAAAATACCTACTTGGTATATAATTACTATCATAAATGGTCCAACGAGAACAAGAAAAACAGCAATTCACTTTGCTCTGGAACCTCAATCATCTTATTTAACAGCAATACCAGATGTAATGCTGAGTAATGTTTTATTACCCAAACACACATTGATGGCCTATCACAAAGGCGATAAATACTGTGAAGGAATAAGCTCAGCAAAAATAGATATGCACAAAAATGCCCAATACGTACAACAAAAGCAATACAAAAATTGCTACAATTACCATAATAACACGAATATTTGTGCAAAAATACAAGAACCACAATGCAGATTTGCAGTAGGTTCTTTAAAAACCGCTATGGAAAAACTTGGAATCCTTCCAGACATTGAAGAAAACAAACCCTCAATTGCATATTCAAATGCATGTTTTCTACCAAACAACTGTGCAACATTTGGAAACGTTACGAGAATACATGATAATCCTAGGACACGAAGAGAAGTTACTCTTGCAGCAGTAATCTTAATTTCGGTCCTAATCGGAGCACTAATGGCAAGCATAATTGAAGTACAAATGAAAACATACAACGATATGGTTAATAAAAAACTGGAAGACTTGGAAAGTAAATTTACACTTCAACTAAATCAAGTAGAAGACCAAATCACAGACGTACAGGTTCAACAACTTGAACTTGCTAACGCCATTGCCACTCTCCCCAGAGTAACGGCCAACTTGGCAAACAGACAACAACGATTTGAAAATTTTGTACTTGCATTTTACAAACAACTCCTCGAACAACAGATAATAACGACCAGACGGTCTATTGCAAACAGAAAATTAATTTTAAGTCAAAACGCTCATGCAACCCAATTTGGCAATAAAAGAATATAACTCTAGAAAGCTAATTTTACAAGCATTAAAAAAGTTGAAAAATATTCCCTCTCTGAGAAACGATACTGTTTATCGTAATCAGATTGAGAAAGGAATAATCCATAACACAGAAATATATAGATTAATTAAAGACGAACACCAGAATTTCACAAAATGGGTCAAAGATCACCGATTAATCATAAGAGATCAGTCACAACGACTGGAACAATTTGACAAAATACGAAACGTTCTAAAAAGTGAGAACCAGCATCAAGAAAATATAGAAATACTCCAAGACTTGGCAGCAATAACCATAAAATTAATAGAAGTTTTGGAGATCACTAACAAATTTGAACCCATCCCTTTTCCAGGAGTGGATATGGGTCTAGGCATTTCAGGGCTCATCAACGACACCGGATCAGAATTGGTTGAAAACGTTGTTGATAAAGGAATAAGCGTAATAAGTGAACCTATAAAGATGATAATCATAACTGCCAGTATCCTGGGAGGAATAATAGTACTCCTACTTGCTTATAAATATCTCTACAAAGAAAAACAAGAAAAAGCCAACATATATATGGCCACTACCATTCACCTACACCCACACATTTGGAAAAAATACGAAGAATATTATGAAGGCAAGAAATCCATCAATTGACTAATTTCTTTTCAGAAACTATTCCACTTGAAATCCAAATTGCCTTTGACTATCGTCCTAAGCATCATTACCTTGACCATGCTCCTCATCCTCATACTGACCCTCGACGCCATAAGATTAAAGATGGGCTATAGAAGTCGACATACTAAAAACAAAAGAATAAAGAAACTGAGAAGACAAAAAGCACATGGAGATCTCCGGGATCAATCACTGGAGCACACTGACGAAAACATTTGGAATCCTCAAAGTGATTACACAAGCAATAATAATGAAGTTTTCACTTCTGGATACGGATCAATCTTAAAGTATCCTGCTTCTGCAGAAAAAATACAGCTCATCCATGAAGAAAAAGATGTAGAGCCTGAAGAGCCGGAGAACCCTCCTCCACTGGAGAACTAAATACTATGAAAGGAAGAAACTCAAAAATTGATTAGACAATCAATTGCTGTGGACCCCGGAGGAATGTAGCAGACGTGTCTTGCTTACTACAACTAAAATACTGTAAGGGAGTAATGCTATACAGTGAAGAACAAGCCGGATTTAGCATCAGCACCAGGGTTTTGAAATAAATGTTGAAGAACAACAGAACAAGTCAAGCATTAAGCACACTCTGAACACAAGTAGAAACATGCATTGATCACGCGTTCACCACGCCCTCCCCATACATCTAACCATGACCCAGTCATGCGAAACGCCATGCACTGATCACGCCTCTACGCATATATCCTGCCATGACTCAGTCATGTGGAAAGTCATACATTGAACATATGTTTTAATGAGGTTTTATGGGTTAAAACCTCTGGGGTTTTCTAGAAAAACTCAGTATAAATACGGCGATTTTCATACTGTAAACGTCAGATTGGAACTAACAGCTTCGACGACCAGTACTGATGCCTTCGGGAGTTTAAACCCTTGAGGTTTGACTTCAGAAGTAAAACCAACTCTGCCTCACTGAGGTTAAGTTGCTTGGAACTCTTTCGTGTCAGCGTTCTGACTCCTAACTTCAACAATCAAAGTTTTTGACTGGGTAAGCCCTTGATACAGGCTTGCTCCGGACAACACGCGTGGCATGTCCGGGCGAAGCTATGCCACTCAAGGCCACAAAAATGGAAACTCCAAAACACTGTTTTCCACCAGTTTACCAAGCCAAAATATGTCATGCCGAAAATCCTTTGTTGACGTTTAAGCTTTGAGTCTTGTTGAAACACACTGTCTGAAAACGTGACAGTAAAACAGGAAACTGGTTAACTTGGTGATTAATGACAAACATTCATATCGAAAGACTTACTCATGATCTGACTTATTCAAAAGTAGATCTGAATGTGAATAGCGCACATCATTCAAACAGAACTTAGGAATAGGCTCTAGAATTAAAGATAACAGTTAGTATGCAAGACATATTTGCTGGTTGCAGAAGTGGTTGCACGAGTGTTCTTGTTTGAGAGTTTGATTCCAAGAGTTCATTGCAAGTCATTTAATTTATATTGGTGAGTACTTATCATTGACTGTCTTCTTATATTCATAATAAATCAAATAAACTGAATACTAAGATAATTTTACTTGTATTTATTGCCGGTAGAATTGAAGCATCAGAAGTAAGCAGGGCGGTTAAGCAAACGAGCGAGATTTGTGATAACTGTCCTGGATACAGTAATGAAGCGAACCCAATGATTAGAATACTACTGTACCTAAAAACAGTTTTGTTGTCTCACCATAAACAATAAAACCTGTTATAAAGGAAATCGTCGCGCGAAAGGATGTAAGGCTTAAATTTCCTTTATTCTGTCATTATTGAAATACGTGTTAAGAAATAAAACGCTACAATCACCGAATAAAGTCAGGCTGAAAAGGGATTTGTCCTGGATTCATAACAAAATTATCTAGGATTAACTTTGTCATTTTTAATGCACCTAGTGCTTAGTGTTGGACAACCTGTCCTGGAGCATTGCGACCCTTTAATTCATTTTTAATTATTTTGAATCCTTAGTAAGACCTTTCTTCTGAGCAGTTTGTGACCATCAAACTGAGAAATAAGACTCCGCGTGGT